>Ga0209517_10008136_pt1 | contig 12342 bp, 12 predicted proteins | sample PeaSoiMetSII2010_FD_187695 | JGI IMG/M metagenome (GOLD analysis project Ga0209517, IMG submission 187695) | Peat soil microbial communities from Weissenstadt, Germany - SII-2010 (SPAdes) (version 2) | ecosystem: Environmental > Terrestrial > Soil > Wetlands > Peat | place: Germany...
GGGAGACAACCTACAACTGCGTGAGGCCTCACCAGTCTCTCAACTACCTCACCCCACTGGAATTCGTCACTCGGTGAAAACTGAATCTCAGAAAGGCAAAGTGTCACTAATCTACTGGACGAGTACAACAGGAAGCGGACGCGCGCGCGCGATGGTATACTCCCGCGGCACGGCGACAGAAGGAGACGAATTCCATGAGCGAAGCGACCCCAGCAAAGAGCAATCCACTCGATCCGGCGGTGTTCAAGCCCGCGGCGATTTCCGCGGAGACTCTTGCGGCCAATGAAGCGTTCCGGAAGGCGATGAGCGCCGGACCCGACTGGTGGGACATTGGCGCGCCGGCGTTTCGCGAAGCTGCGGCGAGTGGGCGCGGGCCATTTCCGCTGCCGGAAAAATCGCCGCGCGGGCGCACGATCGAAATCGAAGGCAAGGGCGGACACAGATTGCCGCTGCGCGTGGTGGCGCCGGAGCACGCGAAGGGAATCTACCTGCACTTTCACGGCGGCGGGCTGGTGCTGGGCTCCGCGATGACGCACGACATGATGATGGAGCGCATCATCGCGAGCACGGGCATGGCGTGCGCGAGTGTGGAATACCGGTTGGCGCCGGAAAATCCGTATCCAGCGGCGTGGGACGACGGCGAGTCGGCGGCGCTGTGGCTGATCAAGAACGGGAAGAAGGAATTCGGCACGGAGGTGATGACGATCGGCGGCGAGTCCGCGGGCGCGACGCTTGCGGCCGCGATCCTGGTGCGCATGCGCGACCGGCACGGCTATACCGGATTTCGCGCGGCGAACCTGAGCTACGGCAACTACGATTCATCGATGACGCCGAGCCAGATGCTGTCGCCGGACCGCGGCATTCTGGTGGGGAAGCTGAGCATCCAGAAATTCCGCGAGGCGTACCTGCCGAAAGGCGTCGACCCGCGCAATCCGGACGTTTCGGCGCTGTACGCCGACCTGAAAGACATGCCGCGGGCGATCTTCACCATCGGCACGGTCGACCCGCTGCTGGACGACACGCTGTTCATGTATTCGCGCTGGATCGCGGCGGGGAACGAAGCGGAGCTGGCGATTTATCCGGGCGCACCGCACGCCTTCAATGTTTTTCCGCTGCCGCAGGCGCCGGAAGCGAACGCGCGGATCGATGCCTTCTTGAAGCGCGCGGTTTCCTAAGCTGTGGCGAGACGGGCTGCGGAAAAAGGCAACGAAGCGTGACCTCAGGCGCTAAAGCGCATGGAGCACAAGCTCTCTATGTCGGAGCTGAAGCTCCGACCCCCTAAAATGCCTCTGTTTTTCGCAAGCTGGAGAGTCAGTTCGCGGACCCGGCGAGCGGAATTTCGGCCGCTCCCAGAATGTGGCGGCTGCCGCGCTGCTGAACGAAGACCACCACGCGAAGATTTTCGCGTTTCCAATTCTTCGCGAGCTGGGCGACCGGCTCCGCCGAAAAAGATCCGTCGGATTTCAGCGGCCCGAGCACTCGAAACTCGCGCACGACATCGGCAATCTCGGGCGCGGGCGGGTTATCGCTGACCGCGAGTTGCCAATGGCATTTTATTGGGCGAGAACGCTCGCCAGACGCAATAACCGCGGATCAAGCATCTTTGTCTTCCCAACAATTTGCACTAAGGGCGTCGTGACAATCTCTCCTTTGGCGAGGCCCACCAGGACGCTAAATTCGTTGCGGGCGATAGACTCAGTAGCCTCTGCGCCCAGCCGCGTGGCAAGTAAGCGGTCGAATACGCCCGGCGCGCCGCCTCGCTGCACGTGCCCTAGCTTTACGATTCGCAACTCGAAGCCGAGCCGGCCGCGATGCTCTTGGAAATAGTGCGCTAGCGCTTCGGCGTTGTAGGAGGCTCCTTCCGCAACAACAACGATGGCGTGGCTCTTCCCACGATCGTACGCAGCACGCAAATCGCGGGCGACGGCCTCTGGATCGGTCGGCGTTTCCGGAAGAACGATGCATTCGGCTCCTCCAGCGATGCCGGAGACGAGCGCGAGGTAACCGCAATTGCGGCCCATGACCTCGACCAAGAACGCGCGCTCGTGAGAGGAAGCCGTGACCTTGACGCGGTCGATCGCTTCCAAAGCTACGTTCAGCGCAGTGTCCACCCCGATGGTGATTTCGGAACCGTATAGGTCGTTGTCAATCGTTGATGCAACGCCCACCACGGGGAACCCTTTCTGCGAGAGAGCGAGAGCGCCGGCTTGAGACCCATCACCGCCAATGATTACGAGTGCGTCGATCTCCCGCTGCCGGAGAAACCGTATTGCCTTCAGTTGTGTGTCGTCCGCCTTAAATTCAGGGTATCGCTTGCTGCCCAGCATCGTTCCGCCACGTTGAATGATTCCGCCGACGTCTCGACGGCCTAACGGGAGAAAGTCATCGTTGGCCAGGCCAGCATAGCCGTGGCGGACGCCGAACGCCTCCCATCCCTTGTCAATTGCGGTCCGCACAACTGCCCGAACTGCGGCATTGATTCCGGGAGCGTCGCCACCACTGGTGACTACCGCGATGCGCTTCATGAAGTTCCTTTAGCCGATTGCGCCTGCTTACAGGAGCACGACCGTGAAGCAGCTTACAACTAATCGGATCGGGAGAAATACCGCAGTCCTTCTCCGTTTCCGAGAAATGCGGCCCAATCATGCCTAGTGGCCATTCGTAGGTCCCCGCGATTAGGCCCGCAAATTCGCGGCTTCCGCTGAAATCGGAGAAATAGAGAAAAATCCCAAGAGTAATTGGCGGTGGGCGCAGTCGCGTGCGAACTCTTCTCTGCCCCAATTCCCTGCTAACAGGGAAAAATACAGGGAAACCACGCCTTGAGCCCGACCCTAAACCCGCCAACTCTCCGCTTAAGACGGATATTAGGGAGAGATATTCGTTATTTGCGGCGAATCGGAACAGGGAACGAATAGAGCATCGATTCCCTCTTACCCGCGCAGCGAGATGATACCCCGTTTCCTAGAGGTTTTCGAGAGCCGCTTCGGATCACCGAATGTCCCGATAAGCGAACACGATCTGCCCAATTAGCGCCGCGTACGCTCAAGTCTGTTCAGCGACCAGAGCCCATGTTAGCTTACAGTACGGCTGACCAACCATGACTCTGCGGGTCCGCGTCGAAACGCTGCCCCTTCCCTAGCTGATAGAAACCTATTTCGTTAGTCTCGGGATCCCGGATCACCAGATCTATTTTGCGGCCATCTGCTTCATGGCCCATCGGATCGTCTAACGAGCAGCCGCGAAGCGAGCGTATCCCCCTTCCTGCATATTCGAGAGTCCGGAAAAGATATCTGATAAACGAACCGGAATATCGATATCGACTGATACACCCATTAACTTGCTTCTCGATCTCATCCTCGTGGCCTCGCCAACGAGACATGTAGCAATAGTTCTCGAGCCATCCGTCAATCGTGTAGCGAAGGAGGTCAATGACTTCAGCCCTAGCCAATACGTTTCCTGCTTGGGAAACGCGCACAAGAGCGATTGCGACCGTGTCTCTTATCTGCAAATCCGTCGTGTCGGCTGGAGCGACAAAAACGTAAAGTTTGCTCCTATATCTATTTAGGATCAGATCGATTTCCTTGCGGTTCCTGTATGGTCTGGAATTTCGTTTCCGCCGGGGCGCCCAGAGTCGCTGAACCCCCGACTCAAGCGCGCGCGTGATTCTGTCCCAGTCAATGCCGCCGACTTCGGAGCGGATGTGCTTACGGATGATGCTGTAGCATTTAGGAGCATGTTCGACAATCCACGTGCTATTGAAGGTTGCGGGGGAGTTCTGTTGCAGCAGTCCATTTAGCTCCGCGACAACTTCCTGCAGACTATCCATCTCGGTGCCCTTGGTAACGGCGGAAAAGCAGAACATTTTATAACGGGCGCTGGCTGAGAAACCGTTCTTCGGCTCTGGTCCAAGTGGAAATCAGCACTCATCATCGTGACGCCGGAAACGGTCGTCCGTTGGCACCGAGCAGGCTTCCGGATGTACTGGAAGCTGATCTCGAAAGTGAGGAGGCAGGTCGGGAGAAGGCCCACTCCAAAGGCAGTGCGCGAGTTGATCTTTCGAATGGTTCGTGAGAATCCGACGTGGGGAGCGCCACGCATCCACGGCGAACTGCTGATGCTCGGTTTTCATGTCTCGGAGCGAACGATCTCCCGGTGGATGAAGCGAGCGCCGAGAGATCCCGAGCCTGCCAAGCGATGGCTGGCCTTCCTTCGTAACCACCGAGAAGCCATCGCGGCGATGGACTTCTTCGCGGTGCCAACCGTCACGTTTGGTGTCCTCTACGGTTTCTTTGTCATCGCTCATGATCGTCGGCGCATCCTGCACTTCAACGTCACGAAGCATCCGACGAGTCTCTGGGTCGTTCAGCAACTCCGAGAAGCCTTTCCCTTCGGGTCGGCTCCCCGGTTTCTGATCTTGGATCGCGATGGAAAGTATGGGATTGAGGTTCCCGCAGCCGTGCGATCCCTGAAGATCAAGCCTTTACGAACTTCGATTGAAAGTCCTTGGCAGAATGGCGTCGCGGAGCGCTGGATGGAAAGCTGTCGGCGCAACCTGCTCGATCACATCATTGCGGTGAACGACCGGCATCTGAAGAGGCTGCTTTCCGAGTACGTGCGTTACTACCACGATGATCTCACGCATCTGGGACTGGGGAAAGGAACGCCGGGCGGAAGAACTCGTTCCGTGACTCGCGGTCGCGTCCTTTCTCACGAACGAGTCGGCGGACTGCATCATCGTTATGATCGAGCTGCCTGATCCGCACCAACTTTTCGCCTTCATTACATATATGTACGCCGCGTGCGCGCGAGTCTCCGCCTAAGAGATCGTTCGCGCTCCTCGAAGCGATTCTTGACCGAGTTCAGGCTCGCTTTTCAATCCGAGGCACAAGGCTAATCGCGCCGTTTTCGACGCGGATGACATTTTGGCGAGGGACAACGGTCATCCTCGAAGCAATCATAGACGAGCAGGGCAACGTCACCCATGTGCAGGTGACTAGCGGCCCCGGCTTGCTCTTGGCCTCGGCCATGAAAGCCGTGGCGGAGAGAAAATACGAGCCAACAATTCTGGATGACGAACCCGTTGCCATCCGCCTAGACGTCAAGGTTCAATTCCACCTGTCCTGAGCCGCGGCGCGGCACCGCTTTCGGGCGCGATTTCAGTGACGACCCTTCCGGCATCGCACGTCGCGGATGAAGTTTGCATTGCGCAGCTCTTTATCCTGAGCGAAGCCGAAGGGCAGCCGCGACATAAGTCTGTGGCGCGCTGCGCCGTCAAATGTGCAATCTCACCCGCAGCAAGTTTTCTTCATCCTGCACTGCAGCGGCGCGCAAGAAAGTTGTGAAGTTTAGGGGGCCGGAGCTTTTTATCCTGAGCGGAGCCGAAGGGCAGCTCCGACATAAGTAGACGGCGCGCAGCGCCTACGACTGCGCCGGTTCACCCGCAGCATGTATTCGATTCCCGTACCGCGCCGCACGCTCAACGAAATTGCGCCAGAAAACTGCGCAGCGCCGAGACGCATTCCTCCGGCCGGTCGATATAAATCTCATGTCCCTCGCCGGCGATTCGCACCAGGTCCGCGCGCGGCAGGCTCGCCGCAATCCGCTCCTGTTCCGACATCGGCGTCGCAGCGCTTCGCGTCGGCGCAAGCACCAGCGCCGGCACTTCCACCTCCGGCAGCAGCGGCGAGACGTCCGTCGTGGAAATCACGCGGCTGTATCCGACGAGCGACTCCGCTCGCGAACGCGCGAATTGCTTGATCGACCACTCCGTCCTCGCGGGATCTCCGCGCGGTGCCGTACCCGGCTGCGACAGCAGCTGGCGCGCCCAGCCCTCCGAACCCATTTCCATCAGCGCGCCCTGCCACGTGTCGTGCCCCAGCGCGAGAAATTTCTGCTCCGCGGGACCAATCGTCGTCGGCGTGCCGCACAGCGTCAGTGACCTCACCCGTGCCGGATGCGTGGCCGCGAATCCGATGGCGAGCATCCCGCCCGTGGATTCTCCCAGTAGATGAACGTCCCTTAAATCGAGCGCGTCGCAGAAGCCGGAAAAATCCCGCACCAGGCCGTCGAACGACCATGGGTAGCTCGCTCCCGGATCGCCCGAGCCGCCGTGTCCGCGCAGATCGCGCCGGATCAGGCGGTAGTCGCCCGCGAGCATCGGCACCCAGTGTCGCCAGAATTGCGACGTCCGCCCGAATCCGTGCTGGATCAGAATCGTCTGCCGCGGCCTCCAGGCATTGGTGAAGTCGTCGTCCTCGTAGTACGTGACGTATCCGTTGATTTTGATTTCAGGCATTTTGTTTCCGCACGCGCTTTAATCGAAGCGTTGCCCGTAAGGTGGAAGGGCGGGGCTTCAGCCCTGACATAAACAATTTGCGCGAAGCGCCTTCCGTTGCGCTGACTTTGTTGCAGCATATAGCCGAGTCACTTCGCATCGGCGTCCCGCAGCCAGCGACAATCGCAAACTCCTACGGCTTCACCGCCGGCAGCGCAGGCGGAGGCGTCGTTCGCGGCGGCAGGTCATCGAATATTTCGCGCTTGGCGAATCTCCATTTGCCGTCCTCGCGCTTCAGCGTGTCCTCGTAGTGCCCGGCGCCCGCAACAACGGACTTGCAGTCCCTCGTCGCGATCGTCTCCCAGTAGGCTTGATCCGTCGCCGTGTCTCCATCGAGATGCAGCGAGAGGTTGGTCACCACGTGCATCGTTCTCGGCGTGCCGGCCGGAACGGGGCACGGCGAAGGAGTTGTCGGCGCAGCCTGGCCTCCGAATGCGGGCAGCTTGGTGAAAAAGTCCTGAATCGCGGCGGGACCCGTGCGCCTGGTCGCTCCGCCCTGCATGACAAGTTCGCCATCCTTGGCGAACAGCGCCCCGTACGCCGCCCAATTCGCCGAGTCCAGCGCCCGCGGATAATCGCCCATCAGCAGCTGCTCGATCGCTTGACGATCTTCCACCTTGCGCAAGCGCGCCGCCGCATCATCGCTCTTCGCCTGACCGAACGCGCTACCCGTCACCACCATACTCAGAATCGTGACTGCCAAGATCCCAAACACCCGCAATTTCGCAGATCGTCTGTTCATGTTGACCTCCTTGCGTTGAATTCCACCGCCGCTTCCCCCGCGCGGCAGGAGCATACTCCAGAACCGCGCACAATCGAACGCGCCACGAAAATAAATCTCGTCCGTGACTGCAATTCGGATTCGGCGTATAAGGTGCTGACGAAGGTCATTGAGGGGGAATAATTCTATGAATTCCTCGCGTCACCTCAACCGCACATTAGCCCTCATCGCCGGCGTGCTGGCGTTCGTGGGATACGCCCGCGCCCAGCAGGCCCAGCAATTCGTTCAATTCGCGGGCGCTCCCTGCGCCGCGCCGCCCGTGCTGCACTGTCCCGATAGCGACTGCACCGCCGACCGCGAGATCAACCAGGGACCCGTCGTCGAGATGAAGACTCGCCGCACCTACTTCCTCGATTATCCCTGCGATCTGAAGCCGGGCGAGAAAGTCACCTTCATTCTCAGCATTCACGGCGCCGGATCGTACGGCAATTGGCAACGCCACTATTTCCCGCTGCTCGACTACGTGGACAAATACCGCCTCGTCGTCGCCACGCCGAATTCCCCGACGCACGTGTGGTCCAACGCCGACGACGAGTACCTGCAAAACATCGTCAATTCCATCGTGGATCAGCTCGGCAAGCAGAACGTCAAGGCTTTCTGGCTGGTGGGCCACTCGCAGGGCGGCATGACTTCCAACCGCCTCCTCCGCACCGATTTCTTCGCGAGTCGCGTAGACGGCTGGCTCAGCCTTTCCGGCGGACGCCTGGGACCGACCCCACCAATCCCGCCAAGCTTCTTCGCCGCAGCTCAACCGGCGCCCGGCGCTACTCCCGCTTTTACCGCCGGCGCTCTTGGTGCGGCCATGGCCGCCCTGCGCGACCCTCCTGCTGCGGATTTCTCGTTCATCTTTGAAACGGGAGAACATGAACTCGGTGGCCAGCCCTTGCCCGATGCTTCTCCCTGGGCCACCAAATTCGGCTGCGGCGCGCGCGTTCGCGTTGCGGATATCGCCGATACCAAAGCCGGCTACGTGTACGATCCCACCCGCCAGAATCCCGGCTCCGATGCGTGGGGACATTTGCCGCGTCCCGGCACCGCCGCAGTCATGCAGTACCCGAACTGCAAGGACGGCCGCGTCGTCGCCGACGTCATCCGCGCCGGCAAAGGCCACACCGAAGGCCTCGAACCGAAAATCACCGAGCAGCTCGTGCAGCTAGTGCTCTCCGCGCGCGGCGGCAAAATCCAGCAGCTTCCGTAAGCCTGTCCCTCGCCATAATCTCATCCGTACCGAAAAGAGCGCGATTCCCTTTCGCGACTGCACACTAAGTTGGGCCAGGAGCTTTCGGATGTGTGACGAAGCTCTCTGACAGCAGTCCTTGAGCGAGTGTGACACTTCCCCTGTCTATAAGGATACGGTCGGCCCGCGTGCGCTTTTCCGGCGACGTGTAGGTTTGGATCAGGCAGCCCGATCGTAACGATGATGCAGCCCTCCAAGTCGCGCTCTGGAAAGGACGCGACCCGCGGCTATAGCGCGAATTCTGCCGTTCGGTGTTCCCTTCTCGAGTCCGAGATGCGTGCGGTCGTCGTGGTAGTAGCCAACATAATCAGCGAGCAGACGCCTCAGGTGGCGCCTGTTCAAAGCGATCACGTGATCCAGCAAGTCACCCCTGCAGCTCTCAACCCAACGCTCCGCAATTCCATTCTGCCAAGGACTCCGCAACGAAGTGCGGATGCACTTGATTTTCATCGATCGGATCGCAGCGGGGACCTCCGCCCCATACTTGGCGTCACGATCGAAGATGACGAACCTTGGAGCCGACCCAAATGGAAACGCCTCCCGCAACTGCTGGACGGTCCACAGGCTCGTCGGATGGCTGGTGACATCGATGTGCAGGATGCGTCGACGATCATGAGCGATGACAAAGAAACCGTAGAGGACACCAAACGTGACGGTTGGCACCGCGAAGAAGTCCATCGCCGCAATCGCTTCCCTGTGGTTTCGAAGGAACGCGAGCCAACGTTTGGCTGGCTCAGGCTCTCTCGGCGCCCGTTTCATCCAACGGGAAATGGTTCGCTCCGAGACATGAAAACCGAGCATGAGCAGTTCGCCGTGGATGCGCGGCGCTCCCCACGTTGGGTTCTCAACAACCATCCGGAAAATCAACTCTCGAACTTCCTTCGAGGTCTGTCTTCTCCCAACCTGTATCTGGACTCTGGAGATCAGCCTCCAATACATACGAAAACCGGCCCGGTGCCAACGGACCACAGTTTCAGGCCTGACAACGATGAGAGCTTCTTTCCATCCTGACCAGAATCGACTCACGGTGACCCAGAAGAGTTTGTCGACCAATGCCAGCCGTGGCCGAGGACGCCGACGTTTCAAAACCGCGAGTTGTTACCGGAGCACGAGATTCTCCAAAACGAGATTCCCGCGGCTGCGGAAGAGGCGAATCAGTACTCCGATCCAGAGGAGAAGCTGGCTCAACATAGCACGGAGTTATACCAGAATCAGGGGTCGGGATATTGCCGTAAGCTATTGATTCGGTGGCCGGACAGAATTTTGGCGAGGCACAGGTTCATGGCACCGGACGCGGAAACTGGTCGAGGAACTGATGCTTTCACTCCGCGGCTCGCAAATCGATCCACGCTCCAATCTTGGATTCGCACGATGTTCGTGTGCCCACATTCTCCTTGACACCGTACTGGCCGCGTGCAAACTTCCCCTTCGTCGTAGGCCTTTGAATGGGAGGAGATCATCCGATGGCGAGCCGAAGAGAATTTCTTCAGATTGGTGTCGCGGCATTGGCATTGCCGATCTCAGCGCGGGCCGGGTTGACGCCGGCGAATTCCGCCGCGGCGAGCGAATCAGCGCCGACGCCGCTGTACAAAGTGATTTTCGACGAGAGGTTCGCGACGAGCCGCGCGTTTGCAGGCGAGGTGAAGCGGCTGGGCGCGCCCATTTACGGAATCAAGGGCGACATCACCGATCTATGGTTCCACGATCTCGACGCGCGCTGGAAGAAAGAACCGATCGGGATTGCGGGGCTGACGGAACACGGCCCGCTATTCTGCCTGGAGAGGCTGGCGTGGGATCACGGGATGCGTGTGGTGTATCGCGCCGATCATACGTACCGGTCCGACGGCTACATGGAGCACGAGCTTTCCGGTTCCGAAGGCATGCTGCGCGAGGCCGTCAACCTGAGTTCGAGCGGGCCGGATTGGAGCAGCCGGGTGGCCAGTCTGATGACGCGATGCCCCGCGAGCCGCGCGCAAGCTTCCAAAATGACCGTCGTCACACCGGCTGCGAAACCGGCGGACGATCCGGAGCACCTGGTTTCCTGGGTGATCGCTCCGGTCGGCGCCGCGCGGAAATTTTCGCGCTCGTAAATTGGCGAGGAGCGTGCAATGCGGCTTCCCCCCGGCGTAAGCAGCGCGGACTTTTCCGACGCGATCACGCAGTTTCAGGACGCGGTCGGGAAAGAGTGGGTCTTCACATCCGACGAGGACGTGGACCTCTATCGCGACTCCTATTCTCCCTTCTGGCATGAAAACGAGGAGCCCATTCCGTCCGCTGCGGTTGCGCCCGACGGCGTCGAGCAGGTGCAGGCCGTCGTCAAGATCGCTAACCAGTACAAGATCCCGCTGTGGACGATATCGACCGGCAAGAACCTGGGCTACGGCGGATCGGCTCCGCTTCTGGGCGGCAGCGTGGTGCTCGATCTGAAGCGCATGGATCGGATTCTCGAGGTCAACGAGAAGAACCACTACGCGCTGGTCGAGCCGGGCGTCAGCTACTTCGATCTCTACCGCTACATTCAGGAGAAAAATCTCAAGGTGTGGATCGACCCGGCTGATCCCGGCTGGGGCAGCTTGATCGGCAACGCGGTCGATCGCGGCGGCGGCCGCACGCCGATGCGCGACCACTTCGACGCGCACTGCGGCATGGAAGTCGTGCTCGCGAATGGCGAGGTGATGCGCACGGGCATGGGCGCGCTTCCCGGCTCCAAAACCTGGCAGCAATACCGATATGGATTTGGCCCCTATGTGAACGGCATGTTCTCGCAGTCGAGTTTGGGCATCGCCACGAAGATGGGATTTTGGCTGTTCCCCGAGCCGGAAGCCTATCTAACGGGCACCGTCAGCGTGCCGAAACGCGATGATTTGATTCCCCTCGTCGCCGGCCTGGCGTACCTGATGAACTCCGGCATTGTTCTGGGCACCACAAGCGTGGCGAGTCCGCTCAATTTTCTGCGGCCGGACGCGGAGCTGATGGCTCTGCGTGCAAAGCCGGGCGGCCCTTCGACGGAGGAATTGGAACATTACCTTCAGGAGAAGAACATCGGCTACTGGAGCATCGAGCTGCCCTTCTATGGACCGGCCAAAGTCGTCGCTGCGCAGTGGGAGTATGCACAGGCGAAGTTTTCCGCGATTGCGGGCGTCAAGTTTCAAGAGGGCAAAACGCATCGGTTCCCGGTCGACCCCAAGGAATTGCCGAATTTCCAAAACTCAGTGGCGGTCGGCATACCGAGCCTGTCTGTGTTCGGGGTGGGAGGGGCGCGCAGCGAAGGGCACGTCTGGTTTTCGCCCATCATCCCGATGACGGGCGAAGCTGTGCTCGAGGCGCAGAAGGTGTTTGCCGACACCTACAAAGAAATGGGAATGGGCATGGGCCCGCTATTCTTTCTCGGCCCTGCGTCGAATTACCCGCGGTGCTTTCTGGTGCTCTTCGGTTTTCCCATCGAACACGATGTCGAGAAGAACAAGAAAAGCCGGGAAGACTTCAAGCGCTTGATCCGGGTGGCCGCCGAACACGGCTGGGGGGAGTACCGCACGCACACGGCTTTCATGGAAACGGTCATGGATACGTATTCCTTCAACAACCACGCGCTCCGGCGCTTCCATGAAACGGTCAAGGACGCTTTGGACCCGAATGGGATCCTGTCACCGGGGAAGTGCGGCATTTGGCCAAAACGCATGAGAAAGGCAACCGCATGAAACACGCGAGGGTGGGTTTGCTGGTGGCGCTCGGTCTGATTTTGACCGGCCCGGCATTTGCCGCGCCGGACCAGGCCCAGATCGAAAAAGGAAACAAGGTCTATGACAAGTGGTGCTTTCCGTGTCATGGCACCGGGATCGGGAAGCCGGGCACAGCGTCGCTTGAGGCGCGGGGCAAAAACCGGCTGTGCTGGAAGAGCGCACAGACCTGACCGTTCCGGCCATCAAGACTTTCGTGCGTCACGGCGTCCTGTTCATGCCGATGTTCCGGAAGACGGAAGTAAGCGACGCG
>Ga0209517_10008139_pt1 | contig 12340 bp, 11 predicted proteins | sample PeaSoiMetSII2010_FD_187695 | JGI IMG/M metagenome (GOLD analysis project Ga0209517, IMG submission 187695) | Peat soil microbial communities from Weissenstadt, Germany - SII-2010 (SPAdes) (version 2) | ecosystem: Environmental > Terrestrial > Soil > Wetlands > Peat | place: Germany...
AAGACACTCTGTTGTGGTGTCGTGACCCAAGCAAAAGCCTCCTTTGGTGCTTCAAACATCGTCATCTCAACGTGTTTGTACCACAGGAGGCTTTTCTTGTCTCCAAAATCATGAATTATGCGGGCTAAGCGCATCAAGAGGGATGTTGCGAGGGGACTTACCAGCCTGTTCGGTGAGCTGCTCGAAACTCGCCAGCTCAATCAGTGGGATTTTCTCCACACCGCGTTGCTTGCCGATGGCAACACCACCTTTGAAGTGGCCACCTACAACCCCGGCAATCGCTGGCCGGATGCCTGGACTTCTGGAGCGGCACTAGCCTCTCCCCGGGGCGGTGCCATACTGACCGGCCATCCTGTTAAGATCGGTGATCTGATCCAGATTACCGGCGCCATGCCCAACGGCCAGATCAAGGCGAACTGCGTGATCTGAGATATTGAGCACGACCTGGTAGTCTGGGACGTCAAGCCGGAACTGCGAGCTTGGCAAGGCCAAATCTATCTCAGCGTTCTCAATGAACTCCACGGTGGTCCGGCCCACCTGGACGTCCAAACCGCCTCCAACCTCGATCTGGCCAAGGTTCGGGATCACAAGCTGATTCGCTACCTTTGCCAGGAGTATGCCTGCGATGTGTTCGACCTGATGAGGGACGATGAACGCGTCAAGGAGGAGATCGGCTTTTATAACCCTGCAAGCTGGGTCGATGAGGACGGTAATCCGGTGCTAAACGAGAATCGCTGGAAGCTCTGGAGGATGTACGCAGCAGGCCTGCCGGCGATGCAGTTCAGAAACTGCCGTGACGCCTTCTATCGCACCCAGATGGAATCTCCCGAGAACACTGATCCTGATCGCTTCCGCATTCCCTTCAGGGAACCTCAGGATCTTATGACCGTTCAACCCCAGGAGTTGGCCGGAGTGGCTGTGCGAAGGTATCTCTTCCCCGAGCCGTTTGTCTTTGACCAGCAAGGCTATCCACACTGGGAGCGTTCAATTTTGCCCGATGTGGACTCGGTCTATCTGGGCGGATTCGAGGGCGAGTTCATTTCGCTCAGGAATCCCAATGCCTCGCTTAGGGAATCAGGCAAGCTGCGAGGCCGTCGGTTGCAGCGCTTTGCCGGGATCGACCGTGGGGCGGTGATGTTCGTACATCTTGGCTTCGCAGCCAGTCTGGAGGGCGCTCCAGGTATGGCCAAGAGCTTCAATGGTGCTGACTTTGACGATTCAGTGCTGGCCCTGCTTGACCCGGAGATCGTGAAGCACTGGAAGACTCTGCCCGAGTATCCCAAGGTAGTGGCCACGCCTGCCCAAGTAAAGGTCATCAACGATGGTGATGCCCTCTTCGACCGGCATCCCACAGTCGTGAAGTACGACGGAGATTATGTGACCCGCATGCTCTACGACGCCAGGCAAGGTCAGACCGGAATCGGATATGTGGTCAATTCGATCACTTGGTTCAACCTGCTCTGGCTCAATCGGGAGAGCATCGCGGCGGAGCTGCGGCAGATGCAGCCGGACTCCCAGGTCGCAGCGGCCATCCACTGGATGGAGGAAGAGCTGCCCAGGAGCCGCATGCCGATGGTGGCCTCACGCCTGGAGGAGATCATCGACGCCATCAAGCTGAACGGCAGTTCGATCAACTGGGTGAGCGGAGTGATTACGGAGTTCCGCAACAACTGCCCAGTGGCTCCGAAGTTCTGGTGGCAGGGCGGCTACCAGGGCCTGGGGCGCATTCCTCGGGATCGTCTCGAAAATGGCCATGGCCCCATTCCGGTCACCACGCCCATGGACGTGGCTCAGGAGGAGTGGATCGGACTCTTCCAGAAGGCACGCCAGTTCGCCGACAAGGAAAGCTGGAGACATTGCTGGCGAGTACCACCGGAGATCCGCAGCTTCCCAACTCGCCCTGAGGCAGCACCTGCCGCAAGGGACTTCTGGATGTTCTATAACCGCACCCGGGAGGCTAAGAAAGCGGAGTTCCTGAACGAAGGCAAGGACCATCGCTGCAGGAAGGTCACAAGCGAGCAAGAGGCCGGCATTGCCGCTTATCTCTATGCGGAGGAAGAAGTCCATTGCAGGATTGAGGCGAGCGGAATGTACCTGGAGATTTACGCGGAGCTGGTCAAGCTGATCTTTGACCGTGGATTAACCCTGGAGCCACCTCGCAATTCCGATGGCACGGTCAAGCCCATAGCAACGGTATCTTGGGTGGACCTCACACTTTGGATGGGCTGCTGGATATCGCCAGAGCCGCCGGAGTGACTCGCCGGCACGTGCCCTTGACCTGGGAGTCTGATCGAGTACGCGCTGACTATGGCAATCTGAATCTCAACATCATCGTGGAGGACACCCTGGTGCGGATGGCGGGAAGTACGCCAAATCCTGCGAGTTGGATCGGCATTGTGGACCTGCCCAACGGCAACTATCGCCTCGAGCACGGCCTGGTGGTCACGAAGGACACGATAGAAGCTCCGCCTCAAGAACCGGCCGTGGCTCTCGCAGCTGTGAGCGGCTTGGAGCAGCGGCTGAGAAACGAGAGACTCAAGCGGGTAGACCGCCAGAGGATCGAGGCGGAACTCAAGGCCTTTCGTGCCCAGATCTGTAACGGCGTGACCATCAAGCCCGTCACCTATCGCAATCCCCGGAGTCGGGAAGACGAGCCCGGTGCTGAGGTGTTCCTCGAAGGGACCACCGAACCATTCGGCTGGATCTCCCCAGCGCACCTGCCTCTGGTCAAGAGTGAACTCACGGGAGTGCTGGTCTCGGACGGCCCGTACACGTTCAAGGTCCTCTGCCCGCTTGTCAGGAAGGACCAGCCCGTTGCTTCTCCACCACCGGTGGTTGTAAAGGATGTCCCAGTCCCAATACAGGCTGTAAAGCCACTCTCTCTGCACGCCAGACGAGTACTGTCTTTGGATGTTGTCAATGGATGGCAGTTCAGGCTCAAGTGCGGAACAGCTACACAGGCTGAATTCTTTAACTGGATGGCCAGTGCTGGTAGTGGAGCTACGGTAAGACCAACCACTTTTGTGAGGAGCGGGGTATCTGAACCAGCAGTGGCGGTATATCTGGACGGCCAGAAAGGGCAATTTGGCTGGATAGCGAAAACAGATCTACCCGCTGTTAGACAAGAACTGCATGGCTATCTTGCCAGAAAGAGCACATACACACTGTCGTTTATCTGTGAAGTCTGAGCGAGACTTTTACATTTAACACTAACCAAATTCACATGCGTGTGGATTCCGGGGCACCGTAATGGCGATTCCGAAATGATCGTGATGGGCATTCCGAAATGATCGTAATAACGATTCCGGGGTCATCGTGATGGCGATTCCGGGGAGCGTAATAAACATTCCGGGGTGAAGGGATGGCCCTTCCGGTTTTGAGCCGCTCGATTTTGGAGGAGGCGCGGGAGGGTGTCAGAATCCGCCCCTGAGAGGCAGGGTTAGGGCGAGCGACGCTGGACAACAATCGGGCAATTGAGATTCCTCTGGAAGCGGGAGGAATCCACATTGCCAACACCAAGGTTGTCCATGCGAAAATTCACCGAGTTGCTGCGGCTTCGGTTCGAGTTGGGCCTGAGCCAAGATCAGATCGCTCGCAGTTGTTCGATCTCGCAAGCCAGCGTTTCGAAGTGCCTGGAACGCATGCGGGCGGCAGGGGTCAGTTGGCCGCTGCCGGAAGGCTGGGACGAGGCCCGGCTGGAAGAGACGCTGTTCGGACATCGCCTGCGGCGCTACGAAACCCGTCGGCCCACGCCGGACTTTGCGCACCTTCATCAGGAGTTGCAATCCAACCGTCACCTGACGCTGCAACTCCTGTGGGAGGAATACCGACAGAACCATCCCGAGGGCTTCGGCTACAGCCGCTTCTGCGAACTCTACCATGGCTGGCGCCGTCGTCTGGACGTGGTGCTCCGCCACGAGCACAAGGCTGGCGAAAAGCTCTTCGTCGATTACGCCGGGGATACGATTCCCATCCATGACCCGAAGGGCGGACCGGATCATCCGGCATCCATCTTTGTCGCCGTTCTGGGTGCCAGCAATTACACCTATGCCGAAGCCACTTGGAGCCAAGGTTTAGAAGATTGGCTGGGCGCTCACGTCCGCACCTTTGAATTTCTTGCTGCCGTACCCAGGCTGGTCGTTCCCGACAATGCTCGCACCGGCGTCAGCCGCGCTTGCCGCTACGAACCCGATCTCAACCCAGCCTATCAGGAAATGGCCCGGCATTACGGCGTCGGTGTCTTGCCTGCCCGTCCTTCAAAACCCCGCGACAAGGCCAAAGTGGAGAATGCGGTGCTGGTGGTGGAACGTTGGGTGCTCGCCGCCCTCCGCCATCACCGCTTCTTCAGCCTCACGGATCTCAACCAGGCAATCCGCGAATTACTCGAGAAGCTCAACCACCGTGCCTTCCGCAAGCGCCCCGGCTGCCGGGCCAGCTTATTCGCAGAGCTGGATCGGCCGGCCCTCAGACCGCTCCCCGCCGAGCGCTTCCAGCTCCATCACTGGACGCAAGCGCGTGTCAATATTGACTACCACGTTCAGTTCGACCTCCACTTCTACAGCGTCCCTTGCACGCTCACCGGCCAGGTCGTGGAGATTCGCTCCACCGCAGCGACCATCGAGATCTTTCACCGCGGCCAGCGCGTCGCTTCCCATACCCGCAGCCATCAGCCTTATCAAGCTACGACGGTTAACGAGCATCGCCCCAAGAGCCATCAGCAGCATCTGGCTTGGCCACCCTCGCGCTTGCTCCACTGGGCTCAGACCGTAGGACCGGCCACGGCGCAGTTGTTCGCCGAGATTCTCAAACGTAAACCGCACCCGGAAATGGGCTATCGCTCCTGCTTGGGGATTCTGCGACTGGGCACGCGCTACTCGAAGGAGCGTTTGGAGGCGGCTGCGCGGCGGGCTGTCGCGACCGGCGCTTGCTCCTACCACAGCGTGAAGTCGATTCTGGAACGCTCACTCGACCGACAGCCCCTGGCAACGCCGCCGCCCTCAGCCCCGCTCGCGCACGAGAACCTTCGTGGCGCTTCGTACTTCGATGTCTCGTCCCGCACCACGGGACCCCAACTCCCACTTTATTCTGCAAAGGAGAACGCATGTTAAATCAACCGACTCTTAACAAACTCGAAGCCCTCCGCCTGCACGGCATGGCCGAGGCCTTTCGCGCCCAAGCGGACCCGGCTCAACGGGACGGCTTAGCGCCTCTGAGCTTCGAGGAACGCTTCGCCCTGCTGGTCGATCAAGAGTGGATGTGGCGGCAGAACCGCGCCCTAGCTCGCCGGGTCACCCAAGCTAAATTCCGCTATCGTGCCTCGGTCGAAGACATCGACTTCCGCACCCCGCGCGGTCTGGACCGTTCTCTGGTCCGCTCCTTAACGCAAGACTCGGCATGGTTGACGCAGCACCAAAACGTCTTTCTGTTGGGGCCGACCGGGATGGGGAAAAGCTGGCTCGCCTGTGCCCTGGCCGAGAAGGCCTGCCGAGACGGGTTCACCGCTTTCTTCGTTCACGCCCCCAAACTGTTTCGCGACTTGGCCCTGTCCCGCGCCGACGGCAGCCTAGGCACCCGGCTGGCTAGGCTGGCGCGGATCGACGTGCTGATCGTCGATGATTGGGTCCATGCGCCGCTGGCCGTAAGTGAGCGCCGCGACTTCCTGGAAATCTGTGAGGACCGTTATCAGATGCGCTCCGTGATCCTCACCAGTCAAGTCCCCGTCGCCAAGTGGCACGAGCAGATCGGGGACCCGACTTTGGCCGATAGCATTCTCGACCGGCTGGTACATAACGCCCACCGCATCGAGATGCACGGCGAGTCGATGCGCAAAGAGCGTGGCGGTAAGAAAGCCTGACAAAAAGGGAGGGGCTCCGGTCCGAGAACCACGAGGTGAAAGGCGCCGTGGAAATGACGCCCCGTGGAAAGCGTGGAAAACTCAAAAACCAAAAGCGAGTTTTCCACTCTTTCCACCGGGCTTGGAAATCCGACCAAAAACAAGAGCGTCGGATTTCCACATTTCCACCGCGCCGGCGGCGGCTCGATATCAAGCGGAAAGGACAAAAATGAACCCGAAACCAAATTCCAGTTGACCGATCGCGGTCAGTTCAGACACCATCGTAAGGTCAGCGTCGCTTCGTTCCGATCGTGATGATCATTCCGTTCGGAAACGACCATCACGATCAAATCGGAATCACCCATCACCATCATCGGAATCCGCACATGCGCTCCGGGATTCGAAAGTCCGGGAGCAAGGAGGAAATATGCAAATCTCTGCTTTCTGTTTGTTTCACGTGAAGTCATTCCACTTCGTGAATGACCAACTCTGTTGGGAGCAAAAGAGTATTCACTGTGATGATTGGCATAGCCCACCACACGCCCTGCGAATAGGACTTGATGGTGACAGATCCCCACCACGAAGATTAACTGTGGTGGCAAGGTCAGACTCCTGGACCACACCACCAGCGCAGGTGGGGTTCTCTGGGGATGTAGTTCGGAGGCGAAGATTCCCCTGGGTTGTGGGGTCTGATCTTTGGGGCACCAGCAGGGGTAGGGATTACCTGCGGTGGGATCGGCGTGGCGAAGTTTGTAATCCCGAAGACAATTTTTTTACCCCCGTCAGGTTGAGCACGGCGAAGATGGTTCTTGAAAATAGGGCTTTTTACGATAGTGCAATCAACTGCACGGTGAATTGGCCTATTTCAATGACGTTGGGCACGTCAAAGCAATCAGCAATTTTCTCTGTCAAATCTCATTCCTCGGCGCTCGCGAGAAATGACCCACCCGTGCTCGTGTAGAGTGACCCGCTTCAGTAACGCAACTTAGAATGCATTTTGTGACAGGGGGATTGGGTAAGGTGCAGCATCGGCCTCGTGGCATGGGTGCGGGTGCATTTTCGGTAGGCAGCTGCGATTAGCCTTGGGGCTCGCGCAAGGAAGGGCCATTGATGTGGATGGTTTGGCACTGGTGTCGTAAGCGGCTGAGCAAGGCCTCGGTCAGGTCTTTATTGCCGAGCAAGCGCGCCCATTGGTCATACTCCAAGTTCGTTGTAATCAGCGTGGCCTTGCGGCGGTAGCGCTCTTCCATCAGTTTGAAGAAGATATTGGTCTGCTCGGGACGTAAGTTTAAATACCCGACCTCATCGATCAATAGGAGGTCGAGGCGGGCCCAGCGCCGGATGAGTTTGCGCGAGGCCCGGTCGGCAAGGGAAGCGTACATCTCGTCGAACAGGTCCTGAGCGCGGATGAACAGCCCCCGGTAGCCGTTCTGCAGAGCTTTCAGCAAGAGTCCCGAGGCGAGTCCAGTTTTCCCAACCCCAGTTGGCCCAATAAACACCACATTGATGGCCTTGGGAATGAACTCCAGTTCGGCGAGTTCGCGGATCTGACGGCGCGACACTCCCGGTTGCTGCTTGAAGGGGAATGATTCCAAAGTCCACTGCTCAGGCAGGTGAGCGTGCTTGATGCGGGCTTGTAACTTTCTTTCCTGCTGATCGAGCCACTCCGCCCGCAGTAGACGGGCCAGCAGATCCGTGTAGGAAGGAGAAGTTTTGCGGGCGGCGGCCAGTTCACCCTCGATCATCTCGGCCATCTTGCGTAGGCGAAGGTTCTTCAAGAGCTGTTGGATCTCCTCACTCATCGTCCTCTCCGTCGTGGCCGGGTTGAATCTGGAAGTATTCGCAGGCGAGCTTACGCAGGATCATGCGCTCGACCCTTTCCAGGTCAAACAACCCATAGGCGAGGGCAGTCCGAAAGGCTTCGAGCAAGGGCGCACGTGGGTAGTCATTGACCAACTGGAGTAAGCGCCGGAGCGCGAGCGTGGCGCGGCCCGGAGAGCGTTTTTTGAGAGCCTGGAGATATTCGCCGATCTCCGGGAGCCTCTCCTGAAGGAGTTTTTCTTCCCGGGCCGAGTCGGAGCGGGGCGAGGCGGGGCCGCGCGGGTAGCGATGTTCCGGCAAGCGATACTTGCGGCCGGTGGGCTCGATCACGCGTGGGTGCGTGGTGACGAGGCGCGGCCCGCGATAGATTTCAATCTGGTCTTTGGTCTGGCGCACTTCGACGTGTCGTCCAATGAGGTCAGGGGGGACGGAATAGCGATTGGTGTCAACCGAGACATACCCTTCCACATCCACCAGGCGCTGGTGGAGGAGATAGACGGGAGGCGCCCAGACCGGCAGCGGCTTCAGGTGTGATCGTTCGGCGGCGAACAACTCGCGCGGGCTGGCCTTGAGATCATCGCGGAAGCGGGCATTGACCTTGTCGCACCAAGCGCGGGCCTGCTGGTTGGCCTCGGCCCAGTTGCGGAAGGAACGGCCCGCCAGGAAGTTGGTCTCGATGTAGCGGAAGCTGCGCTCGACGCGAGCGGAGCGGTTGGCGTTGCCTATGGCATGAGCTTGGAAGCGGAAGCCGTAGCGGTCGGCGAAGGCGGCCATCTCCGGCACCGGCACCATGTCTCGACCCGTGCCTTTCAACACCACCAAGTGAGTGTTGTCAATTAGGCAGGTTTCGCAAGCCCCCTGAAAGTACTGGAGGGCGTCGGTGAGAAAGACCTTGCAATCGAAGCGTGTGAAGGTGGGAAAAAACTGAAAGAAGAGCATCCGGGAGAAGCCCAAGACCAGCGAGGCGGTCTGGACGGGCCGTAAGCGGCCGCCGATCTCGGCGCGGTGCGGGCTGGTGTCATGCTGCATCTCCTGGCCGGCGCGAAAATGATACTCCCCCACGGGTTGCTTGGGTTCGTGGCCGATGCCCTGGCGCCGACAGAAGGCGGTCAAAGCCTGATAAGAAAACTGAGCTCCCGACGCCGCGAGTTCTTCGTGGACACGCACCAAGTTTCCTTTGCACCGCGCGTAAAGCTCCAGAATCTGCTCGCGGTAGGGCGTGGCTTTTTCCCGGCGCACCAGGTTGGGCACTCGCTCGGTGCCGGAGCGTAGGACGTCCCGCACCGCGCCCCGCGACACCTGCAGGGCCCGCGCAATGCCCCGGATACTATGCCCCTGCTCGCGCAGCTTCAGAATCGCCGCTCGGGCGCTCTGATCCAACATGGCCCATCTCCTGGTGGAAGTGTTCGGCCAGGCGTTCGATCTCGCGCCGGGACTGGTCCAGCAAGCCGGCCAGATCCTGGCGGTCTTTTTCCGGAAGACTCCGCAAGACACCCGTGCGGAGCCGTCGTCGAGCTCGGCGTGCCGTGGAACCGAGAATCTCCAGGTCGGTCAGCAGACTGTCGGAAGGGCCCGGCTCGACGGAGGGAGGAGCTTCGGCCTCCTTGTAACTTTTGAGAAAAACCAACGGCGCTTCCAGCAGGCGTTGGCGCGTCACCCAGTTGCCGGTCTGATAAGCGGTGTAGAGCGTTCCCAGGTCGCGGCTCGAGAGCCGGGTCGTGCCGATTCCTTCCACCAATTCCAGACAGACTTCGCGGTTGGCGCGCGCCAACGGCACCAAGTACTTTGCCGCCCCATGCGCGCCCATCTCGCCCCGACGGACGCGCTCTTGGATGGACTCGGGGAGTTCCTGCACCAACGCCAGCCGCCGACTCACCCAACTCACGGAGTGGCTGAAGCGCCGGGCCAACTCCTCCAGCGACAGTGCAAAGCGCTCGTGCAACTCAGCCAGCAACCAGCTCTGTTCCAGCACCGTCTCCGGCTCGGCGGTTTGCATCAAGCGTGTGGCGATCAGGGCCTCGGCTTCGTCCTGGGGCCAGCAACCGGCCGTCACGGTGTCTTGACCCAGACGGCGGAGGGCGCGGACCCGCTTATAGCCATCGATCAGCACGAACCTGCCGTCAGCCTCTTCTTTCACCACCACAATGGGGACCTGCTGGCCAACTTCCGCCAGCGAAGCGAGGAGCCGCCGCTCGGGTTCCGGCCGGACCACCTTCAGCCGCTCGTAACGAAGCGCGAGTTGATGAAATTCCAGTTCCACGCCTTGCATCCTCATCGAAGAAGAAGAGAGAACGAGGTGGCGGTGACTTGGCCGGGCCTCGCTCCCCCTTCCTCTCTTGGGTCCGCAGTTTGAACTTAGCGAGGCGGGAAGACCGAGTGCAATATGTGGGAACGATATGGGCAGGCTCTATCGCCGCAGGGGATGCCAGGTTCCGCGGGCCTTATTCTTTCGTTGTCGCTCCCTTCCTTCGCGCCAGTGCCTCTCCCGCCGCTGAACCCGTTCCAGTGCTTGGCGACAGGTCGGAGAACAGAACCGCTGCAGGGGTGACCGCCGGGTGCGATTAAATTCCACATAGCATCCCGGGCGGTCGCAGGAGTACAAAAAAAAATTTGGTAGGGATGACCCTCGCGGCGGTGACCGCAGCGGTTTCTTGCGCTTGCCGTTCCTTCCGGCGTTCCCGGTAGCGGCGGCTCTGAGCCCGCCGCTTCTGCTTGCCCTGCAGGGACTGGCGATAGCGCCGGTGCGCCTTCCACCGCCTCCACCGGCGAGCTTCCCTCTGACACGCCTCACTGCAATAGCGCGCCAGTGGCTGCTGGGGCCGGAAGACTCGCCCGCAGCCTTTCAGCAAACAGACCCGGCGCCGGGGACGACGAGCACGCTGCCGACACCTGAGACTTCCGAGCATGCTTCCGGTAGCTTGATTTTTGAAACGAACAGGAGAATCTTTATCAGGGCCCATGGGAGTGACCGCTCCCAGAAGCTCAAGCCTCGGAGGGGATGCGTATTCCCCTTCGGGGCGCCCTCAATGCATCGCGAGAGCTCGAACCTCACAACCTTAACTCAAAACCTAGATCGGATGAAATGAAAGGCCGGGGCTGAGAACCGAACGCCCGACATCGTCAGGCGAATGGCTGCTTCTTCAGGTGGGTCTGATCTGGTGAGCACACGTCGGTCATTTCTGACGAGCGCCTAAGCTCAATTCTCAGCTCCGGGCTATCGCGCGGGAAAGGATGTGCTTATGCCAAAGACAATTGCAGTGGTTAAACTTCCTGAGATTTTAGGTAACGGATCTAGCCATTTGGTGAAGCTCGCCGGAAAGATTGATTCGTTTTCCCTTTTACTCTGCGAGACGCCGGAGGGCGAGTTGAAACGCTCGATCGAAGTGCAGTTCCACTCTATGGTGTTCGCCACCCGCAAGGAGATTCGAAAGTACTGCCCCCGCTATCGTTCTCTGCCTGGAGAAGGGATTTTGGATTTCAATACCGATTGCACTTCCGGCCAGCTTGAGCCGGGTGATCTCGGCCAAGCCCCACCACCCAAGCGGGGCAGGCTCTGCGAGATGTGCTGCTTCTTCGCAGGTATTCCCGAGGCACAGTCTTTTGAAACGACGGTAAGCCCGGCACCGCACGACCTCGTGTTTGTGGTCTAAGCCCTGCCGATTTATCCTCTGCATTCCTCCAGTTGCCCTCCCTGACAAACCTTAAAATCTCGCCGAATTACCCTCTGGCTTCACCAACACAAGCCAGCTCAACTGTCCAGTGCTGGGCCAGCTTGCCTTGATTTGAGCGTGACCTGAAAGAAACCCTCGCAGTTCGCAAAGAGACCAGAAAGGAGATTCGCTTATGGATGAACAGAACACACCGAAAGACGCAAACTTGGAATGTACGGGCACTCCTCGAAGCTCCTGGCCGGGAGCCAGCCTCTGCAAATCCCTCAGGCTCGCCTGGCACTGGCGCCGGCTGCGGTGGGCCGTAGTAGCCGCCTCTGAAGCCGCACAAGGCCACGAAGCCAATGGCCTGACGCCAGGTTCGAAGGAATATCAACTGCTCTACCGGCAGGTTGAAGATGCAATGAATAACTACTGTTGCATTTCCGCCGAAGACGCCGAACTGGTGAAAGCAAAGCTGCCGGTTATTGCCGTCCTTAAAAGGCTGGCTACTGTACCGCCACCGCCTTCAACCAATAGGAAGTCATTATCACTCATCCTGGCAGGTCTCACTGTAGCGGCAACTGCCTTGATCAGTTTTCTGATTGGCTTTGGTGAAGGTATTGCCCACTTTATCGCCCACTTGTTGGGCGCTTAAGGAGGACCTATGACCGGTATAGAAATCGCTCTAGTTTTATACATAGCGTCTTAAGTAATTGCGCATAGTCGGCGCAAGGTATTGTTGGGTTTAATCCACGCGGCGAATTCGCTTTCTACCGCATGTATAACGTCGTCCAGATGCGCGAAGTATCTATTGTGCAGGCATCGGCGACGTGTAAGTTTCCAGACGCGCTCGATGGGGTTCAGTTCCGGGCTGTAGGCGGGGAGGTAGTCGAGCGCGAAGCGACGCGCGCGCCCCTCCCTCCACTCCCGGTGAAGGCGTGCATGGTGGTATTTCGCGTTGTCGGTAATGACCACGACGCGTCGTCCGGTTCGGGTGCTGGCCGCCTGTAGGTGCTGGAGAAACTTCCAGCAGGTA
>Ga0209517_10008140_pt1 | contig 12340 bp, 5 predicted proteins | sample PeaSoiMetSII2010_FD_187695 | JGI IMG/M metagenome (GOLD analysis project Ga0209517, IMG submission 187695) | Peat soil microbial communities from Weissenstadt, Germany - SII-2010 (SPAdes) (version 2) | ecosystem: Environmental > Terrestrial > Soil > Wetlands > Peat | place: Germany: Weissenstadt...
AATGCACGTCGCCTGGTGGCGTTAGGCGCGGGTGAGATTGTGATGCCGGTGACCAGAGCGGACGGAGAGAAGACGATTGATGCAGTCGAGTTCGGTGCTGCCGTAAACCGAGTATTGAAAGACGAGGGCTACCGTCGCTCAGCGAAGCGAGTCTCAGAATCGATGCGACAATACGCCGGTGCCAAAGGCGCCGCACACCAGGTCGAGCAATTCGCAGCTGGCATCAGCAGGCGGCCCTTTGCTGCAGCTCGACAGAAAAGTTCGATGGCGGGCGAGAGGTCCACATCCTTGGCTCAAGCAAAACAGAACCTATCCTGAACCTGGCAGTTCGGTCCCGATAAACGCTCTTGTGAGCATAGATGGGACGATACCTCACGAATCGTCGGTAAACCTGAAGTAATGGCGCGAGTCAGGTCTCCTGGAATTACTTCCGCAGCCCGTCATCCGGCAAGAGGGGAGTGACAGCCAGGAAAGGCCTAATCACGCGCTACAAGGCGACTTCTAAGGATAAACCTCACCAGGACGGCTGCCCCGCCCGACGATTCCCGCAGATGCCCGGTCAGTGGGATAGATGTATCCTTTGGAGGAATGCAAAGAGCCGATGCGTTGGATCCAGATTGATGGAAAAGAAACAACACCGCCTAATGTTGAGAACAGTCATCTTTGCCCTGACCGCGGCCATGGCTTCGGGCGTGTTCCTGCAAGCGCAGGAGTCGCCTGAGAGCCGCAGGCAAGAACGGTCTCAGAATGCGATGCCTCGCTCCGGAGCGCTGGTGGGGCTCAGCAGCGGACATACGCTGTGGATTGCTCCCGTTCAAGGGAAGATACGCATAACGGAAAACCAGGATTACGTGATTCCCAGGAGGGATGGATTTTGGAGGATACGGCTCGGCCTGAAGTGGGCCCCGCCTGAGGGAGTACCGACTCCACCCGGCTACGACAGGTTGTGGGCTGTACCACTAACGAAGGGAAATGATGCAGTCCCGTGGAAGATCACAGCCCCCGCCACATCGAAACCTGCAACACCTGCAAGTGATTCTCAGAATAGGGACAATGGAAACAAGGAATGGGAATGGAGGGCGGGACCGGTCGACGACAGCCTGGAACAGGAACTAACTTTCTTAGGTCCCGACTATATTTCTTTTTCTCAATCGGAAACCGTCATCAGCTCGGGCGGCGGCACCGGCTCAAGTAATACATACTTCGTTTTGAAGATCACGGATGTGCCACTGAAATCGACACACACGACTGAATCGTTGCTTGTCCAGGAGACCACTCTCCCCATCCCCGACGATGTCCGGTCAAAAGACCTTGAGGCCTGCATTGATCCCAACGCCAAGGACGATTTCAGAGACGAGGATTTTCTGCGGAATGCCGAGGAGACGACCTATGGGATTCGGCGGAAGCAGCGACAATGGCAGTACGGTTGGCTAATCGGATATTCTGTCGGAGCATTGCGAGGCTACCACACGGAATGCCCGGTATCCCTAACGCCTCCCAAGAGCATCGTTGGATACGATGAGATGTTCCCTGGGTGGAAGACAATCCAGGCGTCCTATCCGAAGGCGGAGGACTCATTCTCCTCTCCAACGCATGATCTGATCCTGATTCTTGCTGAAAACCGATTGATTGTCGCATCACTACACGAAGGAACAGTCGGGCAGCCACTGGCTCAGATCGAGATTGATGGAAAGCCGGTGATGGTGCAATGGGCAACTGGAAAATACGTGGATTCGTGGACAAAGGAACTTACGCCATTCTTTGAAACCTACGCGACGGAGGCAGCAAGAGAACTCGCGAACAACCGCCGGGAGACAATGCCTCCGAATGATCGAGGCATGAGCCTGATGAACGAAGGGAAATACGAAGCTGCCGCGGCAGAGTTCGTGAAAGCTTCCCAACTCGACAAGAGCTGCAATCCTCACTATCCGGACAATGCGGGCTATGCCTACTACAAGATGGGGGACTACTCATCTGCCATAGCATGGATTGGCGGGGCCATGACCTGTGACCCGAAGTATGCAGTCGCTTACTTGAACCGGGGTGACTCCTTCGTCGGACTGTATCTTGCCAACAAAGCTAAGCCTAAGCACGACGATCTGGAACACTGTTGCGACGACCTCAGCACGCCGTGCGCTGGCGACGCCCGAAAGGACTACCAGAAGTATCTGGAACTCGCCCCTGATTCCAGGAATGCGGCGGAGGTGAAAAGAAAAATGAGCGCCCTACCACACATGCCCTGAGGCCTTCATAAGGGCCAATGTTCATTTCGCGCGAGTCGGAGTTGGACCGCAGGCACCCCAAAAAAGTCCTTACGCCATTAGCTCCCGAATCGTCGGCTACTCGGAAGCTATCGTATCGAAGCTAGCGGGGCAGCACCCCAGATTCCGGGATGCTGCCCGCCAATTGCCGGCGCCCGAAACGCGCTAGGCGGTTAGAAGTGGAACCCAAGCTGCGCCGTGATGGCGCGCGGCGTCACGTAGTGTGTGCCGCTGAAGGTGGAGAGGAAGTTGTAGAGCGCGTATTTGTTGGTCAGGTTGATGACGGTCAATTGCGCGCTCACCTTGTACTTGTCTCCGTGAAACAGGTTGTCGTGCCCGATGGCCACGTCGAAAAGACTCCTGGCGGCAATGCGCGGAGGATTCTTGTCGTCGTTTTCCGTGTTCGGCTTGGGCACATTTAACAAAGTGGAGCCGTACTGCGACAGGGGGCAGGGATTTGGCAACGCAACCGTCGGGGTGGCGCGCTGCGATCCGCAAAACAGTCCAGATTCGAATTCCTGATCGGCGGTCAGCGGAACTCCGAACGAGTCTGTCAGCGCAACCGCCGGAGCCCCGGTGGAATCGGTGGTGGTCTGCGCGCAATTGCCGCCGAAGCACGGAGTCTGGCCAGCGACCAGGCCGCTGTCATAACGCCAATTAAAGCCGAACCAGGGTCCGGTTTTCCACGGCTGGTACTGCAAGTGAGTGGTGAGATTGAATTTCTCGTCGTGATCAATGCGGAACGGCGTGGATCCGCCCGCCAGCGCCACTGAGGGAACCGCGCCGGCTCCGCCAATCTGGGGCGTAAAGAAGCGCGCCGCCACGCTGGAGAAGACGGCCAGGGCCGAGAATCCATGGAAGTTCGGTACGCTCACGCGGCCCGCATATCCGGGAATCTTCGCCCGCTCCCACTCCACGGGAAACGTGATCGGAGTGTTGCCCAGGATACTGAAGTCGTAGCCGTTGTGGGTGTACTTCCAGATGTACTCGCCCGAGAAGACGAGATAACGGCCGAAGGCTTGCTGAATCCCGGCGTGGAACTCGTTGCGCCAGCCCGGATTAAACGGGGTTACACCTGGTACGGTGCAGCCAAGAAGCGGATTCAATACAGCATTCGCGCACCCGGTGCTGGAAAGCACCAGATTCTCGTTAAAGGGAGTTTCCAGCAGTCGCGCATAGGATATGCGAATGACAGTATTCGTCCTTTTGACGTTGTAAGCGACTCCCAGGCGAGGTTCGGTTTCCTTGTGGGCCACGAGGCCATTGTAGAGATCGCCGCGCAGGCCCAGGTTCAAGGACCAGTTACCCTTGGTGATATTGTCCTGCACGTACATTGAAAGCTCCTTCACGTCGGTGTGACCGTTGAAGGTGAATCGACTGCCGCCGCGCGTCAGATCGAAAGGCGGCAGAACAGCGCAGGGGTCAGGAGGAGGATTGCCGTTCGGACAGCCGAAGGTGACCGGAAGCAGCGTTGGATCGACGATGCCGAGAGAGTCCTGCTCATCGAGGAACGTTTGCTGATAGACCGCTCCGACCTTTATGTTGTGGACCCCCTTCACGTAAGAGAGATCGGAACGGAGGCCAGCGTTGGTCAGCTTCCGATTCTGTCCCACCGTTTCTCGTTGCAGATTGGTTGGCCCAAGATCGGCAAAGGGATTGCTGCTGGGGTAGTAGTTGAATTGGTCCCGGCGAACAAAGGCGCCCAGGGTAAATACAGACGTGGAAGTGAGCAGCCGGGTCCAGGAGGGGGCGATGTTGAAGGTTTTGATTTGCGAGCGCTGGTCGGCCGGCCCCACGACATTGCCGTTGGGGTCCAGGCCGCCATTGCAGACTACGACGCAATTCCATGGCGTTGCGTTCTGGGAATCGAAAGTATTCGGCGTCTGGAACCAGGAGCGGGTGTAGCCGAAGTTCAAATGGATCGAATCCCCGGGAGTGATCTGGTAGTCCACGCGGTCGAACACATTTTCTTCGTTGCCTTTGTCGTGCAGTACGACAAACTCGGGTGGATCAAGGAATCGCCCGCTATTCAGGCCGCTGACGGAGATGTAGTTGCCCCAGTTCTGGCCGCCGTAAGAGAGATCGAAAATTCCGTTGGAGGTTCCGAAAGAACCATAGGAAGCGCTGAAGCTGCCGTGCGGCGTCGTCACACCCTGCCCGGAGCGAGTGGTCACGTTGATGACGACGCTGGTCTTGTCGCCATATTCGGCGGGGGGCGCCCCGGCGATTACTTCCATCGACTGGATCGAGTCCAGCGGAATCTGGTTGGAGAAAATCTTGCTCTGCTGGTCGGTGATGGGCTGACCGTCAACCGAGAACGAGGCCTCGGCGTGCTCGCCCAGACCGTGGAACAATCCGTTGGAGTCCGCCGAGATGCCGGGGGTGGCAAGCGTTACCAAATTGCTAAGCGACGACGACTGACTTTCCAAAGGAAGCTTGTCGAACAGGCTCTTGTCCACGTCGGTGTGGAAGGTGGGATCGTTCTCGATCAGGTCGCCGCCCTCGGCCTCGACATTGACGGTGGTGGTGGAACTGACCACCTGCAACGTAATGGCAACTGTAACCGGGACCGCGGAGCGGGGTTCGACGTCCTGGGCATAAGAGCCGAAGCCAGTGGCGGTGACGGTCAGGTGGTAGGGGTTGAAGGGAATATTGGTGAAGCTGAACCTTCCCGCAGCGTCGGTGGCAGTGAAGCGATCGAAGCCGCTGACGGGATTGCGGATTTCCACGGTTGCCTTGGCGACGACGGCACCGGTGGGATCCAGAACCGTGCCATTGATGGAGCCCGAATTGCCGACGTTCTGCGCCGGAGCTGCGACGAAGCCCAGAACGAGATAGAGAACGACCAAAAAAGCCGCGAAGAGCGACTTCTTGTAAGAAGCCAGCATGAGTCCTCCTGAAGAAATAGGTCTGAGCAAAAATCGAAGACGCGGCTCATGGAGCAGGAGCCGGGTCCACTGCAATGAATTGTTTGCTAGACCACAGGAGGCGGACGGTTACTGATCGCGAAGGCGAGGAATCGACGCGGGGCCGAATCCGGTCGCGTGAGGACGACGGAAATCTGAACGAAAGTGGGCGCCGGTTGCGAACAAGCCACGGAAGGAGTCGCGGAATTGGCCGCGATACAAATCTGGCAAGTCAGCGATTCGTTGCTGCCGGAGTGGTGATGCGTGGCCAGGGCGCCCGCCGACCACAAGGTCAGCGCGAGGCATAAACCGGCTATAGCTTTGTAAAGCGGACGCATCGTGCTCAATAGATGCAGTTTATGGGTACTTAGGTAGGTATGTTAGCACAGGCCAGGGTGCGAATTGTCGGGAAGCAATCTCAGCAATGACTCGCGGGAAGGGCCGCGCTTCGGCCCGAGTCGTCCGGGCTGGGCGGGCGAGGAGAATCAAAACGTGAAATCGCCTGTTTACAACAGCAATGGGCAGCTCAGGAAGAGGACGCTTCTATTTGGCTTCGAAGGTGACCAGCGGAGACTCCTTCCTTTGCCAGCAGCTTAGCAGCGAAGCTATTCCCGGATTCAAGCAGTCCCAGCAAAATATGCTCATTCCGAATGTCTCGGTGCCCAAGCTTGTCGGCTTCTCCTTCTGCCAAAACCAGCGCCTCGCGGGCTGTCTTACTCAACTCCAGGTCGTGCGGCAAAGGGCTTCGTTCGCCCCAAGGGATGTGGGCTTCGATTGTCATAACAATCTCTTTTTCAGAAATCCCTTGCATCGTCCGGCTAGTCCAGACTGGATCGTTTAGCAGGGCCAACAGAATGTGCTCGGGGTCGATTTCTGGTGATCCAAATCGATCTGCTTCATGTTTTGCTCGAACAATGGTCTGTCGCGAGTACTTGAGGTATCTAGCAAACATGCCCATAAGTGATTCGCCGTGAGGCTGTGCCGGTAGCCCGTATAAGAGGATACAGCACCAAAGCACCATGCTCCGGCGATGGTTGGCGTAACATCCCTATTGCACTCATTGAGGCGCGATAAGCGTCAATGAGTGTAATCGCCCGTTAACGCCACCTATGCCCAGACTCTCGGTTTGGGCAGCGACGCCATACGACGTTTGCTCCCACTGGTTGCCGGATACGGCACGTTTGCATCGAGCGTATGCATGAAGCATGCGAGAGTATGTGATCACGCTAACCGAATTGACGCATTGCCCGTCGAAGAAGCCGAGAGGCGATGGAGGACGAGGATCAAATTGGCCAATCATTTGCGAAGAGGAGACTGGTCGCATACATCGGGAGGCGGCATGAATATGAGCAGGAAATCTCTAGCCGGAGCATTCTCATTGGCGGTTGCGGCTCTTGGATGCGCGGTCGTATTGCGGAGCCAGGGTTTCGGGCAAGCACAAGGCTTAGAAGGCGTCTGGGGTGCGAAACGGCACTTTGGACCGGAAGTCCAGGGCAAATTGGAGATTCTTCGCGACGATCAGAACTGCCGCGCCATCATTGCCCAGTACAACGTCGAGTGCGTTCATCACAACCGGCGGATATCGTTCGATCTGCCATCCGATAAAGGCAGCTTTACCGGGCGCCTGCAAGAAAACGGGGCGGTCATTCGCGGTTTCTGGATCCAACCTCCTACCGTAAACACCGGGGCTAAGTTTGCTTCGCCCGTCGTGCTCCGCTCCCAGGGTAAGGATGACTGGCAAGGTGAGGTTGTCCCGCTGCAAAACGAATTTACGCTTTATCTCGTGGTGAGCCGCAGGCCCGATGGCTCCATGGGAGCCTTTATACGAAACCCGGACAGGAACATCGGCGTGCTTTGGAAGGTAGACCGTCTGGAGCAAGATGGCAACCGGATCAAGCTCGTGGGTCAGTCAACCGAGCAAAAGCCCGGGAGAGTGTTCGCGGAGGGAATCTACCATCCCGATGACAACCGCATCTCCCTCTACACCAATCGGGGCGGCACCTATGACTTCGAGCCCGTTTCTGACGACTCCAGTTTCTATGCGCGTGGGAAAAATCCGACCCCTTACGAATACAGGCCGCCGATTGCCGAGGGCGATGGGTGGAAGGTAGGAAGGCTGGAAGAGGTCGGAATGGAGCGAGGTCCTATTGCGGAACTTGTGCACACGATCGACAGTGTCCCGGCGAAATCAGTGCATGATCCTTACGTTCACGGGTTTCTCGTGGCCCGGCATGGAAAGCTGGTGGCCGAGGAATATTTCTACGGGTTTAGCAAGTTCAAGCCACACGACACCCGTTCGGCAAGCAAGAGCGTAACGGCGACTTTGTTCGGTGCTGTGATGGAGAATGGGGCGAAGCTCTCTCCGTCGACGAAAGTTTATGATCTGCTCTACCAAGGGAAATTGCCTGACGACATTGATCCACGAAAGAAAGAGATGACCGTCGAGCACCTCCTGACGATGTCATCCGGATATGACTGCGACGATTCGAACGGCTCCCGTCCGGGCAGCGAAGACGTTCTGCTCGATGAACAGAAGGACCCTGACTACTACCGGTACACCTTGCAGCTTCCACTGGATCCTAAGCTGAAACCCGGCCAGGAGGCCGTGTATTGCTCGATTAATCCCAATTTGGTGGGCGACGTGATCGCAACCGCCGCAAACAAGCCTTTACCTGAGCTTTTTTCCGACCTGCTTGCTGGGCCGCTACAACTGCGAGACTATCACTTGTATCTTCAGCCGACGGGAGAGCCGTATATGGGGGGAGGCATTTATTGGCTTCCCCGGGATTTCATGAAGTTTGGGCAGTTAATGCTCAACGGCGGCGTATGGAACGGTAAGAGGATCGTCGGCAAGGAGTACGAGGCTCGAGCCTCCTCGCCCCTGGTCGCCATTCGAGGCACCACCAAAAAGTACGGATACCTCTGGTGGGTAACCGACTTCCCTTATCGAGACCGAACCGTAAGGTCCTATTATGCCGATGGCAATGGTGGAAATTATGTCCTGGTATTCCCGGAACTGGATATGGTCGTCGCATTCAATGCCGGAAATTATGCTGACCACGCAGTCAGGGTCATCCTTAACGAATACGTGCCAAAGTTCATCCTAGCGGCGCTCAAAGACGAATCTCGCTGAGCGCAGGACTTGCTGGAGGTCAACGAGCCAGTTTATCCGTAAACGGGCAGGGTCATTTGGTGATAAATCTCTATTACACTCATTGAGCCGATCCCGCCTGCTCTCTCGGAAAATTCATATCTTTTGGTGAGTTCTTCGACCGGTCCTGCGTTGACTTTGTTTCTCCTTGGCTCCTAAGATGACTCACCCGGAAAGTCTCACCTGACATTGCCGGAACGGTCGGCGAACTATGGGAGCCTCCGAGGAAGCGCCATGATTGGGCAAACCATCTCGCACTACAGAGTGATCGAAAAGCTGGGCGGGGGCGGGATGGGCGTGGTCTACAAGGCGGAAGACACGCGGCTGCATCGTTTCGTGGCTCTCAAGTTTCTTCCTGATGACGTCATTCGCGACCCGCAGGCGCTCAGCCGTTTTCGGCGCGAGGCCCAGGCCGCATCGGCGCTGAACCATCCCAACATCTGCACCATCTACGACATCGGCGAGGAAGGCGACCTGGCCTACATCGTCATGGAGTATCTGGAAGGCCTGACGCTGAAGCATCTGATCGGTGCGCGTCCGGTGGAGTTGGAAAAGCTGCTCACCATTGGGATCGACATCGCCGCCGGGCTGGACGCGGCGCACGCCAAGGGCATCGTGCATCGCGACATCAAGCCTGCCAACATTTTTGTGACCGAGCGGGGCTCGGGGAAGATTCTCGATTTCGGGCTGGCGAAGGTGGCGGTGCGCGAACGCACACTCGGGCCGGGCGACGCGACGCTGGCGACCGTGGGGGTGACGGCCGAGCACCTGACCAGTCCGGGGTCGGCGCTGGGCACGGTGGCTTACATGTCGCCCGAGCAGGTGCGGGGCAAGGATCTGGACGCGCGGACGGACCTGTTTTCTTTCGGTATCGTTCTGTACGAGATGGCGACGGGAGCGTTGCCCTTCCGCGGAGAAACTTCAGGCGTCATCTTCGACGGCATCATGAACCGGGCGCCGGTGGCTCCGGTGCGATTGAATCCGGACTTGCCCGCCAAGCTCGAAGACATCATCAATCATGCTCTGGAAAAAGATCGGGAGCTGCGCTACCAGCACGCCGCCGACATGCGGTCGGAACTGCTGCGGCTGAAGCGGGACATGGACTCGGGCCGAATCTCAGCCCACGGTTCTTCTTCTGTGGAAGCTGCGCCGGTGGGGACCTCCGGCGCGGTGCGTGCGGAATCGCAGCCAGCAGTCACGGCGTCGGTGGCAATTCCGGCAGGGGCGCAGTCCGCAGCGCCGGCAGCAGCAAGGGTGAGCGGTTCCGCAGCGTCGCTGGCGAGTTCCTCAAGCGGCATCGGGACGATGCCGGCCCCAGCGCCGCCGCGGTCGGGATCCAGGAGATTCGTTCTGCCGGTGATTCTAGCCCTGGTGGTGGCGGCCATTGCGGGCGGCTGGTACTGGCGCGCGCACCAGGCTCCGAAGCTGACGGACAAGGATCAGCTCATTCTGACTGACTTCACCAATCAAACCGGCGATCCCGTCTTCGAATCCACACTGAAGGAAGCGCTGGCGATCCAGCTGGAGCAATCGCCGCTGCTGCAGCTGGTTAGTGACGCGGAGCTGCACAACAACCTGCAATATCTGGGACAGCCGCGCGACCAGAAAATTACGCCGGACCTGGCGCAGCAACTGGGCCAGCGCATGGGAGTAAAGGCCTATCTCACCGGCAACATCGCGGCACTGGGAACGTCCTACGTGGTCTCGATCAACGCGGTGAACTGCACGACGGGAGCGGTGTTCGCGCGGGAGCAGGTGACCGCTCCCGACAAGACGGCGGTCTTGCCGGCGGTGTCGAGCGCGGCCACCGCCATCCGGTCGCGGCTGGGCGAATCGATGGCCTCGATTCAGAAGCTGAGTACGCCCTACAGCAATGTGACCACGAGTTCGCTGCAGGCCTTCCACGCGTTCTCGCTGGGCGAGGACGAGCACCGCATGGGACGAGACCTACCGCAGGCGGCGTCCTTCTACGAAGAAGCAGTCCGGCTCGATCCGACCTTTGCCATGGCTTACGCCCGCCTGGGCGTGGTCTACGGCAACGTGGGAGCGGTGACCAAGTCGGTGGATTATTTGAAGAAGGCCTACGATTTGCGCAATGGCGTCACCGACCGCGAACGGATGTACATCGAGTCGCAATATGCGCTGCAGCAGTCCGATATTCCCAAAGCGCTGGAGTCGTTCAAACTCTACGTGGCGAGTTATCCGCGCGACGCTGCTGCGTGGAACAACCTGGCGATCTTGTACGAGGAGAGTGGCGATTTCGAGCAGTCTGCCGCCGGGTTCAAGCGGACCTGGGAGATCGCGAAATGGAACAACGTGGTGGCGGAGAATGCCGGCAGCGCCTTGCTGGCGATGGATCAGATTGCGGATGCCGAACACTATTTGAAAGAGGCGCTGGACCGGGGTGGAGGCGACGACACCAACTTCCACGTCAGCGCCGTGCAAGCTGACTTTCTGGCTGGGCGGGCGGATTGGGAAAAACATGTCCAGTGGGCGGCTGGCCAGGCTGACGGTTATGCAGTGGAGGCTGTTGCCGGCACAATCGCCTTTTACCAGGGTAGGGTGCACGAGGCCGACCGGCGTTGGGAGCACGCCGCGCAACGCGCGGAGCAGCAGCATCTCCCGGATGCGGCCGGGGGCACGTATGCGCTCAAGGCGGTGCACGATGCTTTCGCGTCCAATTGCCCTGGGGCAAAGGATGCGGCGCATCGCGGGCTGGCGCTCGACCACTCCGTGGCCACGGTGCCCGATGCTACGCTGGCCCTGGCGCTCTGCGGAGAAGCGGCGGCCGCTCTGAAAGAGGCCGAAAAGCTGGCCGCGGAATCTCCTGCGAACACGCTGGTGAACGACGTCTACCTGCCTCAGGTCAAGGCGGCCGTCGCGCTTGTGCAACATCATCCCGAGCAGGTGGCTGGATTGTTGAACGCGAGCGCACCTTATCTTCTGGTGGCGAAAGCGCCGCAGTTGCTCGGGCGCGCGTCGGTGGAGACCAAGAATCCGCAGCAGGCCATCACCGACTTCGAGCCGGGGCTGCGCTATCGCGGAGCCGGCCTGCAGGAAGGGGTCAGCGGCACGGGCGAGGCTCCCGATTACCCTCTTTGTTTGCTGGGGACAGCGCGCGCCCAGGCGCAATTCGACAAGGCGGCGGCGATTCGCAGCTACCAACAGTTGCTGGATATCTGGCGGATTGCCGATGCGGACTTCATTCCGCTGGAAGAGGCCAAGCGCGAGCTGGCCGCGCTGACGGTTCGCTCCGGAAGTTGACTGGGGCTAAAGCTCTCCCTATCAGAGCGGCCCGGAACGGTATGGCTAAACAGGCTGCGGAAAAACTCCATCCGCGCAAGAAAGCGACCACAGGGGCTGAAGCCCGCACTCGTTGCAAACGCTTTACGCGGCCCGTTCGGCTTCGCCCAGGGCAAGCTGCTGAAGCGCCGCTCTTCCACGGTGATCCATATATTCGCGGATTTTTCCGCAGCCTGTAAAGCCATACCCTGATACGAACCATTTCATACGAACTTTGTGCTCGGGCAGATTCGTATCAGGACACGCCTTCAGGATGCCTTCCCGAAGGCATGGCTGAAGACAGTTCTACAGCGCGCGTCCCAGATGTTCTTCCGCCGAGAGATTGGCGCCCGCCAGCAGCAACAGCCCGGAGAGAAATGCCCAGAACATCAGGCTGACCGAGAGTGCGAAGGGCCCGTACACCTCGCCAAAGTTCAGCCAGGGCAGGGCCAGAATGTAACCGTACTTCAGCGCCTCGGAGAGCACGCCCATGATGATGGCGGTGGGCAACACGGCGCGCGCCGGAACCTTGCCGTTGGGCAGCAGCCAGTAGATCAAAAAGAAAATGGCGATGCTGGCGGCGATGGCGAAAAGCTTCATCACGACGAATCCCACGAGGCGGATGAAACCGGAGCCGTGGCCCCGCAGCGCGAATTCCATCAGCGCGACGTTGCCTGCGGTCATGGCGATGGAAAGCAAGGCCAGCACGCCACAGCCGAAGGCGAGTCCCAGCGAGATCA
>Ga0209517_10008141_pt1 | contig 12340 bp, 12 predicted proteins | sample PeaSoiMetSII2010_FD_187695 | JGI IMG/M metagenome (GOLD analysis project Ga0209517, IMG submission 187695) | Peat soil microbial communities from Weissenstadt, Germany - SII-2010 (SPAdes) (version 2) | ecosystem: Environmental > Terrestrial > Soil > Wetlands > Peat | place: Germany...
ACGGGAGGAGTTGATGGAGGTCATAAAGAACCATACAGGCATACGAACAGTGGGCAGCGCACATGAATGATACAGTCAAAAGATGTCCGTGGGTGGATCTGAGCAAGCCCGAGTATGTGGAGTACCATGATAGGGAATGGGGTGTTCCAGTTCATGATGACCGGCGCTTATTTGAGTTCCTCATTCTGGAGGGCTTCCAGGCAGGGCTTAGCTGGTATACGATCCTGAAGAGAAGGAATAGCTTCCGGATGGCCTTCGACTGGTTCGATCCCGAAAAGGTTGCGCGCTATGATGAGGCCAAAATTTACGAACTCCTTTCGAATCCCGGGATTATCCGCAACCGTGCAAAAGTTCTTGCTGCAGTGAATAACGCCGGTAGGTTCCTGGATGTTCAAGAAGAATTCGGAAGTTTTGAGTCCTACATATGGGGCTTTATCGATAATAAACCTATTCTGAATGTGATCCGGGAATTGCAGGATTATCCTTCGAAGAGTCTGGAATCCGAAACGATCAGCAAGGCTTTGCAAAAGAGGGGCTTCTCTTTCGCTGGACCCACGATAGTTTACGCTCACATGCAGGCCACCGGAATGGTGAATGACCATTCAATCGACTGTTACCGAAGGCATGAGATCATAGCTGAAAGAGGCTGAAGGGGTTTGGGAGGAAGGGGTTTAGACAGAAGGGCCGCTTATCTTACTGCGAATCACGGGTTTCGGGCTTTTGTCCGTGGTCCAATAGCTGTTGCTTTGACAGTGCTTTTAAAAACCGGAACAGGGCCCTTGATGCTTTTGGAGGTTTGTTCCCTTCCCGCTCTTTCCGGGTGTTGAGCACCAGATGGCGCAGTGTCTGACGGTCAGCACCCCGACCCACGATTTCCTCCAGGAGCCCATCGTTTCCCTTCACCAGTTCATCCCGCCATCGTTCAAGTTCTTCAAATTGTTTGGCACCCTGAAGCTGTCCCTTGCTGATGTTATCCAGAGCCTTCTGAATGGGTTCCGGATCGGCTTTGCGCATAAGGACTCCAATATACTGAAGTTGGCGCCGCCGAGCCTCACCCTTATTGATCGTCTTGGCAAAAAACAAAGCATCCCGGAGTTCCAACTCCATGTCGATCTTCTTAATTTGATCCGCTGAGAGTTCTACTAACCTCTCGCCGAGAGTCTGCAAGGCGAGCATCTCTTTTTTCATCCGGGATTTGCTTATCGGCTCCATTCCAGTAACCATATATCTCCTGCAAGTCCCAGAGTTGCGCCGCCGTGGAAGGCGGCGCTACCGGTTGTCCTGCCCGGAAGCTTGAGGGGTACACCCTCATTCTCGCCAAGTCCTACTCGACCTCAATCATGCTCCCTTTGAACTCCACTTTTTGTCCCCGCCTTATCTTGCGGCCTTTGCGGAGCTCAATGAGCCCATCGACATGCACTTTCCCTTCGCTTATGACCATCTTGGCCATCCCGCCACTGTGGCATACACCTGTCGCCTTTAGGAGCTTCCCCAGTTCAATGTACCCGGTTTCGAGCATTTCAAGCGAAAATTTTATGACCATTGAGGCCTCTCTCCAATTTGCGCATGGTAAGCATTGCGAGGCTATCCTGTTTCCACGATCCGGATTCCCAAATCGAATTTCATATCTTATCATAGTCATCCAAGTAAGTTCCGAAAGGATTTTGCCTTACATTGCTCCAGGACTTGAACATGACCACCTCGTAGGATAGGATGAGCGGCAATACCGGACTGGCTGTGCAGCGGCATGGCTGGAGCAAGCCGTAACTTAACCTGGGGATTTACTGGAGAGAGCGCAATCAAGAGGTTCGAGGTTCAGGCAGTTACGGCAAATGCTCTTTGACCCCTTTTGCCTTGCGCGCATGGATGAAATTTAAAGCCCTCGCCCCTGCTTGTTGGAACGCAAAAAAAGGAGAAACGTGTGATGAAATGGATTATTGGATTCTTTCTGCTGAGTTCACTTCTCTTTCCCCTTAATACCAGCGCTAAATCATTTTACAGCGATGGAACGGTAGATAATAGCGACGGGACGACAAACAAGGAGCTGGTGTTCAGGGATTTCGAGGTCTCCCAGGACGGCTACGTCACCGGCTACATAATCAGCGAATCGAATCGCCCCCTCAAGTCCGTCAGATTGGATATGTGGACGACCAATCGGGCTGAGACCCAGATTTTGTGGCGAACACGTCTCAATATCGGCGACATGGCCCCAAAGGGCAAATATGAGGTCAGGGAACCGTATAGTCCTCCTCCTGACGAGTCAGGAGTAGTGTTCAAGTTTAGGCTGCCCGGGCTCACGAATTTCAGAAACACTGAGATAAAACATTAAACGCCGTTTGAGCTATACCTTGCTCCAAAAGAGCGATGGGATGGGAAACGGTTCCGTGCAAGGCTCCCGGGGAGACTGCTCAATATAAATGTAAAATCAAAAATTTGGATAGGCGGGAGAGGATTTGAACCTCCGACTTCCACCGTGTGAGGATGGCACTCTCACCGCTGAGTTACCCGCCCGTAAGTCCCGCAAGAGCAATGCAGGGTTGCTCTTAATTGCCGCTCTCTATATATCGGATAGCTTTGCCAAACGCAATACTCAATGCCTGACCAGCCATGGATTGTGCGAAGAGGGCCTAAGAACGGCGCAAAAAACTCCGAACGATCGGACCAACGCCAATGAGCATTGAATCTGGTTGCCGGGCTAGCGCGTCTTCTGCATTTGCTCTGTCTTTACCCGTTCATAATCTTCTCTTGCCTTTTGATCCTTAAAATCCATTTTAAGTATGGCTTCGAGTTTCTTACACGCCTCGGCATAATTTCCGGATTCCTCATAGAGGTACGCTGCTAGCCTGTAGTATTTTTTCTCCTTGGGCTGGAGCCGGATCAACTGCTCGAGTTCATGCAGGGAGGACTTTTTGTCTCCAAGTTTGGTTGCCGCCTGAAGAAGATATTTGTGCACGTTGCTCGAATCCGGGTTCTGCTGGGCTACCCCGTGGAAGTAGGCCAGCATGCCTTTGTAGTCCTTCTTATCTTCATAATACTTGTACACCGAGTCCATATTTGCAGGATTTTGGGGCTCGAGCTTCGCAAGTTCCTGGCGGATCTCGATCTCGCCTTTATCGTTTCTGAGCTTTTGGAAGATAATGAGAAGCTGTTTTCTGGATTCAACATCGCGGGGGTCCATGGAAGCAATTGCCTGCAAATGTGCCTGGGCCCTGTCATACTTTTTCTCATCGATGCAAAGCATTGCTGCATTGAACAGATACTTGCGGTTATTAGGCTCGATTTGGAGAAGTTTTTCGTAGTTAGTGATTTGCCCGTTCTTATCGTTGAGTTTCTCAAGGATGGGGATAAGGCTGATAAAAGCTTCCTTGTTGCGAGGGTTTTTCTGAACGATTGATTCGTAAATGGCTTTGGCCTGGGCGAAATTTCCTTTCTTTTCGTAGAGATCGGCAAGCAGGGCCCAAGTCTTCACATCACTTGAATTCTTGCCAAGGTATTTCTCAAATTCAGCGACAGCCTCATCCGTTTTGCCCTCTCGCAGCCGTGTGACCGCCAGGTTATACTGTACATTGGAGTTCATTACGCCCGCCTTCTCGGCCCTCTCCCATGCTGCAGCCGCCTTTTGCCAGTCCTTGCCCTCGCCGGCCAACTGCGCAATTTCGACCAGGACCTGGGACATGAAGGAATGCGGGATTTCCTGCTCATATTTTTCGAGAAACTTTCCAGCCTGATCGCTCGTCTTTTTTTTCTTCAGATAGGCGAGAAAATCGCTGAACGTCTGCTGTTCCTCGCTCAGCTTCAGGAGGTCGAGGTAGACGCCGAGAGCTTCATCGGTCTTATTCATTATCTGATAGACGAGAAGAAGCTTTTCGGAGACATTTTTCGATTTTCCCGATCTGTCTATTTCCTCGTAGAGTCGTGCCGCGTCCGGATAACGCTTGATGTCAAAATAGAGCCCTGCAAGTTGTGCCTTAAGCAATATGTTGGAGCCGTTGTCATGGAGCGCCTTTTCAAGGCAGGCGATTCTTTTGTCAATATCGGCGCTGGTGTTCGCTTTGTGGAGCCAATCTTTGTAATCGAGCTGCACAAGGAACGAAACTTTGCCGATGGGCCGGTTCCAGAGCAATACCCTTAGCTCGATAAGTTTTGGAGTTTCGAAGGACTCTTGTGGGAAGAGATCTTTTATAATCACGCCGGGTTTTTTGGTGATGGGTTTCACATCCACATCTGAGGAGACCACCCGAGTGCCCCATGAGAGCCAGCCGTCGGTTCGGATACGGACGAGCTGGAGAGAATCCCTTGGATTCACAACAACCTGGGAGTCGGGAAGCAGGAGCAGTTCCTGGCCGTTGTGCTGAAAATGAAGGGCGAGGAGTTTCGTTGGAAAGATCGTGAGTGAGGGAACGCTGCGGTCCATGGTCATGAAAAAGGCGAAAGCGGCGCCTAACGCGAAGACAAGGGCAAAAATGACAATGATGAGGTAACGATGCGAGGATCGTTGTTTTTTTTCTTTTCCCCCTCCACCGTGGTGGAAGGAACCGGGAGATCCATAAGGATAAACGCGCTTTGAATTCATCTCCGGCATCACTCCCTGTAGAGACCCGTTTCCTCGTAGATTTTCCGGATTTCGTCGAGTCTGAGCAGCCGGCGCCGGCCCGGACTTAACGTGCCAAGGCGCACCGGCCCGTAAGCAATGCGCCTGATCTTCAAGACAGGGTGTCCGACCGCCAGGCCCATGCGTTTGATCTGGCGGTTCCAACCCTGGTGCAGAGTAATCCTCAACCAGGCTGCATTCGGCAGTTCCCGAATTATTTCAACTTCGGCCGGGGCCGTTACGCCCTCTTCGATCCGGACACCGGACCGGAGTTGTTCTATCGCTTTTTTGTCAGGATGTCCCTTTATTTTTACATCATATACCTTAGATATTCCATACCGTGGGTGAAGGAGGCGATTGGCAAGCTCTCCATCATTGGTGAGCAGAAGAAGTCCTTCTGCGTCGTAGTCGAGCCTGCCCACGGGAAAAATGCGTTCCTCGAAATCGGGGAAAAAATCCAGGACAGTCCTGCGGCCCTGGGGATCGGACGCGGTGGTTACGCAGCCGCTGGGCTTATAGAAGGCGAGAACAATCCTATTGGTGCGGAGAGTAACCGGCTTGCCGTCCAGGCTAACCAGGTCTTTCAGAGGATCGACGCTTAAGCCCAGTTGGGCCTTCCCGCCGTTTACTTCCACCCGGCCCTGCCTGATCAGTTCTTCGGCGGCGCGCCTCGATGCTATTCCAGCCTGTGCGAGAAATTTTTGAAGGCGCATTAAACCCAACGAATTCCTCACTCAAGCTGAAGGGGATTAGGCTGAAGGGGTTTAGGTTGAAGGGGTTTAGACTGAAGGTGATTAGGCTGAAGGGGTTTGGTGTTTCGAAAAGACCTGATTAACGAGTTTAGAACTTTCTCGGCCTCAATAATTTTCGATTCACACTCGGAAGTCTCAATATCGGTACAATAATTCAGCCGCCTGGACAAGCCTAACTGATAATGCAGTTCTCTCAGGGAGCCAAACGCAATTTCGAGAAAACGAAGGTATTCGGCCTGACTTTCACGCGCACACCCTTCGACAATGTTCGATGGGACAGAAACCGCAGCTCTTCTCATTTGCGAGGTCAATCCATACAGTTCGTCCCGGGGGAATCCGGACGTGAGCATATAAACCAAAACCGCGACATCGTCGGCAAGTTTAAACGCATGGAGTTTGACATGATCTCGCACCATTAACTCCTTCAGCCTAAACCCCTTCAGCCTTCAGCCTATTTAAATGCCTATGGCCCGGCGGACCAGTTCCATAGTGATAATGGACTCACGCCTTGCCCTAGCGGCGCCGTCGGCTATGATATCCTTTACCGTATCGATTTGGCCCTCCAGCTTAAGGCGCCTTTCGCGTACAGGCGCAAGCCTGGAGATGACATTGCGAATGAGAATCCTCTTGCACTCAACGCAGCCGATGCCGGCCGTGCGGCATCCATCGGCAACTTGCTCGACTTCGGCAGGCGAAGAATAGAGCTTGTGATATGCGAAAACAGGGGAAATCTCCGGATCTCCCGGGTCATTGCGCCTGACCCTCTGGGGATCGGTCATCATTTTCGATATCTTTTCCGTGATATCTTTTTCGGACTCCGTGATGAAAATGCAATTTCCGTAGCTCTTGCTCATCTTCCTTCCGTCGAGGCCCGGGAGCACCGGGGAATCGGTCAGCAGCCCGTCGGGAATGGGGAATATGTCGCTTTTGTACATGAAATTGAACCTGCGAGCGATTTCCCTGGTCAGCTCGATGTGAGGAAGCTGGTCTTTGCCGACGGGAACTCCGTTTGCGCGGTATATGATAATGTCGGCAGCCTGAAGCACCGGATAGCCCAGAAAGCCATAGGTAGCGAGGTCTTTATGATCGAGTTGCTGCTGTTGTTCCTTATAGGTGGGGTTGCGCTCGAGCCAGGGCAGGGGTGTTATCATCCCGAGCAGAAGGTAGAGTTCCGCATGCTCCTTTATGTCTGACTGGATGAACATAGTGCAGAGTTTTGGGTCAAGCCCGGCGCTTAACCAGTCCAGGAACATATCCCAAGTGTTCTCGCGGATTGCTTCCGGGGAGGCGTAGTCGGTGGTGAGAGCGTGCCAGTCGGCAACAAAAAAATAACAATCGTACTGATTCTGAAGCTTAACCCAGTTTTCCAGGGCGCCGTGAAGATTGCCCAGATGAAGGCGCCCGGTTGGGCGCATGCCGCTTAGTATTCTTTTCCGTTCCGCCATAACGTACCTTATCTCCTTATTTACGGACAAGCCCTTAGTCCACGCTCCGCGAGGCGCCTGATTCCGGAAAAGGCTACATCAAGATTCGCCAGAATATGTAAATAACCGGACTCACTACATAACTCCATATTCCCGAAGCGATCAGCAGCAGCACAATGAGCATTCCGTATCTTTCCATCCGCTCCATCGACATCGCGATGTTCACGGGGGCCAGTCCCGCAACGATCCTGCCGCCATCGAGCGGAAGAATCGGAAGAAGATTTATTACCATCAGCACCAGATTGAACAGGACTGAGTAATTCGCCATGATGTGAATCGGCGTGATTATCCCGTCGGATAAGCCCGCAGAACCGGTAGCGCCGCCAAATGTCAGATGAAAAACAATTGAACTCAGAACCGCAAGCAGACAATTGCTAAGGGGACCGGAGAGTGCAACCAGCGCCATGTCCCTGCGGCCGCCCCGCAAATTTGCAAAATTGACGGGCACTGGTTTGGCCCAGCCGAAAATAAAGTGCGAACCTGTGAGCAGGAGAATGCCCGGAAGAATAATCGTGCCTATGGGGTCGATATGCGAAATGGGATTAAGGGTGATTCGCCCCATTAACCTGGCGGTTGGGTCCCCCAGTTTCTCAGCGACCCAGCCATGAGAAACTTCGTGGAGAATAATGGCAAACAGCAGCGGTACTATGGAAAGGACGATTTTCGGAATGTCGTGCATAGAAGCCCCGGACCCCCTCTTTTGGTTGGCGCTCAGAGCGCGGATATATCAGTATTTGGGCTATTCATCCAGCCCAATTAAAAATCCTGTGCGGGTCCGGTTGATGAAAACCCCGCCCGGGTTCAGCAAAAGTTCTCCCAATCAGCCGATCCGGCCTTTTCGTCGAAAAATTCCGGCCGCATTGACACGAGGAAACGCAACTCCTCCGAACGATTGCTGACTTGCCTATTGATCCTGGCATCCAGAAGCTCGTCGAGCAACTGGCGGTAGATTGGGCCGGGGGGAATTCCCATCGCCTTCAGATCTTTTCCCTTAAGCTCGGTTTGAGTGTTTCTGTACCGCTGAAAATATTGGCTGACCGCCTTGCGCATAGGTTCCTTATCGGCTTTGCCCATCAGGAAAAGCAGTTCCTCGGGCCTGAACGGTAAAAGGGCTCGGTAAACTTCACTGGGCTTTTTACTGGACACATCCGGGGAAAAGGATTTAAGGAGCCTGCCGATGTTTTCAAGGGTCCAGGGCAGCCGATCACGCTGGTTTGCCGTTAAGAGAAGCCTGTCGCACGCGGCTTCCACATCCTGCATGGCAAGATTTGAGAAAAGCCCCAGGAGATAGACCCACCAACGCTCCAGGGGTTCGTCCAGAAAGCTCAGCCGGTACCAGGAAATGACCTCCCTGAGCCTGCCGAAAAGCGCCTCCATTTTCTTATCGAAGTTGATTGCGCCGGACAAAGCAGGCATCACGCCGAATTCACCCATTCTGCGAAGTGCTGCGACGGGGTCATCCTCTTCGAGAATGAGCTTGATCTCGTGAAAAAAACGATGGCCTCCCAGCTTTTGAATCAGGTCCATATGCACGGCGTTTCGAATCAGTGACGCGGTCTGTTTACCAATCTTGAAGCCGAACCGCTGTTCAAAACGAACGGCCCGCAGAATGCGTGTGGGGTCTTCGATAAGACTCAGGTTGTGCAGGACCCTGATAACTTTCTCTTTGATATCCCGCTGCCCGCTGAAAAAATCGATCAGTTGGCCGAACTCCTCCGGGTTAAGCGCAAGGGCCAGAGTGTTTATCGTAAAATCCCTCCGGTAGAGGTCCATCTTGAGAGAGCTGAACTCGACAATCGGCAGCGCGGCCGGGTGCTGATAATACTCGAATCTTGCCGAAGCTATATCCACGGTCTGTCCGTCAGGAAAAACGAGCATGGCGGTGTTGAATTTTTTGTGCAGCTTGGCTTTTATCGCTTTCCGCTCGGCAAAAGCCCTGGCAAATTCAATGGCATCCCCCTCCAAAACGATGTCTATGTCGAAATTAGTGTGGTGCAGGAGCAGGTCGCGCACGAAGCCGCCCACCGCATATGCCCGGAACCCCAGGCTTTCGGCCAGCACGCCGAACTCCCTGAGCATTGCAATGATGTTTTTGGGAAGCTGTTCCGAGAGGACCGACTGGATATTTTTTCGCTTCGGCCAGTGTGTGAGAGAACTCTCATCGTAGAGCCTCCCGTCGACGATATGTTCGTCCAGCATGAAATCGAGCAGGTCGCGGCGAGTGATCACCCCCAGGACTTTGCCTTTTTCGACTACAGGCAGAATGCGCTGATGCCGTTCAACCAGATGCGTCTGTATTTCAAGAAGGGTGGCGTTCGGCCCCACGGAAGCGACATCCGTATTCATGAACTCCGCCACAGTCTGTAGGGTGAGGCCGTGGAAAAGCGCTTTTTCAAGCACCTGACGCGTGATCAGCCCGGTGAGCACCCCATGGTCGAGTACAGGCATGGCGTTAATGTTGTAGCGCACCATCGTAAGTTCAGCTTCGCCGATTTCCACGCCGGGTTCCGTATTGACCGCCGGGCTCGTCATGAGGGTTTCGGCCGTGGGATAGGGATGAATGTGGTCCCGAAGTATCTCGAGCAGCTTTGCTTCAGTCTGAACCAGGGTGAGGTCCTTAATGCTGGCGGAAGCAGCGGTCGCGTGTCCCCCGCCTGCGAACAGCGAAGCGATCGCGCCAACGTTCACTTCCGGGATACGGCTTCTGGCAACGAGGTAAACACGGTCATCCATGCGGGCCAGGGCGAATACCACGTCCAGGTTCTCGATGTCGCGCAGCTTGTGAACCAGCACGGCAAAATCGCCGACGTATCTGTCGACGGAAATCGTGGTGAGACACACCTCCACGCCGTGGAAATTATAATTCTTTGCGGAAAGAATCAGTTCATTGAGCAGGTTGATCTGTTCGGCCGTAAGTTCCTGAGTAACGATGTCCGAGACCACGTTCAAATCGGCCCCGCACCTGAGCAGAAAAGCAGCGGCTTCAAAGTCTTGCGGCGTCGTGTTGTTGAATGTGAACGATCCGGTGTCCTCGAACAGACCCAGGCTCATGACGGTGGCCTCCTCGGCCGTAACCTCCATGCCGCGCTCCATAAACAACTGGGAGAAAAGAGTCACCGTGGAACCAAAGTTCTTCACAATCGACACATCTGCCCTGACATCATCCTCAGCGTCCGGATGATGATCGTAGACATGCACCTCAAGGCCCGGTTTGTTCAAGATATCGACAAATTTGCCAATTCGGGAAGACTGCCTCGTGTCGACCAGGATGAGCCGTGTAACCTTTTCCAGGTCGATGTCGCGAAGCCTTTTGAAACCGTAAATGTAGACGGTCGATTTTATAAAATACTGGCGCAGCGTGCGTTCCTGCGAACCGGGAAAGACCAGCAGGGCGCCCGGATAGAGCTTTCTGGCCGCAATCATCGATCCCATTGCGTCGAAGTCAGCATTTATGTGGGTAGTGATGACTTCCATCCGGAGTAGTTCCGTCTCAAATGTATGAGTAACAACTATCGCTCGCGGCCGGCCGATAGGCGGGACGCCTCTCAGGGCCGGGGGTGGTATTTCCTGTGTATTTCTTTTAGCCGCTCTCTGGCGACGTGAGTGTATATCTGAGTCGTCGCGATATCCGCATGACCGAGCATTACCTGGAGCGAGCGCAGATCGGCCCCGTTTTCCAGAAGGTGCGTCGCAAACGAATGCCTGAGCATATGCGGGCTGATGTTTATGGTAATGCCCGCTTTTCGAGCCCTGGTCTTAATGATCTTCCAGATGCCCTGCCTCGATATGCTCTCGCCCCTGGTGTTTATAAAAACCTGGGGGATAAAACCTTTCTTCAATAATCTAAGACGCCCATCCTCCAGATAGGTCTTGAGGCAATCGGCGGCAAGCTCGCCCATGGGCACAAGGCGCTCTTTTTCGCCCTTTCCCCGCACAGTCAGATATCCCGGCTGAAGGACGACCTGCCCCAGCTGCAAATCGGCCAGCTCGCTCACCCTGAGGCCGCAGGCGTAGAGCAGTTCGAACATGGCCCTGTCCCTCTGCCCAAGCAGTGTGGCCGAATCCGGCTGTGTCAGTAAAGCCTGGATTTGGGCGGCAGTAAGCGCCTTGGGCAACTGCGGACCTAGTTTCGGGAAATCAACCAATAAGGCAGGATTGCCCTCGATCAGGCCCCCTTTCTCCAAGAACCTGAAAAATGTCCGTAAGGCGGCCAGTCTTCGAGCGCGCGAACGCGGCGCAAATAAGGGCCCCAACTGCTGAATATAGCCGCTTATGGTGGCGCGGGAAACTTCTCGCCAAAGGGAAATGCCCGATTCTCTTAAATAATTTTGGAAATGCGTCAGGTCGCTGGAATACGCGGCAATGGTGTTTACGCTCAGTCCGCGTTCGACCGCCAGGTTGTTCATAAAAAGATCTATTTGGCTATCCATTCCGGAAATACTTTCATATCTGGAAATACTTTCAGCTCTGGAAATACTTTCAGGTCTGGAGATACTTTCAACTACCGTGCAAGTAAAGAGAAAACTTAAGCAGCAGCCGGTGGTGCAGGTAGCGAGAAAAGCTTTGACAGGATTAACAGGCTTGACAGGATTAACAGGATTGACCCAAGAGGCTAATTTTTAAGCCCTGAGCTTTAAGGGCGAAACACGGTAGTTCTGAAACACTTTAAAAAGTTGCAATCATGCATACGTCCAGTTGCTTATTTGAGCGCTTATGGATCTGGTCCGCAGGAGGTTTTGCGATGTCCGTTTATGGGTTCTGCCCGGCCCTGTTTTTTGAAAGCTGCGTCGTATAAGTCTGAAAGTGGTAGTCCACCAGAAAAGAGGTTTGGACGCTGTCTGCGCTTCGCTGTGTCGATATCAGGTCAATATTGTGCGTCTTGCCGGTTTCATCGGCAAACGAGATTCGGGCGCCGTCGGGAAACCCGCCCTTGCGGAACCATACATCCGGCGGAAGTAGCCAAGTCTGCCCGAAGCGCTCTTCGAACTTGATGAAATCGAGGGCGTCCCTCGGAAATTGCAAGTACATACAAAGCTCCTCGTCTGTGGCGGGCCGCTTAATCTGCGCTTCGAGTTGAAGAAGCCTGGCCTTGAGGTCCTCGTCCGCAAGTTCCTGCAGTCCGGCCTCATCTGCGAGGATTTCATCCCATCTTTTTCCATCCGTTCTTCCGCTCTGGAGCACCTTTTGGAAAATCCACTCGTGTGGATCGTAGAAAGGAAACGGGCCGTAGCGTCTCAGGAGCAGCCTTTTGAGGTCGTCTGAGGGCTTTTCGTAGCGGTCGTTGAGTACGTTGCTAAGAGCGGTTGACCACAGGATCTGGCTGCCGGGAGTCACTACCCAGATGTTTCCGAGTTCCTTGCGCACTTCGATGAGTTCACTGAAAATCTCGTGTAAGCGTTCGATCAGCCCCGCCTTCTCGGCCTGTTCCAGGGCAAGGCTGAGGGCGCCGCCCGGGAGCTTATGCCTTTTGACGGTCGGGTCGAACCCTTGAAACGGGCTTGTGAATTTTTCAT
>Ga0209517_10008143_pt1 | contig 12338 bp, 11 predicted proteins | sample PeaSoiMetSII2010_FD_187695 | JGI IMG/M metagenome (GOLD analysis project Ga0209517, IMG submission 187695) | Peat soil microbial communities from Weissenstadt, Germany - SII-2010 (SPAdes) (version 2) | ecosystem: Environmental > Terrestrial > Soil > Wetlands > Peat | place: Germany...
GGGAGTGGTGGTGGGGTTGGCTTGGACTCCGACGGGAGGCGATGTGCTGTTTGTTGAAGCCAATGCCATGAAGGGAGGCAAGGGGTTCACGATGACCGGCCATGTCGGGCAGGTCATGCAGGAATCCATGCAAGCCGCGCTTGCCTGGGTGCGTTCACACGCCGTGGAGTACGACATCGACCCGGATTTCTTCCAGTCCAAGGATATCCACTTCCATGTTCCTTCGGGGGCCATCCCCAAGGACGGCCCTTCGGCAGGCATCACGATGGTGACCGCGCTGGTCTCAGCTTTGACTTCCCGGCCCGCCAAACCGCGCGTGGCCATGACGGGTGAGATCACTTTGAGCGGACAAGTCCTGCCCATAGGAGGAGTCAAGGAAAAAGTCCTGGCGGCCAGACGCGCCGGGGTGATTGAGATTATCCTGCCCGCCGACAATGAGCCGAACGTTCACGAAGACCTTAACGATGAACTGTTGGACGGCCTGGTGCTCCACTACGTCAAGTCGATTCATGAGGCGATTGACCTGGCGTTGCAGAAAGAAGCGGCGCCCATCGAGCTGGGCAAGCCGACTCGCGAGGTGGCTTTGACCTCAGTGGCGGCCGGAACCCCCAACTAGGGAAGAACAGAAAGTGGAAACTGGAAACTGGAAATTGGAAACTGGAAAATAGAAACTGGAACCGACGAAGTTCTGGTGCGCATTTGCCGGTTCCAGATTTTCCAGTTTCCGATTCTGATTTTGAGCTTTCCTTTCGTTTCCCGGTGAGACCGCTGCCGAAAGGACGTGCCTTCGTTTCCACTTTCTATTTTCCAGTTTCCATTTTCCAATTTCTAATTTCCAGTTTCCATTTTCCAATTTCTATTTCCCAGTTTCCAGCTATAATGGGCGCGCTTACGAAGTTGTATCCCTCATGTGAGGCCTCACTATGTATTGTCGAAACTGTGCAAGGCAGTTGGCGGACAACGCGGAGTTTTGCATTAACTCTGCGGCCAGCGACCGCTCCAAGGAGGCCGCTATTGCCAATCCTGTGGGCAAGAAACCCTACCGGGCGCGGAGATCTGCGTAAAGTGCGGCGTGCGGCTGGGGGCAGGGAGCGGAAAGGACTGGACAGTGGCACTTATCCTTTCTGCCCTGCTTGGGACACTGGGTGTGGACCGTTTTTATCTGGGCTACATTGGTCTGGGAATCCTCAAACTGGTGACCCTGGGTGGCTGTGGTGTCTGGTGGCTGATTGACGTGATTCTCATCGCGATGAATAAGGTCCCCGACGCACAGGGCGTTCCCCTGCGACAGAGGTGAGGGTGGCGTTGTTTTGCCGCGGAGTGCCGCGGCTACTCGCGGTTGCTAGCGTGGCCGCAGGATTCCGCCTGCTGCCTCCGGAGGCCTTATCGCGAGGTCCCGACCTCTGCCTCTGGCGAGCCCTTTTCCACCTGGGTTCCTGCCCCGCGTGCGGCAGCCTCCATGCTTTAGCGGCTTTCTTTCATGGGCGGTTCGGCGACGCCTTGGCTTACAACAGAAACGTGCTGATTACCGGACCGGGGCTTGTTGCGGCCGCTTTGGAGGATGCGTACGGTCTCGTCAGGAAGTTGGTGGAGGGCTGAGATCGAGCTATCAGCCTTCAGCTATCAGGGGGTGCGTTCTGATGGCCAATTACTGAGAGCTGATAGCCGACGGCTGATCGCTGGCATGGCGAGTTTACTTGGATTTGTCGAATCCTGGCGGAGGGAGTTACCCCGCGCCACGGCAGCGCGCTGGGCTTCGTTGTTTTTCAGCTTGCACGTCCTGACGCTGCTGATTTCGGTCGCTGCGTCGCAGGCGTTTCTTGCCGCTGCCGGAGTCGCTTATCTTGCCCATTTGATTCGCGAAGCGCGGGCGTCCCGTCCGCTGTGGCGCGGGCAGCTTGCCCGCGCGCAGGAGCGGCGCGCTCTCGCCACCGCGGGCGAGACGCCCGCGCCACTGGCCCTTAACTTCCCGCCCATTAAGCTGCCCTTGCTCTTGTATTGCCTGGCCACCATCAATTCCGTTCTGTGGGCCGAGCATCCGGATGCCGGCGGATTCGCTTTGCGCAAGCTGGTCCTTTTTCTGATCTTGTTGCTGAGTGTAAACGTGGTGGTCAGCAGAAGGCACCTCAGCGTTCTTTTGCGAGGAACATTCCTCGTGGGAGCGGCGGCCGGATTGGTAGGAATCGCACAGTTCATTATTCAGTATGAGCGAGTTCTGCGTTATTACCATAATCGTGTTTACTTTTACATGACCCTGACCCGCACGCATGGATTCATGGGCCACTGGATGAACTTTGGCGGGCAGCAAATGCTGGTTTTCTCGGCGCTGCTGGCGTTTGTGCTGTTGTCCGGCGCTGTCATTCCGAGCGGAGCGAGGAATCTCGCACTGCCTCACGGTGATTCAGCAGCGAAGGATCAGAGCAAGATTCCTCGCTCCGCTCGGAATGACAGCGCTAACAAGAGGACGCGGGCGCTCTATTGGCTGATCCTTGCCGTGGTTGGCACGTCTTTAGTCCTGAATTTTACACGCGGCGTGTGGCTGGGATGCATAGTGGCGACTCTTTACGTACTCGCCAGGTGGAAACCACACTCGCTTTGGGCGGTCCCGGTTCTACTGGTCGTCGTCATTCTGGCCGGGCCTTCCTTGATTCGACGGCGCGTTTGGCTCGCGTTCCACCCCAAGGAGGACCCGGCGCTTGCTATCCGTCTCGAGATGTGGCAGACCGGGCTAAGGATGGTGAGGGAGCATCCCTGGGTGGGAGTCGGGCCTGACAATATACCGCTGGTCTACATGAAGTATCTACCGCCAGGCACCACGCCCCAGTACGGATACCACGATCATCTCCACAACAACCTCCTGCAAATGGCCGCGGAGCGAGGTCTGCCTTGCCTGATCGCTTGGTTGTGGTTCATGCTAGCTCTTGGCTGGCACATTCTGAGGACTCGTCATAGTCTCTCCAGCGGGCGGTGGGTGGCGGACGCTGCTTTTGCCGCATGGCTGGCATTCATGGCCGAGGGCTTTTTCGAGTTCAATTTTGGCACTACACCGGTCCTGATGGTTTTTCTGTTTGTGATGTCGACGCCCTTCGTGGCGGAGAATGTGGCGGGCCACGAGCCTCAACACGGAGGCCCCGGAGAATCTCAGGGAACTCTGTGTTAAGCTTTTTCTGACCACTGAGGACACAGGGGCATTATCGACACATGGGAAGACCCCGCCCCGCAACAGCGTCCTGGAAAATGGTGCTACGAGGGTGCGCACTCGCCGCAGGACTCTAAAGGCTCTTGAGCGATACGACGCTGGCGCTCTGCAGCGAGGTTAGATTTGGGAATCGAGACTCGTCACTCGTCACTTGCCACTCGCCACTTGCTCAGGGGTTCCGCGGTCGTGGGCTTTTTCAGCCTTCTCAGCGGTGTCTCGGGCATCCTTGTCGAAACCAGCATTGCGGCCCAGTTGGGGCTCTCGAGGAACTCCGACAGCTTTTATGCCGCATTTACAATCCCCTACATCATCACCAATTTGCTTGGCGCGACCAGCCAGTTCTCCCTGGTGCCCTTCTTCTCGACGATGGATCCGTCTGATTCGCGAGAGGGCCTTGGGCGGGGCGTCAGCTATGTGGTCAACCTGGTGTTCCTCGGGCTGGGGTTGTTTGCAGCCGTGGGCGCCCTGGCGGCGCACTGGCTCATGCGCGGAATTGCCCCGGGTTTCACGCGGTCGGAAATCGAGCTGGCCACTCAGCTTAGCCGATGGCTCTTCCTGATCATCGTACCGGCAGGCATCGCCGAGACCTTTCGCTCGTTCCTCTTGAGCCGTCATAGCTTCGTCCTCTCCTCGGCGGCGGGCTTTATCCGCAACATCGTGGTCATCGCGGTCATCCTATGGGAGTTCGGCCGCTATGGCCCCTTCAGCATCGTGCTGGGCTACATCGCGGGATATCTCTTTCAAGTGCTGGTGCTGGGCGCAAAAATTGTGACCTCCTTCCCTGTGCGTTACTCCCTGACCCTCACGGGAAGCGGCGAAGCATTTCGCAGATTGCGTGGCGCCGGAACCGCCCAGGTGGGAGGTGCGTCAGCGTGGCAGGTTGTGGTGCTGGCGGAGAGGATGATTGCCTCCTTTCTGCCCGCCGGGACCCTCACCGCCGTGACCTATGGCTCGAAGATTCTTTACACCATGGTGGAATTACTGGGTGGCAGCGTGGGCACGGCCGCTCTGCCGCGGCTGGCGCGGGCTGCGATGAACAAAGCCCACGCGGAAGAACGAAAAACCTTCAAAGATCTTTCGGAAATCAGCCTTTTCCTTACGTCGCCCGCGGTGGTCTTCTGCCTCCTGCTCGCCCACAATATCATCCGGCTGGTTTTTGAGCGCGGCAACTTTACGCCAGTCGCCACCGGCCTGATGTCGCGAGTTTTCTTCTGCTACTGCCTCAGCCTGCTTCCCCTGTCTTTCATTCGGTTACTGACTTTCTACCTTTTTGCGCGCGGTGAGGGCGGAGCCTTTCTGCGCCTTTCAATCCTGCTTTACAGTCTTAACTTGGGATTCGATCTGTTTTACGTGGGGGTTCTGCGGTTGGGGGCGAAGGGCATCCCGTTGGGCTTATTGGTGGCGTCGGTCATTGTCTGCGCCCTGTCTATCAACAGGAATCTCGGCAACTTTCGTCAAGCCCTGGGCCGGGAAGAGTTGCGGGCTGCTTCGAAGAATCTTCTTGGGGCCGGCCTGGCCGCCTTGGCGGTATGGGCCTTGCACCTCTGGGTTGCGCCACCTCCCTCCGGGTTTCGGAATTTCGTTTACCTCGGTGAGCTCTGCGGAGCGGGGAGCGTCGTCTACCTCGCGGCATTGGCAGCCTTGCGCGCGCTTCCAGTGGGCGCAGGCGACAGCTTTAAGAACATCTAACACAGAGTTCGCAGAGCCTGTGGTCCACCGAAGTCGTCCGCGTTGACATCACAGAGAACACGGAGACAAACAACGGTTGTGGATGCCGCTCCGTGATCTCAGTGAGTTCTTCTTTGTGTCCTCTGTGTTAAACTTTCTTCTCTTTCATGAGCGAGCGGGAACGGCTAAACAAGATCACGGAGACCATCATTGGTGCGGCGATCCAGGTCCATCGCACACTTGGCCCTGGGCTGCTGGAGTCCGCTTACGTGGCCTGTCTGGCTTACGAATTGGAGAAGAAAGGGCTTGTCGTTGAGCAGCAGAAGCCCGTGCCGCTCGTTTATGAAGACGTCAGGCTCGAATGTGGTTACCGGATGGATTTGTTGGTGGAACGATCCGTGGTTGTAGAGGTCAAGTCCATCGATGCTTTGGCGCCCATTCACGAGGCTCAGACTCTTTCTTATCTGAGGCTTTCTGGATGCAGGCTGGCCCTGCTCATCAATTTCAACGTTACCATACTGAAAGACGGCATCAGGCGGTTTATTAATGGGAGTCTATGAAGCCGTCCGGTTTCTTTGCTTGAACCGACTGTCCCAGACCTGCTGACGGCCGCCTGCATCGAGCGGAAGCCCCCGTCGTAACAGCATGCAGCCTACCTCATCACGGTCACAAACAATCCCGCCGCTGACTCCGGGCCGAAAGATTCTCAATGCCGCCGCCAGCGTTGCCGCATGCTCGGCGGTGGCGGGACTTGCCTCCACGGCAAAAGAGTTGGCCGTGGCACGCTGGTTCGGGCGCGGCGACGCGCTGGACGCATTTCTGATCGCGTACCTCCTGCCTTCCTTCCTTGTGACCTTGATTGCGGGGTCATTCAATGCGGCCATGATCCCCACGTTTATTGAAGTGCGCCAGCGGGAGGGAAAGGAAGCTGCCCAAAGACTCTTCTCAGGAGTCATGGTGCTCAGCCTGGCGCTTCTGGTGGGAGTGTCGGTATTGGTCGGTGTGCTCGCACCCTATTTCCTGCCGCTGTTGGGTTCAGGTTTTGGTCCGGCAAAGTTAATGCTGACCCGGCATCTTCTTTACGCTCTCTTGCCGTTCATCGCCTTGAGCGGGCTGGCCGTGGCGTGGACTGCGGTTTTGAATGCCGGGGAACACTTTGGCCTTCCCGCTCTATCAGCCGTACTGACGCCGCTTTCCATAATTGCCTTTCTAGTGCTGCTGGGCAACGTTTGGGGAATCTATACGTTGGCCGTGGGGACAGTGGCGGGAGTCTGCTTGCAAGCCAGTGTGTTGGGCTGGATGTTGAAAGTGCGGGGCGCGCGGCTGGAGCCTCGCTGGTATGGCTTGGAGCCCAGCTTGCGCAAGGTCGTTGGCCAGTACGCGCCCATGCTGGCCGGGGCGCTGCTGATGGGCAGCACTGAATTGGTGGATCAGTCAATGGCCGCCATGCTCGAGCCGGGCAGCGTGGCCGCTTTGAATTATGCTCGAAAGATTGTCAGCATCTTCATTGTGATCGGCGCCACACCCCTGGGCACGGCGGCGCTCCCCTATTTCTCACAGATGGTTGCGAGCCGGGATTGGAGCGGTTGCCGGCACACTTTGAAAGTCTACTCGCGGGCCATTGTCCTGTTAACTGTTCCGATCACCGCGGGTCTCGTAGTTCTTTCTCATCCGTTGATCAGGATCGTCTTCCAGCGCGGGGCCTTCACTGCCGTGGACACAGGAGTAGTGAGCCGGGTTCAAGCCCTCCTTTCGCTTCAGATCCCCTTCTATTTTCTTGCTCAACTCGGTGTCCGGGTCATCAGCGCGTTGAAGAAAAACTGGGTGTTGATGGCGATTGCCGGCGTAAACATGGTCGTCAATGTGGTTTTCAATCTCATCCTGATGAGGTACCTCGGTGTGGCAGGGATCGCTCTCTCCACATCGTTCGTCTACCTTGTCTCCTGCACGTTGGTTTATGCTTCAATCGGCAAGTCGTTGTGGAGACGTGGCGGGCCTCCGCAAATGCTGGAACCGCCGCCTACGGCCTCCATAAACAAAGAGGGAAGCTAAGAGCGAAACTCGTGGAAGTGACGAAGCGAACCCGCCAAAGAGTCTTGTTTCTCCTGCCGACCCTCAGCGGCGGCGGAGCGGAGCGAGTGACTGTGACGCTCCTCCAGAATCTGGACCGCTCCCGCTTTGAGCCCCATTTGGCATTGATCGACGCAGTAGGTCCACTCTTCCAGGACTTACCGGCGGATATCCCGCTGCACGATCTTAGAGCCGGACGGGTCCGACGCGCCCTTCCAGGCATAATTCGCTTGGCGTGGAAGCTGAAGCCGCAGGTCATCCATTCAGCTATGGTCGAGCTGAATATGGCCACGGTTTTGTTAAGGGCTTTCTTCCCGCCGGGGTTGCGCGTGCTGATGAGGGAGGATACTTCGCCAAGCGCTCAAAACGCTCAAGGGCGCAACCACCCGCCGATCTGGAATTGGCTGTATCGGCGGTTGTACCCGCGGGCAGATAAGATCATTTGCGTAGGGGACCACATCGTCGACGACTTGGCGGAGAACTTCGGCATTCCTCGACGCAAACTCGCGCGCATCTATAACCCGGTGGATTTGGATCTAATCAGACGACGGGCTGAGGCCGGCGGTAATCCTTATGCCGGCAACGGTCCCCATATCGTCACCGCAGGCCGGCTGGCAAAGGAGAAAGGATTCGATCTACTCCTGGACGCCATGCCGTTAGTGCGGGCTGCGGTTTCGGATGCCGACCTGACGATTCTGGGTGAGGGAGCGCGCAAAACGGACCTGTTGGCCCAGCAGGAGCGGCTAGGGCTTCGGGGCACGGTTCATTTCGCCGGTTTTCTGCCTAATCCTCATCCCTACTTCAAGCACGCGGATTTGTTTGTGCTTCCCTCGCGCTGGGAGGGCTTCGGGCTGGTCGCAATCGAAGCCTTGGCCGTCGGGACGCCGGTCGTGGCCACAGACTGCCCGGGCGCGGTGCGAGAGGTCCTTGCCGGCTGCCCCTTTGCTCAGTTTGTCCCACCCTCCGATCCGCAGGCGCTGGCGCGAGGGATCATCGCCGCCCTCAAGTCTGCACGGAGCGGATTGCAGCCCCACCAGGGTCTAGACTCTTTTCTCAGCAGCTTCGACGTGAAAACTGTTCTGCGAGAATACGAGGAACTACTCGCGGGTTGAGCAAGTTTCGGGCGTCAGGGACGATCGTTGGGTGGGCCGTCGTTCCCGCGACTGCGGGAATGTCATCCTGAGCATTGACAGCCGCGGGGCTGCCCTTGCTGAGCAGAAAGTCGGCGCGACCGGGAGTCTGAGCCGCCGTTGATTCCAAAAGGCTTACGCGCCGACTTTCTGCAGAGCGCAGCGAAGGATCTCCGTAGTTTCCGACGGTTCAATGATTTGCGAAGAACTGCGGGGATCCTTCGCTGCGCTCAGGATGACAGATTCTGAACTTAACGTGATACGATGTCCTGAGAGGACAGGGAATTGATAGAAACCCAGAAAAGCAGGCTTCCCGGCGGCGACATAGCAGGTGAAGAGTTTTGGGAGGAATGGTGGAAACGGACTCGCCTGCCCCTGCCCCCTGCTCTTGACCCCCACCGCCCTGGCCTGAAGAATTATGAGGTAAGGAGATTTCATCGGGCCTTCCAGCAGCTCTTCAAAGGCTACGACACCTCATCAATGGAACTGGTAGAGGTCGGGTGTGCCCAGTCGGTTTATTTGCCTTACTTTGCCAAGAACTATGGGTTCAAGGTGGCTGGGATCGATCGCTCGGAAACGGGCTGCGGAAGGGCTCGTACGATCCTGGAGAGAGAAGGAGTCAATGGGGAAATCTTTTGCGCGGATTTCTTCGAAATTCCCCCGGAGCTCGTCGGACGATTCGATGTGGCGATTTCATTCGGAGTTATAGAGCACTTTGAGAAAACCGCGGAAGCTCTGCGGGCTATGGCGAAGCTGTTGAAACCCGGCGGGAGAATGTTTGACGATATACCGAATTTCACGGGCGTTTTGGGAAGATACCAGAAGCTGCTCGATCGAGGTATGTACGATGCGCATGTACCGATGAGCCGCGAGGAGCTGGCTTCCGCGCACCGGGAGGCCGGATTAGAGATTGAAAGCTGCGATTATTTCATGCCCATTTGTTTGGAGGTTATTAATGTGGAACGGTGGCCCAGAAATCTTATTTACTGGTTCACGATTCGCTCCCACACGGCCATATCCCGTGCCGTTTGGTTCGTTGATGAGCATGTCGTCCGCCTCCCGCAAAATCGCTGGACATCTCCATTGATCTACTGTGTGAGCCGGAAGCCGCTCAAGCCGGCCTGAAGGGTCTGGCTCGTGGCGCTGACCATCAGGTCAGCACGGTAGGTAACCAATTTGAAGTCGGTGCTGCACTTGAAACGGGTCAATACCAAGACCCTGCTGGAAGCCCATAATCGCCTGCTTGAGGTGGCTCTCCTGTGAAACCCCGATTGGCCGAGTTGCTGGCCTGCCCGGACTGCGCGGGTCCGTTGCGGCTTGATGTCCACCGCCAAGACAATGATGAGATTCTGGCAGGTCTGCTCGGCTGCCCTAAATGTCGCTGCGATTTTCCCATTCGGGACGGCATTCCGCGCTTTGTGCAGAGTGACGCCTATGCAGCGAGTTTCAGCTTCGAGTGGAAGCGATGGCGCCGCACCCAGTTTGACACGGAGTCGCGAAGGCTCAGCGAGTCGACGTTTGTGGTTTCCACGGGAACGCAGCCGCAAGATCTCGCCGGCAAGCTTGCGCTCGACGTGGGTTGCGGGAGTGGTCGCTTCATGGACGTCGTGGCGCGGGCCGGAGCGGAAATCGTGGGTCTGGACCTGAGCCTGGCGGTCGACGTGGCCCGGCAAAACCTGCACACCCTGCCGAATTGCCACTTCGTTCAAGCCGACGCGCTCTTTCCCCCGTTCAGGCCGGGCACATTTGATTTTGCCTATAGCATCGGCGTTCTGCCCAACACTTCGAACAGCCGCGAAGGTTTTATGCGGATGGCGAGGACGCTCAAGCCGCAGGGCGTAGCAGCCATTTGGGTATATCCCAGCCGCCGTCTCAGTGAGACATTCCAATACTTTCCGGATCGCGTGAATGAGGTGCTTTCCCAGGATAGCAACTACCGGATTCCAGCCAAATGGCAAAAGTTCGTTTCCCGCATCGCCCCGGCGCTGGATTGGGCGAGGGAGACTTCCAGCCGCGTCGAGCGCTGCTTCACTACCCGCGTGCCCAGCCGATGGCTCTATGCTCTTTGCCACGTCGCGGTTCCGCTCTACTATCTGTATCGCGTTCCGGTCTTTTACCCCTTGCGCCTCCTGGCTAAAATCGCCATGCATCCCGATTCCAAGCGGCGTGTGCTCGAAACCTTCGATTGGTATTCTCCGCGTTACCAGTGGAAGCATACGTACCCGCAGGTTCAGGCCTGGTTCGAAAAAGCCGGGTTCGAGAACATCACGCTCCTGCCTCGCCCGGTGGCAATGCGCGGGAATAAACCTGCCTAGCAGAGATTCACCACAAGGCCTCAACACGGAGAACACCGAGGGCTCAGTGACCTCTGTGTTGAGTCTTTCGAGGCACAGAGGACACGGAGAAGAAATGGACGGAATGTTATAATCGGCTGCCACACGGAATCTGCTATGGCTAAGCGATATCGCGTTCTGGTTGTGACGAATATGTGGCCCAACGAGGCGGACCCTAGCTTCGGCAGCTTCGTCCAGGACCAGCTTGAGTCCCTTCGCCCCTTGGGGGTGGACTACGACGTGCTTTTTGTGAATGGCCGTCAATCGCGCTGGAATTACCTGATGGGAATCGGTGAGTTGTGGCGCCGGGTACGAGCCAAGCATTACGACTTGGTCCACGCTCATTTCGGCTTATCCGGGTGGGTAGCCCGGTTCCAGCTTGGGGTGCCGTTGGTGATCACGTTTCACGGTGACGATGTTCTTGGCCGGCCTGCTGCGGACGGCCATATCACCCCTACCGGCCGATTCTTTCAGGCTTCGAGTTTTTTGTTGGCGCCGCTCGCCTCCGCCGTGATCGTACAGAACCGGCAGATGCGGCGGGCGTTGAGACTGGAATCGGCGGAGATCATTCCCTGTGGAATCGATTTGGAACTCTTCCGTCCTATGGACCGCGATGAGGCCTGCCGAACTGCCTGCCTGGACCCGAGGAAAAAGTACGTTTTGTTTCCCTACAATCCGCAAGAGCAGCGGAAGCGTTTTGACCTCATTGAAGCCGCCGTTGCCAAAGCGCGGGAACAAATGCCCCAACTCGAAGTCCTTCAGGTGCGCAGGAAACCCCATTCCGAGATGCCGCTTTATATGAACGCTGCGGACGTGTTGGTGATGGCTTCTGTGATTGAAGGTTCACCGCTCGCGGTCAGAGAAGCTATGGCCACCAACCTTCCCGTCGTATCTGTGGACGTGGGAGACGCGGTGGACTTGATCAGCGAGGGAGACGGAAACCATATCGTGCCACGGCAACTGGATGCCTTGGCAGCCAAGATCATTGCAGTCTGCAGCCGGGGAGAGCGCAGCCATGGCCGCGAGCGGCTAGGTCCCTACGCAATGCCGGCGACGGCGAAAAGGATTTTGGACGTATATTCTCGAGTCGCGCGCTCATGATACTCCCCTCGTTCGAGATGACTGGAATGCCCACAAACACGGTCCTTATCGATTCTGCCGAACGCCTGCATTCCTACCTCCATCGAACCCACTACCGGGACGGAATTCTGCACGGACCTGACCCCGGGGTTCGGTTTAACCTTCGCGCCTGGCGGTTTCTGAAAAGCGCGCTCGATTTCATTCCCTGGGAAGACGATTACGTCTTCATGCAGACGCAAGGATACTGGGTGCTCACAAACTGGCAGCTTTACGAAGCAACAAAGGATGCGCGCTATCGCGACATTGCCATCCGAAGCTCCGAGGCCACGCTGGCCCTTGAGACCGACGATGGCTATTGGAAGTATCCGCTGCCGGAACGCCGGCACTTGATTGCTACGCTGGAAGGGATTTGGGGCGGCACGGCCCTGCTCGCGACTTACCGCCGTGAGTCGCGAAGGGAATTCCTCGACGGCGCCTTGCGCGCTTACGAATTCATCGTAAATCGTATCCGGTTCCAAGATCACACGGTCGGCAAGGTGATTAATTATTTCGATCAACCACGCGGCAAGGTGACGAACAATTCCGTGATCGCCGCCTGGTATTTTCTCCGCTTGTGGGAGGCGACCCGGGAGGAGCGCTACCTCGAGCACGTGGGCGCGCTGCTGGATTTCGCAGCCGCCGTGCAGCTTCCCAATGGCGAACTCCCCTACATCATCGGCAACCAGTACGAGCAGTCGCGGCCGCACTACCTTTGCTATCAGTACAATGCCTTTCAGTTTCTGCATCTGGCCTGGTCGAACGCCTTAAAGCCCGGAAGTTGGGCAGAACGGTTAATCCCAAGACTGGCGGGGTTCCTTG
>Ga0209517_10008144_pt1 | contig 12338 bp, 13 predicted proteins | sample PeaSoiMetSII2010_FD_187695 | JGI IMG/M metagenome (GOLD analysis project Ga0209517, IMG submission 187695) | Peat soil microbial communities from Weissenstadt, Germany - SII-2010 (SPAdes) (version 2) | ecosystem: Environmental > Terrestrial > Soil > Wetlands > Peat | place: Germany...
TCGCGCAGCTTGTCGATGAACTTCGGGTCGTTGGAGAGCTTGAAGTGCTGGACCCGATGCGGCTGAAGACCGTGCGCACGCCAGATGCGTTGGACCGAACTCGCACTGATACCGACCGCTTTTGCCTCCCGACACGCTGACCGGGCGCGACTACAAAATCGCGGCCTATGGCGTAACCCGTGAGACCGAACTCATCGACATCGAGGAGATCCGCGATCTGGCGCTCCGGAATAGGCCCCAAGCTGATCATCGCGGGAGGGTCGGCCTATCCCCGCGCTATTGCCAGCGCCTCGGCGCCGAGCACATAGACGCGGCAGACAGTTTTGGCGACAACGGCATGCTTGTGCGGGCGCCCCTCGAGCAACGCTATCTCGCCGAAGAAGTCGCCCTCGCGCAGGCTAACGTGGCACCCACGGCCTAACGGCTCTCTGAGTCAAGCTCTTCGCGCTGCCCCGTCACAATCTCCATCACGCGGATGGCGTTGCCGATCACGTCGGCGGCGTTCCGTTCCCCTCACGCAAACGCTCTTCCCGCATCTTTTCCAGCGCGAGGGCTCTGGCTTGGAGCTTGGATGAAGCGGGCTGGGCCGACACACCTTCTGGTGTAACGGTGACCACCAAATAGGGCATGCCGGGCTTCGGCGGGTGATAGATTGCCGTCTTTGTCTTGGGTTTCGCCATGCTTGTGGGCTCCGCTGTTCTCAACCAGCATATAGGAGCCGAGGACCAGAGGCGAAGCCGGAGTCAATGGCCGCAATTTTCAAACTGAGCCGGACCGCTCTAGGGGAAGACCGCGCCACCGCTTGACGACGTGGCCCGAAGCAGTGCAAGCGGGCGGGCATGCTCGATGCGCAACCCGCCGATCCCGATTCCCTTTCATCGACCGCTATGCTCCCCGGCATCGCCGCATCGGCTGCCGCTGCCAGGGCTCTCGGCTACCACGGCGTTGCCAACCTGATCGCCGACGAGCATCTCACGCCCGAGCGCATCGCCCGCATGTCCCGGGTCAGCGTATCGAAGGGCGCCGCGCGGGACTTCGTGATCATCATCCTGGCGCATGGGTTAGGCCGCTACCGCGCCTGCCCACACGGCTGGACCGGCGATGTTGAACGCGCCCTGGCCCTGGATGCCCTCGCAGCCGAACCGGACCCGGCCGCGACACTGTCCACGCTCGCCGAGCTTGCCAGCAGGATAGTTTCAAAGCACTGGCCTGAAATAGCCCCTGCGTAAAGCGGCTCGACCCGCCGAGCCGGGCAGTGCAGTGAGGCGCTCAAAAAATCGCGCAGGAAATAATTCGCACGCCAGGCAGCGGACTGGGGACAAGTCGAGGGATCCGTTGTTGTGCGGGCCGGCGGACGCTAGACTTTACTCAGTTCTCACTCTGAGAACGCTGCCGGATGCGGGGAACTTCGCGCGAGGTAAGACGCCGACACAGCGCAGAGCGCAGTCGGGCAGGCTGCTAGGTGGTTGCTACACATAGTATTGGTCGACCGCAGATAGTTTCAAATACTTGATTTTATTGGTAGCGGAGGAGGGACTCGAACCCCCGACACGCGGATTATGATTCCGGGCGCCTAAGAGAGGTAGAGAGGCGCAACACAGACTAATCGAATCCGCTTATTGGGGAAAAGTTGGGGAAGAAGGCCGACTGTCCAAAAAAAGTGGCGCCCCGTAGGGGTTTCGAACCCCTGTTTCCGGCGTGAGAGGCCGAAAGCCACCCCCTGAAGTATGTCACCGGGACTGCCAACGGACTCGACCATGCGCCGTTTCGTAATGAGACCGGCTGCTTTTCGGAGAGTGGTTGCCGTGGCAAGAAAGGCCGGCGGGGCATCCTCGATCCGCTATTCCAGATCGTACGTCATTGCTCGCTCAAATTCGGCTGTTTGGTGTGGGTCATGGTGTGGGTAATGGAGCAGGCCGAGAGCATAGACTACCAGTTTTCAAGCGTGCATGGTCATGTTGGGCGGACACCCTCTCCGCCAGAAGGCCAATTAAATAAAATCAAAGGCCGTTGTCACGGTGTTCACCCCTCTGAGCGTTTTTGTGGCGCGTGAAATTTCGGGAGCAGCGCCCCCCACACTGGATCCGGTGCCGGAAAGGACCCTACGAGACAGCAATAAGCCCCCGTCAAGGACGAGGGCTTTTGGCTTCCGGCTAGTAAGCCGTATGGTGGCGATTGCGCGTAACTGACGAACCGACGCACTGAAAAGAGAGGAGCTGAACATGCACAAGTTGGCAATTACCCTCGTTGCGATGATGGTAATGGTTTTCGCTGGAGGTTTGGCGTTGAAGGCGGATGCAACAACGTTAACCGGAGTCGGCGGTCTGACGCCTCTAACGAAGAGCTATTCACCCATTGAAAAGGTCTGTGTTGGCTATGCCTGCCGGCACGTCCGCCGAGCCGTCCGCAGGTGTGCGCGATGGAATGGAGGCGTTTGCGTTCGGTACTACTAAGACGCCACCGAACCGGGCCGGGGAGGAAGAGAGCGGCGTTCGAACGCTCTTAACCTCCCCGGCAAATTTTTGCAGCGAGCGAAATTCCGGGCGGTTGCGCCCCCTCGCGGGCGGCTCGAATTTGTCTCACTTTGGTTGCAGCCCAGCCGCCAGTCTTGGCCGAGCGCACGTCGAGTACTAAGCGCGAAACAACGTTTTTGACGCCTAGCGGAATTGATAAAACTGATCGTTCAGGTACTTGATGATGTTCTGCGTTTCAGTCGCGGAGAATTCTTTTTTTGCCATATGACTACAGCCGCCCAACTGCTTTTCCAGCGCATCCAAAGACCGAACGAGTCGGTCCTTGCGGGTGTAGATGCCAGTATCGTGGCATCCCATGCAGTTAGCGTCATGCAAGCGCTTCCCGTCGGCGCTGTCGCCCGGCAATTCGGCGTAAGCGCTCGTCGGCATCAGCAGGATCAATAGCGATACGCACAGAATGCTTTTCATGATTTGCCTCCGACGAGGAGACCTATATCAGAACGTGACCCCCTACTCTAAGCGCCTTCGCTATATGCCGTTAGTCGTCCTCCGCGAAGAAATCCTCATCGAGGCGTTTGAATTCAATCGCTCGATTTAACCGTACCCCTACATTGTGTTCAATCATGAGGTCAGCGAGTTTTTCGCCGTCGATCAGAATGACGCGCTGACTCAGGTGTCGCACGAACTCCAGCGCCTTATGACTGAACGAAGAGGTAGTGACAAACACACCCTTCGTCGCACCGAGTCCGAAAAAAATCGCCCCGTGTGTGAATGGCTTCTGGCGAAGCTCAAAAGGAATTCCCCCGCTGGCCCATACCCCCGGTCGCCCGCTGGCGGAGGCTCAGCAGCAGTTGGGGTTCTAGCTCCCGCGTGACCGGAATGCTTTAGCTCTTCAGTCTGGCAGTCATCCGGTGCTGACCTTATTTTCGACCCGTCAAAGAACGGGAAGTTTCGGCCACTGACCAATTTGCAAACCAAATTGCAAACCAACCACGTGGCACAGGACGGTATCGGGGATCACAAGGCGACATTGTCGGCGCAGAATTGGCGAACTGGAGCGCACGCTTAGCTACAGGGCGGCACGCGCCAGCATGAGAATCTTCAAACTCGAAAACCGTTGTACGGGTAACCGTACCGTGGGTTCGAATCCTACCCTCTCCGCCAAATTTCGGTATACACTCATTGAAAATGCTAGGAAATTCTTTGGTGGCGTTTTCGTATAGACCTTTCAACCTACCGCGACGCGCTCACTGTCAGCGCCCGAGTCTAAAGGGAAGCAGTCGCGACTTAGGCGTGTTAATCCCTTATTCAGGCCGTATCTGGTTACTATTGATCGGCAACTGGATATCCAATATGGTTGCCTTGCGGTTGGGAGGGCTGCGGCTCGCGGTCCACTGAGGTCAACACCTCACCCGGCTGCATTTTTATTTGGTGACGCCCGAAGGAATCGACGAAGATGCACGGATGCATCTTTTGTATGTCGATGATTCCGGCTCCGTTGGGAATCCCCAGGAAAGGTACTTTGTCCTCGGCGGCGTAGCCGTTTTCGAGCGCGGGATCTATCACGTCATCAAAGGGCTAGACGACATCGTCGACGGCTTTGGCCTGGGCGGTTGTTCCCATGACGTCGAATTGCATGGGACAGACATGTATGGCGGTAGGTGCCAACCCTGGCGGTCACTCCAGAGAGCAGAGCGTGAAGGCTTCCTAACGCGGGCCCTCGCCGTTATCAGGGCTCAGCGGTCTGCCGTTCGGCTGTTTGGCATCGCGGTGGACAAGGCTCATGTCGCACCCAATGATGCAGTTGAATATGGGTTCGAGGAAATCTGCAACCGGTTCAATCTCTTTCTCCAACGGGCCTCGAATCGCGGGCGTCGCCGACCAGAAGGGCAGCGCGGCTTGGTGATCATGGACGAAATGCACCATGAGCAGCCTCTGCAAGCGTTGGCCCGACATTTCCGAGTCAATGGAACGAGGTGGGGTCGTCTGGGGTCGCTTGCGGAGGTGCCCCTATTTGTTGACTCGAAGGCATCTCGCTTGGTCCAGTTGGCCGATCTGGTCGCCTATGCTCTGTGGCGGCGGTACGAGCATCAGGACGGAAGGTTTTTTGACCCCATTGTTCCCTATTTTGACGCCGAAGGCGGCGTGATCCACGGCCTAGTTCATCATCGCCCTGCTGGCGACGCGTATTATTGCCCAGCCTGTATGTCGCGTGCAGGACTTGGCTCTAGGCTTCGGGCTGTCGGACCGGCGCGTCCCGCCTGATCGCGGAGTCACGACCGCCCCGAGGGCGTGGTGCTGTTCCTCGGCAACATCATCATCACCGGCGTGTGGAAGGTACTTGCCGACCGCACGGCGGAGCCCAAGATCGTGGCCTACGCCCAGCGCCTGGTCACCGTCACCGATTTCATCTTCACTGCGGGCGGCGTGGTGCTGATCCTGATCGGCGCTTACGGCATGGTCTGGACAGGGGGGCTCGATCCGGTCCACACGACCTGGCTGCTCTGGGGTCAAGGCTTGTTCATTGCCTCGGGGCTAATTTGGGTCGCGATCCTGATCCCAATCCAGATTGCGCAGGCACGCATGGCGGGGGGGTTTGCCGGGGGCGAAGCGATCCCTGAGCGCTATTGGCGGCTCGGTCGGCAATGGGCGATCTGGGGCACCATCGCCACGCTGCTCCCGCTCGCCAATCTCTATTTCATGGTGTTCAAGCCGTAGAAAGACGGGGAGAGGGACGAGCTTGCCCAAATAAAGGCGCTCCTTTGCACCGGGCCCTTCTGGAGGCTTGCTTGCAGATACCCGCCACTGGCAAGGAGCCGTTTCCCCTAAGATCGCTCTTGAACTAACATTTCTCATCGGCTGTGCGGGGGCTGTCATGGTCGGTCACCGAATCCTGCTCGTTGTGCTCCTCGTCTGGGCGCTTCTTATGATCGTCCCTGATCTATGGCGGGTCGTGCAGCCGCTGGGGTCATTCGGCTTCGACACGGACAATGACGGCCTGATATACGATGTAACAGGCCCATTTCCTGACAGAACCGCATCGCCCGCGTGGAAGGCAGGGCTTCGCGAGGGTGATCACCTCGATCTGTCGCGACTGCGCTGTATCTCCTACGACGCCGCAACCTGCGGCAACGCTCTCGCATTACTGGTTCTCCCCTATGTCGTGCCAGGTCGCACCGCGACCGTCTATTTTACCTCGCGCAATGGAGAGACGAGGGAGGTTACTCTTGTCGCAGAAGAGGAGCCGGCGAATTTCCTCGTTCGTGCCGTCCAGCTGATCCAGCCATTCTCCCCAACTTGCGGCATTGGGCAGATGCCCGGCCTTTGGCGACGACAGTGTGCTTGATCGGGGCCCAAAAGGTGTGCCTCCCCCCGGAGGATCGGTCCGCCCCGGCCTGCACCCGCCAATTGGCGACAGACCCGAAATCGTATGGTGGGATCCGGCGGTGTTGGCGCTCGATGTGGAGGAGGAAATCTCGCTGCGTCAGCAGCGCATTCTCGAGGCAGATCGGGACGGCATTGCCTCGGCTGCCAGCGAGGAAAATTATGCCCGTTGGAAACTTGCACGCGACGAGGTGCTCGCGGAGGCATCACGACCTTCGATTTCGGTCCAGACGGTGACGGCAGCGTTGCGCGGTGCAGCTGGAAACGACAAGGTTCAGGTTCAGGTCGTGGCCTCTCCGGATCCCGAGCGCCCTGGTGGGCGGCGCTTCGGCGCGCTCGTCCATGGGATTCTCGCTGCTGTCGACCTCAACGCGACCTCTGAGGAGATCGCCGCTGTGGCGAGAGTTCATGGGAGACTTGTGGGCGCAACTGAACCCGAGATCGAGGCCGCGGTGCACACGGTCATCGCTGCGCTCGCTCACCCCCTTATGCGCAGGGCTGCAAGTGTGGCTGCCAGCGACTTACGCCGTGAGACGCCGATCTTCCTGCGGCGGGAAGATGGGACGCTCGTAGAAGGTGTGGTTGACCTAGCGTTTCGAGAGGAAGCGGCGGATTTAACCGGATGGACAGTAGTAGATTTCAAGACCGATCGAGAACTTGAGTTACGTCACTCCGAGTACACGACCCAAGTGGCACTCTACGTGGAAGCAATAGGGAAGGCGACGAACTCGTCAGCAACCGGAATCTTGCTTGTTGTCTGATGGGAGGAAAAATAGAGGCCACAGTTCGGGCAGGTGGTATTGCTCGCCTGACACGGAGTGACCTTCCGATAGCGATGGTGAAGGTCTCGATTAAGCTCTCAATGGTTGGGCTGCTTCTCGCGGCCTGTGCTCTCGTGCTCATCGTTGTGTCCGGTCGCACGGCAGAATCTCGTTTGGGCTACTGGGGTGACGTCATCGGTTTGGGCCAGCCCCGCCAATCCGGCGGGGTGGTGTTAGCTGCCCGCGCCGCCGACTCGATTGCGATCGCGGCAAGAGCCGCGCCGTAGTCGAGGTCTATGTTCTCCATTGTGTCGTGCGTGTCGTGATAGCCCTTGCGGTTGATGTCGTAGTTCTCCATGAACAACACGACCGGCACGCCCGCGTCGGAGAAGATCTGGCCGTCTGTGTTGAATAGCGTGCTGCGCGGATCGTAGTGCGGACGCACTTCACCATGTGACGCCAGATGCCTCGCCGTCGCCGGCACCTTACGCGGATCGGCGCTGCGCCGGGCGCGCCTGGCCTTTGCGCGCTGAGCTCGTTGGTTCCACGACCGGCAACCGGCGGTCCATAACTCGCTTGCCTCGTGCGCCTGGTAGGCGAGCCACCAGGACTGCGGATTACTGCCGGGCGCGATCTGAAAGATGTCGCGACCGCGCGGGTTGTTGTGCGCGATCATGTCCATCACATAGACGCCGCGGATGCGCGCCTTCGAAAGGTCAGTCGTGCGCCTCGCATCTGTCTGAAGCGCCAACCTTCCTTCCACCAGCGCCTGGCACAAATTCCGAGCGCCGAGGCAGTCGGAGGGGAACTCTTCACCGGTCAGATGTACGAGCCAGACATCGCAGCCGAGCTGTCCGGCCTGGCTCATCTCGAGGAAGATAGGGGCAGCCAGCATCAGCGTGGCTGTCGCCGAATGGTTGTCGTCGGCACCGGCTGCCGCGACACGGGCGCCATCGCCCTTGTAGGGGCCGTAACCGTAAATGTCCTCCATGTAGGCCGTGTCATAGTGGTCGGCGAGGATCACGGCCTCCCGCCGGTTGCGACCGGGGATGACGGCCAGGATATTGCGCTCGAGCATGGTGCCCTCGTCGTTGGCGCTCCAACTGCCCATCCAGTCGAAGTTGAAATCGGTCTGCCATTTGAAGCGGTGGTAGCCTGCAAGGGCCTTACCAGCGAGACCAGCGCGCTCGAAAAGGGCGTTGTAATAGCCGGCCAAGTAGTCGCCAAGGGGGTCGAGATCGCGGGTCGCATGCGCGACGTGCTTCGCGGTGACCGGATCGCTAATGATGTCGCCGTTGTTCTTGGTGAGATAGCGTCCCTCGGACAGCATTGCGATCGTCTTCCAGTAGGCCGTCTCGAAGGACCGGCGCGCGGTCGCGCCGAAGGTCCAGGAGCGAGGTGGCAAAAACTCCGCCGTGCTGTCGAGGTCGCTGGCGAGGCTGGTCAAACGCCGAGCGAGGGCCGGGCGGTCTTTGACGATCTTGGCCGACACACTCTGCCATTTCGCGAAGCTATGCACCCTGCCAGTCGTCAGGAGGGCGCGAGCGAAGCTCTCCCGTACAGGCACGCCCAGCATAACGCGCGCATCTTCGAGCTTGCGCAAATTGAGCTCGGCCTCTTCCAGAGCTGCGGCCTGCGGCGCCCCCTCTGCTGCCACTGGCGCGTTCGCCGCCTCTAGCGCGTCGGTGCGTGGCCACAGCTCCAGCGCCTCGCGTGCGGGCGATGCGTGGTCCGTTGCTACTAGGTAGCCATTGGGTACTCCATCGGTCATGACGTGATGTGTGCCCGCGAGGTCGCGGAACGCCACGAGTGGGCGATGCCAAAACACCTCGTGCGTGCCAACCAGCATCGGCGGGTAGTAGAGACGGTAGCCGAACGAGCCTCCCCTCTTCATGCACTCCAGGGCGCGGTGTAAATCCGCGCCGTCGGCTGTGGGACCATCCAGCACCGGCTCAAAGCTGTCGGACCAGACCTGTGCATTGCGCGCCATGGGCTTTCCGTAGAGCCCTATGTCGTCTGGATGCGCGCTGAACAGCACCTTGTGGACCGCGTCCTCACGCGCCACACTTAGCGTATCATCGTCGCGTTCCAACTTCTCCCAGCGGTGGGAGCGGCGAAACGTGTTGCGCAGCGGACCGAGTTCAGGCGCGTGCTGTTCGTGACCTGGGACGGGCTCGTGCATCCAGCCCGACTGCGGCACGCGGATTCCGTTCCTCCCCTCATGCCGCGCGATGCGGAGCAGCAGGGGGATCTGTATGGCGCCCCGTAGCCCCGAGTGTAGCGCGCGGTAGTGCGGTGAACCCCACAACACGAGCGAGCCGGGATACGGCAGGAGCGCGAGCCTTCCCTCGAGATAGGCCTCCTGAATCCGCAGTGGCAGCTGGGCGAATGGGCGAAACGTCAAAAGATAGCGCACGCCATCGAGAGACTCACTCTCGCCGAGCAGCATGGCCTGGGCCCAGCTGGGCAGCTGCCCGTGATGCCAGTTGGGGAATGCATCGTCAGCCATGTCGGGCAGTATCCGTACGCCCGCGCTTTTGAGATCACCTGTGATCGAACCCGGCTCGCCGTACGCTCTGACAAGGATGACCGCAAGCAAGGCTTGGGCCTGTTCCGAGTCGACCTCGACGCCGGGCGCACTGTAGAAGCTCTTCCAGAAACCGCGCGAAGGTCCCTGCTCACTGCCCCCGAACAACGTCCATCGCACGTGACCCTTGTCGTCCTGTGTCAGCGACAGCGCTAGAGGAGACAAGACTAGGAACCGCTCGTGGGTCAGCGAAGCGGCACGCTCGCGCAGAGACTTGGGCCAGTAGGGATTGTCGGCGAGGTGCATCTCCCCAATGTTGTGCTGGTGGTTCCCTTCAGCGACGGCGACGAGATCGTTGAGGAGCTGGCTGCCGATAATCTTGAGGCCTGGCCGCAGATGGCGGTCTGTCTCGTGCGGTGTTATCCGCCAGCCCCAGGGATCGCTCTCGATGAGAGGAGATCGCGCCCATGTGCCATAGGGTTTCTGGCCGATCCGCGGTGGTGGCATGAACTCAGAGTAGGCCGCGATGGGGAACCGCTGTCTGACGCGGGTCCAAGAAGGATCATCGAACAGGGAAGGCCATCCCTCTGTCCGCGCTGATGCGGAGAGCTTCGCCATCTGATCACTCCGGTGCTGCCTGCCGCGGGCGATTTTTCGTCCAAAGGGTGCCAATCTAGAGGATCGCACCAGATGGCCAGCTTATTGAGGCTGAAATTGCCGCGATGGGCGGACATTTGCAAGACCGAAGGGCAAGCGCATTATGCGTTTGCGCCGGCATGTGGAGTCATGTCCGCTTTGGGTCATTAACCGACCGCACGTGACATCCACTCAAGTGTCTGCTCATCGCTCGATTGTGTTGCAAAACGATTCTGAGTTCTCCGCGACGCAATTTTAGTTCAAGGACTCAATAGGTCGCGCAAGATTGATTCAAGCGGCAGGCCTCTTGGATTCGATTATTGCGTAGCAGGCGCGTGCTGCCGACTTTCGCAACACAATCCGCTCTAAAGCGGACAAAGGAACCAACCGCACTGCTGAGACCGGGTGAACCAGTCGGAAGCAGCATCCTGGGCGGGAAATTTCTCAGAGGCCCAATTTGGCGACCGAAGCGCGAAATTCTGTTGAGTTTTCAAAGGCAAAATTTCTCTGATCGAACCGCGAGTTCGAATCCCACTCGGTCCGCCAGCTAGTCTGCTGTTTTTGCATGACAATTTCGCTCTCTGGAATTGGCGCGAACTATCCGGGGGTTAGCCTCCGGAAACTCGCCACAACCGACTCTAGAGAGCCAAATTTGGGCTTTCCCGTAGTCTGTTCTACGCAACTTTCTCAGGGGACCCCCTTCGCGGTTCGGTTCTTTCCAATGAGGAATCGCGTACCTGAGAGAGGGTAGGCAACGGATTCAATGTCCGCTTATAGTCCGCTCATCTCTCAATTTCGGACATAGACCGAGAGCACGACCTCGTCTGCTAAGTGCCAACAGCGGAAATCGAGGCTCGTGCTCGCGCCGCTGATGTTTCCAACTCGGGCCCGCTGCGGTGATCCGCAGCCGGAGCGGTCGTGCCGAATGGGGAGCGCCGTTAGTGAGCCAGGAACTTGAAAGGCTCGGTGGTGACGAACTTGTCCGACGCCTCGCCGGCAAGGATAGGCCGACTGCTGAGGTCGAGCCTGCTCGGCTTCGAACCCGGTGCAAGTTTCAATTTCGCAAGATCCACCCAAAAGATTGTCGGGCTATAAGCCGATTCAAAGTAGTAGCGCCCGGCGGCTATGTCGGAGACTGATCGCCATATCGTCGCGGCGATGTTCGGCTTGTTCGGGTCGGCGAGACCAAGGGGCACCGAGATGGCGCGGATCAAGGAGAAGGCGGTGGCAACCGCGAGCCGGGGATCTTTTTCCTTCGGAGCCGCGGCGAGGTTCCAGCTCATGCGGACAAACCGGTCGGCGGATCCAATAGTCCCGGGCAGGAAACTCAGACCGCTGACCCCTTTCCAGTAGGTGTCGATAGCGAGCTGCTGGTCGAAGGTCGGCGAGTTGGTCATCACCGTGTATTTCCGGTCGTGGTGGATGACGAGCTTGCCGGCGATGTATTCGAAGATCGCGCTGTCTCCCGAGGCATCGGCGAGTGAAAGATGACCGCCGGCTTTCTTGCCGTTGGGGAGATCGGGCGCGACGATGGCGAAGGGCTCCTTGGCGAGCGCGTCAACCGCTTCGGCGACGGTGCTGTAGTTGTCGAGGACATACTGGGTCCACCCGCCGACCGAGATTAGCGGCTTGCCCGACGCCCTGGCATCACCGTAGTCGGACTCAACAAGGTACAGAGCATTGGCGACTAGCCCGGCATCGTTCATTCCCTCGACGGTCGCAATGTTGTAGAACGATGCAATGACGGAGCCGTACTTGGACGTCCACTTGACGGAACCATCTCCGACGCCGCCATCGCGTTCCATCCCTCGCGGGAACGCCCAGAGATCGGTTCCTGGGTCCTCGGCCCAATCCATGGAGCGGCCGACGATGTAGCCGTTCGTGCCGGTCTCGTATAGGAACCGAGTGCACGCATCTACCTGAAAGCTCGTCAGCGTGATCGCGGTGCATGCGACCACGCTGAGACGACGAATATTCTTCACTGATCGTTCTCCGTGTTAGGTAGCGAACGCAACCTTTTTCGCCGCCGGGAGCCTCGCATAAGAAACATTGCCCGTTGATGTATCGCCAGCTTGACCTCACCTCAACGTCGAAAATGACTAGCCCGAGGTCCGCTTTGGGTCATTACGCGACCACACGTGACGCCACTTAAATGTCCGCTCATCCCTCTAGAGCGGACGAGGGAAAGAACCGCACTGCTGAGACTGGGTGAACCAGTCGCAAGCAGCACCTTGGGCGGGAAATTTCTCAAGGGCCCAATTTGGCGACCGAAGCGCGAAATTCTGTCGAGTTTTCAAAGGCAAAATCTCTCTGATCGAACCGCGAGTTCGAATCCCACTTGGTCCGCCAGACTGCCTTGATGTACAACGATTTTCTGGCGTTTTCTGTTTTCAGCATGCAAAATAGACCACCACCCTGAAGGCGTTAGTCCTTTACGCGCACAGCCGCTTGCCATTGGTGAATTCTACCCCGGCCTTGGGCTAACGCAGGCTCTGGCGCAGCATCGCTCCGCAGAGTTGCGGGGTAGTCAGTGGCCGATGCAGACACCCTCTAGGC
>Ga0209517_10008145_pt1 | contig 12337 bp, 10 predicted proteins | sample PeaSoiMetSII2010_FD_187695 | JGI IMG/M metagenome (GOLD analysis project Ga0209517, IMG submission 187695) | Peat soil microbial communities from Weissenstadt, Germany - SII-2010 (SPAdes) (version 2) | ecosystem: Environmental > Terrestrial > Soil > Wetlands > Peat | place: Germany...
AACCCGACGATCTTCGCGCACGCGCTGGCCGGCGGCAGCACCTACGACGGTCAGCTCGCCGACCTGAAGACCCGCGGGGTTTCGGTGGACGAGGCGTCCCGCCTGATCACCACCTACGACGTTCGCTGGGCCTGCGATGTGCTGCGCCCGGCGTATGACGCAACGGCCGGCCAGGACGGCCGGGTGTCGATCGAGGTCGACCCGAGGGTAGCCAGGGACACGGCGAAGACCATCGCGGAAGCGCGGGCGCTGTGGTGGATGGTGGACCGGCCGAACCTGTTCATCAAGATTCCCGCCACCGTCGAAGGGCTTCCCGCGATCACTCAGGCCATCTCGGAGGGGATCAGCGTCAACGTCACGCTGATCTTCTCACTCGAGCGGCACGGCGAGGTCATCGACGCGTACATGGAGGGCCTGGAGAAGGCCGCCGCGGCCGGGCACGACATCTCCCAGATCCGCTCGGTGGCATCCTTCTTCGTCAGCCGGGTGGACACTGAGGTCGACGCCAGGCTGGACAAGCTGGGCACCCCCGAGGCCAAGGCGCAGCGCGGCAAGGCGGCCATCGCGAACGCGCGGCTCGCCTATGAGCTGTTCGAGAAGAAGTGCGCCGAGGACCGCTGGCTGGCCCTGGCCGCTCAGGGCGCGAATGTCCAGCGACCGCTGTGGGCCTCGACCTCCACCAAGGACCCGTCGTATCCCGACACCATGTACGTGGTCGAGCTGGTCGTCGCCGACACGGTGAACACCATGCCCGAGGCCACGATCAAGGCGACCGCGGACCATGGCGAGCTTCGCGGCGACACGGTGCACGGCACCTACGACGCGTCCCGGAAGGTCTTCGCGGACCTGGAGAAGCTCGGCATCGCCTACGACGACGTGGTGCAGGTCCTGGAGGAAGAGGGCGTCGCGAAGTTCGAGGCGTCGTGGAACGAACTACTCGACACGATCAGAATGAACACGGGGCTCTAAGTGACGGCAGACGAGGGCATGGCCCCGGCTAACCTCGGCGTCATCGCGGGGACCGACGAGGCTCCGGGACCGCGCAATCCGTTGCGCGACCCGCGGGACCGGCGCATCCCCCGGGTGGCCGGACCGTGTGTGCTCGTCATGTTCGGAGTCACCGGGGACCTGGCCCGCAAGAAGCTCATGCCGGCCATCTATGACCTGGCCAACCGCGGTCTGCTGCCGCCGGGCTTCTCGTTCGTCGGCTTCGCCAGGAGGGACTGGGAGAACGAGGATTTCGCCCAGCTCACCTACCAGGCGGTGAAGGAGTACGCCCGCACTCCCTTCCGCGACGCCGTGTGGCAGCAGCTCAGCGAAGGCGTCAGGTTCGTCTCCGGGTCCTTTGACGACGACGCGGCGTTCGACGGGCTGGCCGATACCGTCATGAAGCTGGACGCCGAGCGGGGCACCGGCGGGAACTACGCGTTCTACCTGTCGATCCCGCCGAACCAGTTTCCCACCGTGGTCCGGCAGCTTAAGCGCAGCGGTCTTTCCGATTCCGGAGGTGACGGCTGGCGGCGGGTGGTGATCGAGAAGCCGTTCGGTCATGACCTGGCCAGCGCGCGGGAGCTGAACGCGACGCTGGAAGGGGTCTTCCCGCCGGAAGCGGTGTTCCGCATCGATCACTACCTCGGCAAGGAGACGGTGCAGAACATCCTCGCGCTGCGCTTCGCCAACGAGATGTACGAGCCGATCTGGAACCGCGGCTACGTCGACCACGTCCAGATCACGATGGTCGAAGACATCGGCATCGGCGGCCGGGCCGGCTACTACGACGGCATCGGCGCGGCCCGTGACGTGATCCAGAACCACCTGCTGCAGCTGCTGGCGCTGACCGCCATGGAGGAGCCGGTCGCCTTCGACGCGGACTCACTGCGGATGGAGAAGGAGAAGGTGCTTTCCGCGGTCAGGCTGCCCGCCGATCTCGCGATGGGCACCGCGCGGGGCCAGTACGCGGCCGGCTGGCAGGGCGGCCGTCAGGTCCGCGGCTTCCTGGAGGAGGACGGCATACCGCCGGATTCCCGCACCGAGACGTACGCCGCGATAAAGCTCGGCGTCGACACCAGGCGCTGGGCCGGGGTGCCCTTCTACCTCCGGGCCGGCAAGCGGCTGCCGCGCCGCATGACGGAGATCGCGCTGATCTTCCAGCGCGCGCCGCACCTGCCGTTCTCCGCTACCGACACCGAGGAACTCGGCCAGAACGCGATCGTGATCAGGATCCAGCCGGACGAGGGCATCACGGTCAGGTTCGGTTCGAAGGTACCGGGCACGGCCATGGAAGTCCGCGATGTGAACATGGACTTCGCCTACGGCGAGTCCTTCACCGAATCGAGCCCGGAGGCCTACGAGCGGCTGCTGCTCGACGTCCTCATCGGCGACCCGCCGCTGTTCCCCCGGCAGGCCGAAGTCGAGCTCGGCTGGCGGATCCTCGACCCGATTGAAGAATTCTGGGCCTCTTACACCAAGCCGGACCAGTATCCGGCCGGTTCGGCGGGCCCCGCGTCCGCCGAAGCGCTGATGGCACGGGACGGACGCGCATGGCGGCGTTTGTAGGGCTGGCTGGGAGGCCGCGATGACCATCGACCTGACCGACACCACCACCAGCGCGATCCAGCAGGCGCTGACTGAGGCGCGCCGCCGGATGGGCGGGCCCGCCTCCGGCATGGTGCTGACGCTGATCATCGTCACCGACGAGGCCGCGCAGTACGACGCGGTCCGCGCGGCCAGCCAGGCGGGTCGTGAGCACCCGAGCCGGATAGTCGCCGTCATCTCCCGCAAGCCCAAGGCCGAGTCCCGGCTGGACGCCGAGATCCGGGTGGGCGAGACCGGTCCCGGCGAGATCATCCTGCTCCGCATGTACGGCCCGCTCGGCCAGCACGCCGACTCGGTGGTCGCGCCACTGCTCGTCCCGGACGTTCCCGTGGTCACCTGGTGGCCGGACGAGGCGCCCTCCTCCCCTCACGCGGATCCGCTCGGCTCGGTCGCCCAGCGCCGGGTGACGGACGCGGCGGCCAGCGAGACGCCCAAGGACTTGCTGCTGACCCTGGCCAAGGCCTACCAGCCCGGCGACACCGACCTGAGCTGGACCCGGGCAACATCCTGGCGTTCCCTGCTCGCCGCCACCCTGGACCAGCCTTACCCCCAGCTGCTCAGTGGCGAGGTCCTGGCCGAGCCGGACAACCCGAGCGCGGACCTGATCGCGGCCTGGCTCGGACTGCGGCTTGGCATCGAGGTGCAGCGCGGCGAGTCCGGCGGTCCCGGGATCACCGAGGTTAGCTTCGACACGCCGGACGGCAAGGTCGCGCTGTCCCGGCCGGACGGCAGGAACGCCACCCTGTCCTGGCCCGGCCGGCCGGAGCGCCGGGTAGCGCTGCACCGGCGCGAGGCCCCCGACCTGATCGCCGAGGAGCTGCGCAGGCTCGAGCCCGACGAGGTCTACGCAGAAACGCTGCGCGCGCTGGCCGGAAGTGCGGGAGGCGCAGCTCAGTGAGCGTACCCGAGGTCATCGTACACCGGGACGCACAACTGCTGGCCGAAGCTATCGCCGCGCGCCTGGTCACCAGGCTGGTCGACTCGGTGGCCGCCCGCGGCACGGCGTCGGTGGTGCTGACCGGGGGTGGCATCGGCACCAAGGTCCTCGCCGAGCTCGCGGTCGCCCCCGCCAGGGACGCCATCGACTGGCCGCATCTGGACATCTGGTGGGGAGATGAGCGGTTTCTCCCGGCCGGCCACCCGGACAGGAACGAGACCGGCGCTCGCTCGGCCCTGCTCGATCACGTGGACGTCGACCCGGCCCGGGTGTACCCGATGCCGGGGCCAGACGGACCCGACGGCGACCCGGAGGCGGCCGCCGCCAGGTACGCGACGTGGCTGGCCGGCGCGACCAGCCCGGAAGATCACGGCCCGGTGCCCGCTTTCGACGTGCTGATGCTCGGCATTGGCCCCGAGGGGCACGTCGCCTCGCTGTTTCCCGGCATGCCCGCGCTCTACGACGAGCGGCCGGTGGTGGCCGTGCGCGGCTCGCCCAAGCCCCCGCCGATCCGGCTGACCCTGACCCTGCCGTCGATCAGGGCCGCCCGCGAGGTCTGGATCATCGCCTCGGGTCCCGACAAGGCCAACGCGATCGCGATGGCGCTGTCCGACGCCGGGCCGGTGCAGGTGCCCGCCGCCGGGGCCCGCGGCAGGCAGCGGACGCTATTCCTGCTCGACAGCGACGCCGCGGCCAAAGTGCCGCCGCAGATCGGCCGCCAGGGCGCCCACTGACTTGTCTCCCGGCACGAAGGCCATCCCGGCGGCCAGGCAGGCGACCGGCACGGCGGCGAGCACGTACCGGTAGCTGAACCCGGCGGTCATCGGCGGCAGCACGATCAGCAGCGCCCCGACCATCCAGGGCAGCAGGCCGACACCACCCCAGCGGCGCCAGCGGGCCAGCACTCCCGCGGCCCCGATGAGCACGATCAGGCCAAGCAGCGTGCCGCGCAGGTAGAAGTACCGCTGGTAGATCTGGAGCAGCCGCTGCCACGGCTGGACCGCGCTGGCGTTCCCGAGCCCGGGGCCGCCGAGGTCTTGCCGCGCCGCATACATCTGGAGCGCGGCGGGGTCGTCCGGATATTTCGTGGTCCACGCGGCATAGTGTGCGGCGTCTTCCGGGCCCGCCCACCAGGGAATGAGATTAGTGAGTTCCGCGCCTGACACGAAGCTGAAGGCCGGGCCGTTCCCGTAGTAGTTGTCCGGGTCGGGCTGCCGGCTCCAGCCGAAGGTGTGCAGCGTGTCATGGGCCACCACGCGCAGGTAGTCAAACGGCTGGGCGAGGATGGCAGCCTTCGCGAACTTCCCCGCCATGGTGTTGATAGACGGCGTGAACCGCAATGAGGTGTCGGACGACCTGGTCGCGTTGTAGAGCGGGGTGGTCGTGCTCTCATCGGGCCACAGTTCGTTGTCCGTCCATATGTAATCCCCCGACGGCGGACGCAGGTACGGCGGCGTCGGGTCGCAAAGGACCTGCAGGTCAGTGGGCGGTTGGATCTTCGCACATTCGGCGAAGGTGCTGACCCGGCCGTACAGGAACGTGCCCGAGGACCCGGTCAGCGCGTAGTTGCCGTACGTGCCGTGGAACCAGACCATATACGCCGCGATGGGCACGATGCCGGCGACGAGGACGGTGACCAGGCGCCGCCAGCCCACCCGCCTGACCAGCATCGCCACCAGGACCACCACAAGCAGCGGCTGGCCGACGGACCTCACCACGGTGGCGTAGCCGATGAGCAGCCCGGCGACGGCCATGGCCGGGACCGAGGGACGGTCGCTCCAGCAAAGGATCACCACGGCGACGGTACCGAGGAAAATGAACAGCGTGTCGGCGGTGACCATGTGCTCGAGATGCAGTTCATACGAGTCGAACAGGACAGGCAGCGTGGGCAGCGTCGCCCCCCACCAGGGCAGGCCGCGGTGACGCAGCAGGGCGTAGATGACGACGCCCATGCCGACCCCCATCGCCGCCTGCAGCACAGCCAGCGGATAGGCGCTATGCAGGGGCAGCAGCAGGTCGATGAAGAACGGGTAGCCGTTCGGCCGGACACGGTCCGGGATATGGGTCACGGCGTCATAGAGGTAGTTATATGAGTCGTTGAACCACAGGATCGGTGGATAGCCGAGGATCACGATAATGCGCACCACGACGGCGGCGGCGAGCACGATGGTGAACTGCCAGTGCGTCACCCCAGGGCGGGTGAGCCGCGCCAGCCGCGAATCCCGCTCCTCAGGCGGCTGCTGACCGGGAACAACCCGGTCGCTACCGGTGGTCGCGTTCGACAACGACCGCCTCCTGACTTCTGAGCCTGCCGGAAAACCTTCTGATCCTTTCGCTGATCCCGCAGGCCCCGGGTGATCAAGCATGCCTACGTGGGTTCGCCACGTCGGCCGACTCATAGTAGCCGCCTGCCCAGGCGGAGATATGTATTACCGGTTAATGACACTGGCTGGCGCGTCGGCCGCCACTGACGGTTATCAGCGTCCCCCGTAGCCTACCCGGCACGCCAGCAGGCAGATGAACACAACCGAGAGCGCCGCCGCGGTGTCCGGCGATCCGGCGGCCGCCGCGAACATGATCCAGACGAAGATGACCGGCAGCAGCCTGCCCAGCGGCCGGTCACGCCCGCCATGACGCGGCCGGGGCACCGAAGGCGCCATCTGCTGCGCAGCGGGCTGCAGGGCCAAGTTTCGCTGCGGCAGGTCAGCGCCGAGTACCGGTTCCACGGGAAGGTCCGCCGTCAACTCGCGCAAGTCGGCCCAGGTCTTCGAGGCGTACGCGGACGAGGTACGTTCGTCGAACTCCTCCAGCGTTATCCGGCCATCCGTGTAAGCATCCCGGAGGACGTCGACAACGCTCTCCCGCTCTTTGTCGGACGCGCGGATCGGTCGGTCGGTCATGGGCGCGGGCCCTCCTCGTGTTCCTCCGATCCTAACCCAGCACCCTCCGGAACCCTCCGGCCCTGCGGAGGGAAGGTCTCGGATGACGCGTGAGCGGTGAATTCCGGGTGCACAGCAGTCCGGAACGGAATCGGACGTCTCACCCTGAGGCACCATCCAAAAGGTTACAAAAAGCGAGGGACTTTAGTCCTCGCACCCTCACGCATACGGCGTTACGCTGTTGGCGAAGTACTCATCTGGTCAATGTGTCGGATGTGACCAGAAGAAGGTTCTGGCACGAAGATTTTGGTGCGTAAGACAAGGTCTTCATGCCGGCCACGCAGTTAACGCCGGGCACCCCGCCCTCTCGACCGCCGCATGGTTTGCCGGGAGCCGGACGAGCCGTTCCTCACTAGGAGGGATCGATTTTGAGCGTCAGCGAAGACCGCACAGTCCAGCCCAGCCCCATCACTTCTGCCCCGCCATCGGGCATCGCCGACCCAGCTCCGCTGGGGCTCGCCGGCTTTGCCCTCACCACGTTCTTGCTGTCCGCCTCGAACGCCAACTGGATGAGCCATGCCACCGGCGCCGCATTCCTCGGCTATGCCTTCGCCTACGGCGGACTCGCCCAGCTGCTCGCCGGCATGTGGGAGTTCCGCAACAGGAACGTGTTCGGTGCCACCGCGTTCTCCACCTACGGCGGCTTCTGGATCGGCCTCGGCCTGTGGGTCGAGCTCGTCAAGATCCCCACGCTAACCGCCGTCAAGACCCCGGTGGCGGCTGCGGCCGCGGTCACTGCGCTCAACCACGACCTAGGCTGGATCCTGCTCGCGTTCGCCATCTTCAACACCTACATGCTGATTCTGAGCACCCAGGTGAGCATGGCCGTGTTCGCCGTCTTCCTCACCCTCGAGATCACCGAGATCATCCTGGCCATCGGATTCTTCAACGCTGGCTCAGCAGCCACCCCCACAGGAACGATCAAGATCGGCGGCTACGTCGGCCTGGTCACCGCGCTCGCCGCCTGGTACGCCTCGGCGGCCGGCGTCTCGAATGGCATCGCCGGGAAGCTCAGGTTTCCCGTGGGCAAGCCGCTGATCAGTTAAGCCCAGATCGCGTTAGCGCTGGGGACCGGGCCAGGGCCGGCCCGGTCCCCGGCGTTTTTCGTTCTCCGGGGTCATCAAGCCCGGCTGGCCTGAGCCAGATAGCTTTAACCAGACGCCGTCGTCGCGAAGGGAGGAGCAGCGGTGCATGGACATCAGGCAGATTGATCTTTCGACGCAGGTTGAGCGCGTCAAGCGCAAGACACGACCGTGGAAGTCGATCATCGCGCTGCTGCTCGCGATCGCCGCCGCGGTCATCTCGCATCGGGCCAGCCACGGCCGGTCTACCTTCGTCCACCTGAGCGATCAGGCCAACCAGTTCGTCGGCTACGGCGCAGCCGTGCTGTTCCTCGTTTCCGGGTCCACGGCGACCTACGGCCTGGCCGGGAAGTCTAGGGAGCTGCTCGAGCCGAGGGCCGGCGCGGCGCATGCCGCCATCGTCCGGTACGCGATCTTGCTCGTCGGCGCGTTCACGACGCTGCTGATCACGCTCGTGCTGTTCGGCGTTCCCGTCAGCCAGCTCGTCCTCGGCGGGGCGCTCACCACCGTCTTCGTCAGCATCGCGGCACAACAGGCGCTCAGCAACGTGTTCGCCGGGCTGGTACTGGTTTTTGCCAGGCCGTTCAGGGTGGGTGACGCGATCCGGCTGCGGGCCGGGGCGCTTGGCGGCACGCTCGACGGCATCGTGACCGACATCGGGATCACCTACGTTCGCTTCAACGCCGACGGCAGCATGATGTCCGTCCCCAACTCCCAGGTGCTCAACGCGGTGGTCGGTCCCATCCCGCCTGAACCGGACGAGGAGAAGACTCCCGTCGTCGCGGACGGCAGGTCGGGTACGCCGGGCGGCCCGGAGCAGCCGCAGCCCCGGCCGGCCGGGCCTACGTAGGACAGGCAGAACGAAGGGCCGGCTGGCAAGCCAGCCGGCCCTTCGTCACGTTGACCGGTGCGGAGGTCGCCTCTCGGCGAAAGGCGCAACGCGGCTCCAGCCGAACGGTATTCCGCGAAGGCAGTAGGTGCGGCCCGGGGGACACAGCCGCACCGGCTGATACCTACTAACGCCCGCGGCGCCGCCTCTGTTCCCGGCGCGTGGGCGGATCTGTTTCGTAGGGGAACGACGAGATGGCCTGCTGGCTCGCGGTGACCTCCGGGTCCTGATTCGCCGGGTACTGCCCACGACCGCCACGGTAGGAGGGATCCTGCCCGCCGTAGCCGAAGGTGCTGTACCCCTGGTCGGGGTTGGACTCGGCGTCGCCCTGGGCCTGCCCGTTATACCCGTACTCGCTGTACCCCTGATCCGGGTAAGCCGACGTGTCGGCCTCCTGGTAGCCCTGCTCCTGGTAGCGCTGGTCGCCATATCCCGGTCCTGGTCCGGGGTAACCCCCGGTGCCCTGCGACCCCTGGCTGCCCGAACCTGAATAACCGTATTCCTCGTACCTGTGCTCAGGGCGGCCGCCCTGTTCCTGGTAGGCCTGTTCCTGGTAGGCCTGTTCCTGGTAGGCCTGTTCCGGATAGGCCTGTTCCGGATAGGCCTGGTCCTGGTAGCGCTGGTCCTGGTAGCGCTGGTCCTGGTAACGCGCCTCCGGATGGGCCTGGTCCTGATAGCGCCGCCCCTGGTAACTGTCCTCGGTGTAGCCCTGCTGGTCCTGGCCCTGGTAACCCGGCCCGGCATACTCGCGCTCGTCGTAGGACCTGTTGTCATAGCCCTGCCCGGAACTGTCATAGCCCTGGCCGGAATAGGAGCCTCCACCGTAGCCCTGGTAGGACCCGTTGTCATACTGCTGGCTGGGGTACGAGGAAGTGGCAGCGTAACCGCGGTCAGAGCCGGCCGGCGCCGAGCCGGCGTACCTCTGGTCGGCATAACCCTGGTCCCCGTACCGCTGGTCAGCGTAGTCCTGCTGGCCGTACCCCTGCTGCTCGCTGTACCCCTGCTGCTCGTAGTACCCCTGCTGGGCGTAGCTCTGGTCCGCATAGCCGTATCCCGGCTCTGCGTAGCCCTGCTCGGCGTACCCGCGGTTGGCGTATTCCTGCTGCTGGTCGCCGTAACCGCGGTCGGCGTACCCGGGCTGGGCATAGCCGCGGTCGGCGTACTGGGCCTGCTCTGCGTACTGGGCCTGCTCTGCGTACTGGGCCTGCTCTGCGTACTGGGCCTGCTCTGCGTACTGGGCCTGCTCGGCGTACTGGCCGCCGTAGGAGCGGGCCACCTCGCCGTAGCCCTCGGCGGGGAGCATGCGCCGACCGGAGCGCTGTTCCGGGTAGCGCTGCTGCTCGGGGTAATACTGCTCGGAGTAGTCCTCGAGATAGTCCTGGGCACTCTGTGGTGCCTGTGGTACCTGGGGTACCTGGGACGACGTCGGGCCGGGAGGCAGCGCTAGCGGAGCTGGCGGCAGCGCCCGGGGTACCTGGGGTACCTGGGATATTTGGGGTATCTGGGATATCTGGGGCGACGCCGGGCTGAACACCATCGTGCCGGCCGGGTCGTCGGGCCGCAGCGCACGGAAGTCCCCGGTCACCGGGCCGGCGAAGTCGGTCTCGCGGCCGCCGTAACCGCCGGGCAGTGCCGTCAGCCTCGGGTCGGTCGGCGCGCCGGGAAGCTGGCTTGCGTAAGCCCCGGGGCCGCGGGGATCAGGGGCCTGGACGCCGCGCTGCAGGGCGTCGATCAGCCTCGGCAGTTCCTCCATAGGCAGCCGGAACGTACCGGTGCAGGTGCCTCCCTGCCAGATGCTGAAGACGGAGACCCCGGTGTCGGCGTACCAGCTCAGGCGCATGCTGCGGGAGCTGCCGCGCACGTCGAAGAAGACCTCGCCGAGCCGGGGCAGCGGCGCTGCGTCCGACGCTGACATGGTGCCCATCGTGGCCGTGCTCCCTTCCCTTTGTCCAGTTCGTCACGAACACTCTCAAGCAGGCTAGCTGGGGGCCGGAATTCAGGTAGGGAATTTCGCCACCTCGCGTGCAAGACCGCTACCGTGGATGGCATCATTATCGACGGGCATGCAGCGGCCCGCGCGGTGGTTCTACAGGACGGGTGAACCGATGCGCTGGCGCCAGCCGTTCGGTATAGTAACCGTTTGCTTACGCGGTCGCCGTACCCGGGCATGGGAACACCACGTCGCGAAGACGCGTTGTATCTTGCAACGGAGGGTTCCGGACAGGACTGGTTGGCGTGTCACGAGCCTTACGAACTACTGTAACGCACCATTTGATGCATCTTGGTTGAGGTGATTGATCCATGTCTCAGGTACGTCGGCAGTCGGCTATGCTTCCCCGCCCGAATTGGGGGTGGCAAGATGCTGCCGCGTGCCGTGGCGAGGACCTGTTGCTCTTCTTCGGTCCGGACGGTGAGCGTCAGCCGGAGCGGGAGATCAGGGAGCGTAAGGCCAAGGGTGTCTGCGCTGCTTGCCCGGTGCGGCTTGAATGCCTGAACTACGCCGTGTCGCGGCCGGAGAAGTACGGCACGTGGGGTGGCCTGAACGAGGATGAGCGTTCGGCCGAGCGCCGCCGCCGCATGCGCCGCGCCAACGCTGCCTAGGTCGGGGTTCAAGCCAGCAGCGCCAGCACGTCTGCGTCGGTGAGCTGGCCGAAGGACTTGTACCACTGTCCCACGGACCGGAACCCGCGGGGCGTTGCCAAGGTGACCACCTGGTCGGCCTCCGCGCGCATCTCTGCTGCGGCTGCCGGAGCCGCGACCGGGGCCGCCAGCACGAGGTAGGCCGCGTGCGCCGCACGCAGCGATCGCAGCGCGGCCCGTGCCGTCACGCCGGTCGCGAGGCCGTCATCCACCACGATCACGTGCCATCCGGCCACCGGCGGCAGCGGCCGGCCGCCCCGGTAGACCTGTACTTGCCTGGCCAGTTCGGCCTGCTGGGCGGCGACTACCGGGGCCAGGTCGGCCGGGGAAAGCGACAGCCGGCCGAGCAGGTCCGCGTCGTAGATGGCCGTTCCCAGACCCTCGGCGATGGCGCCCACGCCGAGTTCCGGCTGGCGCGGGTAGCCGATCTTGCGGGTCACGATGACGCTCAGCGGCACGCCCAGCACGATGGCGACTTGCTTCGCCACGGCCACTCCGCCTCTGGGCAGGGCAAGCACCACGGTTCGTTCGGCCCAATTGTCGCCGAACACGGTGCGATTGAGCCGTTCCGCGAGCAGGGTCCCGGCGGTCCGCCGGTCCGGGAAGGGGAGCACGTACTCGCCCTGGCTCATGTCCGGGATGTACCCGCGTAACGAGGCGCAATAGCCGAAGGCCAAGCAAGCAATGCCGCACAATGGAGACATGATCTGCGTCCCGTGCCGGCAGCGGCACCACGAGGAGTGCCCGGGCGGCACATGGTGCGATTGCCAGCACCAGCCGCCGACGGGGCACTATGACGCCGAGCCGCCGCTCAGCTGGCTCCGCCAGGGCTAAGCCCGGAACAACGTCCCGGAAACAATGTCCCCGACTAGCGGCCGGGAATAGAGGCCGGAGCGGGCATGTTGCGGTCGGTATGGCGCCGGATGTGACCCTTCGCACTGTCCACATTCCGGACGCTGCCTGGACAGTTCGGTCCGTTACATGTGATTCTGGCGTAATGAGCGTTACGGACCCTCTGCTCGTCGTGCGACGGCACGTCGACCTTCTGCGCGTCCGCAGTGCCATCTGTCTACTCGCCCGATAATCGCCGGCCCGGATTTTCTGACCCCGGGCGCGCGCGCGATGCCGGGCGCCATCCCGCTGGATCCTGCGGCTGAGCCGCGTCTATACGGGTGACCAGGGGAGCCCGGGTTCTCGCGCCACGCGCGTCCCCGAACCTGAAGGAACCCCTGACATGTCAGTCGCAACCGGGACC
>Ga0209517_10008147_pt1 | contig 12335 bp, 11 predicted proteins | sample PeaSoiMetSII2010_FD_187695 | JGI IMG/M metagenome (GOLD analysis project Ga0209517, IMG submission 187695) | Peat soil microbial communities from Weissenstadt, Germany - SII-2010 (SPAdes) (version 2) | ecosystem: Environmental > Terrestrial > Soil > Wetlands > Peat | place: Germany...
TCGCGCCGAGGACGAACGCGCGCAGGCATGCCTCCAGGATAATCGATCTCGCGCCCTTTGTCACTATATTCTGCGAGATTGTCACTGTATTATGCGAGATTCAGTAAGAGACAGGCCACAAAAATCGATGGCCTGTCCCACCTTCGATCGCACGCCACACGCGCTCGGGCGTCAGGGGAAGATCGCGGATCGTCACTCCGGCTGCTTCATTCACCGCAGAGCCAATCGCGGCGGCGATTGCCAGAATGCCCCCCTCGCCCGCGCCCTTGGCTCCATACGGCCCCGGACCGTCGCCGTTCTCGATGAGAATCGAATGCAGTTTCAGCGGAGTGTCCTCAACCGTCGGGATGCGGTAATCGAGCGACCCTAAATTGAGAATGCGGCCCCGCTCGTCCAGGATGAGCTGCTCCATCAACGTGTGTCCCAATCCCATCACCGCGGCGCCTTCGTCCTGCCCTTCCACCTGCGCCGGATTCAGCGCCTTGCCGATATCGCTTACCAGCACCAGCTTGAGGATCTGCACCATCCCCGTTTCCAGGTCCACCTCCACCTCGGCTGCCGCACACATCAGTTCCCAAAATGCCGGCTTCCCGCCGAGCGGATGATCCGCGATGTAACGGTTGCGCTCCTGCCCCACTCCGATCACTTCGCCGCGCGGCGGTCCGAAACAGGCTTTCAGTAAATCCGCATAGCTCACGTCCCGATCGGGCAGGCGGATCCGGCCAGCCTCCACCGCGATGGCGTCCTCGGCTACTTGAAGCGTCTCGGATGCCATTCTCCTGAGTTGCAGCTTGATATCCCGGCAGGCTTTGATGAGCGCGTTCCCCATGAAAACGGTGGAGCGGCTGGCCGACGTCGAGGAATCGAACGGCACGACCGAAGTATCGCCCATGATCATGGCAATACGGTCCGGGGCAATTCCGAGTTCCTGAGCGGCGATCTGCGTCAAAACGGTTCGCGCGCCCTGGCCCATATCGGAGGTGCCGGACAGGATCGACGCACTTCCGTCGTAATGCAGGCGGGCGATCACGAAAGACGCGGAAGCCGTCGAGGAGCTCTTCAGGCCAAACGAGACGCCGCGGCCGCGGTTCGACGGCAGCGGGTCGTGCCACCCGATCGCATCGGCTGCCTTGGTGAGCGCCAGCAGCCAATCTCCGTCGGCTGGCGTGTCTCCCGGGATGAAGGCCTCGCCTCTTGCCGGCAGATTGCGCCGCCGGATTTCGAGGCGGTCGATCCCGAGTTTTCCGGCCGCTTCATTCAGTTGGGATTCGACCGCCCATGACGCCTGGGGCGTGCCGAAGCCACGGAACGCCGTGCTGGGCGTTGTGTGGGAAAGCAATGCGCGCGCCGCGATGCGCGCGTTTGGCGTCCGATAGGGTCCGCAGGCCGCATAGCTGGCCTTGCTGACCACGCGCGCCGCGATATCGGCATAGGCTCCAATCAGGAAGTCCGCGCGGATGTCCTGGAAAACAATCTGTCCCGAGACATCGAACCCACTCCGGATATGGACGCGGGCAGACGTGCGCCGGGCCGCTTGAAAAGTCTCCTCCAGCGACAACACCAGGCGCACCGGCCGGCCGGTCTGGAGGGCCAGAAACGCCATCAGCGGCTCGTACTTGGGCCAGCCCTTGCCACCGAATCCGCCGCCCGGATCGGGCGCAACGATCCGCACCCTCGAGATCGGCCAACCCAGTACCGATGCGACCACGCGTTGCAGCACAAAAGGGTGTTGGGTCGGGCTCCAGATAGTCACGCCATTCGAATCGGGCGCGGCCAGGAACGCATGCGGCTCGATGGCGAAGTGCGTGACCATGGGAAACGTGTAATCGTTTTCGATCACGCATTGCGCCTCGGCCCGCGCCACATCGCCCCACCCAGGGCCCCACTCGAAATGCCATTCGTCGAGGATGTTGGTGTGGGCGCGCGGATCCGTGCCGCGGATCTCCGGGTCCTGGACCAGGGGCGACGCAGGATCTAGCGCTGCGTCGATGGTGAGCACGGCGGGTAGCTCTTCGTAATCGACGCGAATCAGCGATCGGGCGAGCTCGGCTCCGTCTTCGGACTCGGCCGCCACGGCCGCAACGGGTTCACCGAAGAAACGGGTCTCACCCACCGCCAGCACCGGCCTGTCGGCATGCGTGGGCCCGTAGCGCGGGGTTGGGCCCAGAGGGCTCCCCGGCAGGTCGCCGGCGGTCAGGATGCATCGGACGCCTTCGATCTTCGCCGCCTGGCGCTTGTCGATCGCGTTGAGGCGCGCGCGGGCGCAGTCGAGCGAGACCAGCTTCACCTGGAGCACGTTCTCGAGACGAATGTCCGCCGCGTAGCGCTGGGCGCCCGTCACGCGGTCCACGCCTCCTACGCGCTCGGCGGACCGGCCGATCCAGTGATTGTCCATTAGCGCTCCGCCTTGGCGGCCGCGGCGACGGCGTCGACGATCCGGCTGTAACCGCCGCAGCGGCACAGGTTGCCTGCCAATCCCGCTTGGATCTCCGGCACGGTAGGGTGCGGATTCGTCGCGAGCAGATATTTCGCCGCCATGATCATGCCGGGAATGCAAAAGCCGCACTGCACGGCGCCTTTCTCCAGAAACGCGCTTTGCAGCGGATCGAGCCGCCCGTTCGCGGCGAGACCTTCGATGGTGACCACTTCCTCGCCGTCCGCCTCGACCGCCAGAATCAAGCATGAGTTGACGGCCCGGCCATTCAACAGCACCGTACAGGCGCCGCACTCGCCCTCGGCGCAACATTCCTTGGCTCCGGTCAGATTGAGCCGATCGCGCAGAAGTTCGAGCAGTGTATGATGCGCATGCACCTCCAACGAATGCGCCTGCCCGTTGACGCGCAGCGAGACGGGGATCTTCATAACCGTTCGATCGCGGTCGCGAGCGTCCGGCGGCTCATGACCAGCAGCATTGCCACGCGGTACTCCCGCGTGCCGCGCAGATCTGAGATCGGCGTGGCTTGCGCGATCAGCTCTTTCAATCGCGAGTCGCGTGCGGCGGGAGGGGTGTTCGGGTTGGCCAGCACTCCACTGTCATCCTGTACCAGGAATGGACGCGGCCCCACCGCGCCGTATGCGAAGCGCGTCTCCCCGTCCGGCTTCACGAGGCAGCACAGGTTGATGGTGGCCAGATCCACGCCGCGGCGGCGCGTGATCCTGCCGAAAGCGGCGCCGCGCGGACCGGTAGGTAGCGGCAGGTCGATGGACTCGATCACTTCGGCGCGTTCCAGTACGGTCCTCCCCGGACCCGTGACGAATGCGCGGAGCGGCACGCATCGCGCCCCGTTGAGCCCGGTTATGTTGGCTACGGCATCGTAGACCAGCAGCGCCGGAGCGGTATCCGCCGCGGGCGAAGCGTTACAGATGTTCCCCGCCAGCGTCGCTCGATTCCGGATCTGCACCGAGCCGACCACGCCGGCCGCCTCCACCAGTGCCGGGAAGTGCCGCCGCACGCGTTCATCCTGGATGAGGTCGGTCATGACGGTGCGAGCGCCGACTCGCAAGCAGGGGCGCCCTCTGGACCCGGTTTCGACAATATCCGGGCGCAGTGCTTTGACGCGCTTGAGATCGATAACGATTCGGGGCAAGATGTGGCCTGACCGAAGCCGCACCATGAGATCGGTGCCGCCGGCCAGAAGCTTTGCGGCCGGTCCATGCTCGTTCAGCAGGCTCAGCAACTCTTCCATCGTGCCGGGGCTCGCATAGGCAAAGGACCGCAACTCAGGCTTCCTCCGTCAAACTCATAGCGTGGTAATCGGCCGGCTCTGCAGCAAAAACAATTCGCCTCCGCGGATGCACCATTCGACGTCCTGAGGCTTCCCGAAAAACTGTTCCAGCCGCAATCCCATCCAGCGCAAGGCTTCCACTTCGGAAGCGCTGAGGACGCGGGCGCTCCCGTCCTCTTCGCTCAATTCGATCTGCCTGGTCCCTCCATTGCCGGCGTCGTGAATCACGGCCGTAGTTTGCACGGAGATGAACTCCCGAACGAGCCGTCCGCCGTCGCGATCGACCACGTAATGGTCGGGCGTGATCAGGCCCGAGACGATGCCCTCTCCCAATCCGAAGACCGCTTCGATGACGATTCGATCGCGGCGCTTCTCCACCGGATCCATCGTAAACATCACGCCGCTCTTCTCGGCGCAGACCATTTCCTGTACCACCACCGCCATCCTGGTTTCGGCCAGGGCGCCTTTCTTCGCCCGATAGAACAGGGCGCGCGGCGCGAAGAACGAGGCCCAGCACTCGCGAACATAGCGTGCGACCGAATCGGGTCCACGGACGTTGAGGAACGTTTCCTGCTGGCCGGCAAAGCTGGCCGCTTCACCATCCTCGCATACGGCGCTCGACCGCACGGCGACCGGCCCATCCGACTCCAGGTCGCTGTAGGCTTGCTCGATGTCTCTCCGGAGGCGCTGCGGAAGCGGGTTCGCGAGAATGGCAATGCGGACTTGCTGTGAGACATCTTCCAGGGATCGAGCGTCGTTCACGTCGAGGCCGGCGGTCAGGCGGCTCACCACGTCCAGGGTATTGTGCGCGTCGAGGAAGTCGCGAAACGCCGGGGCGCATACGACGAACCCGGGCGGAACTGGAAATCCAGCAGCGCTCATCCGTCCGAGACTCGCACCCTTTCCCCCGGCAATCGGCGTCGCATCGGCCGGCAGATTGGCAAATTGCAGGACCATCACCCCAAGATCTCGACTATTCCGGCGGCGCCATTCACGCGCACGCGCTGGCCGGTCTGAATTCTTTGCGTCGCCACGCCGGTGCCGACCACCGCCGGAATCCCGAACTCGCGAGATACCACCGCGGGATGAGACAGCGCGCCACCGGCATCCGTGACCAGCCCGCCGATCTTGGTGAAGAGCACGACCCAGGCCGGGTTAGTCATCTTGCACACCAGGACCTCGCCTTTGCGCACCTGGTCGAACTGGTCCGGGGAGTTTACAATGCGCGCCGGGCCTTCCACCACGCCAGCGGAAGCGGCAAGTCCGCGGATAATTCCCTGGGGTTGCTTGGCCCCGTCTTTGTCCCGTAGATAGATGTCAGGCCAGCCCCACAAGGACTTGTAAGGCTCCTCATGCAACGACCAGTTGGTGATCGTGCCGGCCCACAGGCGCGGGCGCACTTGGAACGCCGCTTCGCGCGTCTGCCGCCGTTCCTTGACTATGCCCTTCGCGTCGAAGGCCGAGAAGTTCGCGCTGAGGACGCGCAGTTCGTGGTAGCGCAGGAAGAGCACGTCATCCGGCTGGTCGAAAACGCCCTGCGCGACCAACTCGCGCCCGACCGCGAGGAACACCAGGCGCACCCGCGCGTAGGTGCCCTGGTCCATGTAGAAATGGTGGTCGGGCGTCAACGGAGTCATTTTCAGCGCCAGGTCGAGAGAGCTTGCGAGGCGGTCCCGATCCGCCTGCGGGCGATCCGCCGGGAACAATTCCCACATCCCGGCAATCGCCGCGCGGTGGTTTTCGCGCAGTTGCCGCAAGTCCTTTTCGAAGTCGTAGTCCGACAAAAGATAACCGCGCAGCGCCTCGATGATGGGCGTGGGATTCTCGCGCCAGGTGGTGGACAGGTATTCGTGCGTATACATCGACCGGTTCCCGTACTCGAGCCGGTAAGCATCGATGTCCCGGAGCAACGCGCGGCCTTCGTCTGAAGCGGCGAGATCGCGAATGACGCCGTCGCCGGTCTCGCTCTCGAATGCGCTCCTCAGCGTGTTGCTGGTTTTTATCTTCTCTTTGAGTTTCCAAAGTTCGCGGACGGAATCCCAGTTGCGATCTTCATCCGAGACCAGAATCCGGCCAATCAGAGCGGCGTGCTGTTTTCCAATGAGCTCATGGAACGCCGCGGCAAAATTCATAGAGGTCTGAAACTGAGCGAGGTTCAAAATCCAGTGCAGCCGAAAATGGCGTTCCTGAATATCGAGCGCATCCTCGATCAGGATCATCAATTCAGGTAAAGAGGCCATCTCCATCGGGTATGAGTCGAGAAATTCAAAGTTGCGCAGGATCTCCGGCAGATAGCGGGCCTTCCACCAGCCGAGAAATCTCTCGGCGTAGACGGGCATGACCATGTTGTAGTAAGGGCCAAGTTCCGCTTCTTCCTTCAGGTCGCGGGGAACCACGGCGCTCATGACGTATTCGTTGGCGGTTTTCGCGACCCAATCCTTGCCGAATGGCACGCCAAACCGGCGGAACATGTAACCGCAGGTCAGCCACCACCCGCCCACGTCGAACCACATTGGGGAGATGGGTTGAGGGCAATGGAGATCGTCGTGCCAGAAGTGGAGTCGCTTTTCCTCCTCGCTTGCCCATTCGATAGGCGTGGAAGCGTCTCCCAGGAACCGATCGACGATCTTGTCCCTCTCAGCCATGCGTGGCAGTCCTTTGCTTTGACAGTTCCGATTCCACCGCCGAGAGGCGCGCGTTGGCCCGCTCCAGCATCGGCAGCGCCAATTCCTTCGCGCCCGGAACTTGAATTCGGCGGTAGGAGTAATCGAACTTGACTCTGACGTCCGCTGCCGTCCACTTTCCTTCCCGCACCTTGCTCAGGAACAGATCGATGTTGCAATCCAGAAAGCTCAAGCTGTCGGCGGCCTGCACCAGGTTCGCCTCGGGCCATCCTCCATCCTCGTGAGCCCGGATCAATGCCTCCACCTGGGCGATGAATGGATCGCCGGCGCCTTGGGCGCGCAGCCATTCGCCGACCATGCGGGCACTTCGTGCGGAATGCGCGGCGTGGTACTCGGGATCGACCAAAGACCTGAGCACAGGCTGATCCGGCCCCGGAAAAGCGCGCTCCATGTCGTGAGTCAAGGTTGCCATCCGCACAGCCTCAGGGGAGCCGGGAGCGATTCTGTCCAGCCACTCGAGGGAATTGAGGAGGTGATAGCTGTTGTAGGGATACTTTTCGAGGACCCATTGTTTGGCTGCCGCCACCAAAGGCGACTCCTCCCCCCGCTTGAGCACCACAACAGTATATACCGGACATCCTTTGCTCACGGCGCCGATTTCCGAAGGTGATTTCCGAAAAGTCGTTGCCGCGGTCGAGAACCGATGATAGAATTCAAAAGCCCGGAGGGCCGGTGTGACGTGCAGTCCGTGGATATTCTGGTCAATACAGTGGGAGTGCAGCGCGAGGAAAAGGCGGACGAGGCCACCGAAGAGAATTTCGATTATTGTGCCGCGAAGGGCGGTATGGGAACTCTTTGCAAGCAGTTGGCCGCCGAATGGGCGCCGCACAAGATCAACGTCAACATGCTGGCGCCGACATTTGTCCGCACCGCACAGGTGGCCAGGTGGTTGGCGGACCCTGACTTCTATCGAAACCTGGTTGCGCGTACCCCATGGGGCGAATCGCCGAGCCGGAGGATGTCGCCGGTGCGGTCCTGTTCTTCGTATCCCCGGCGGCGGATTTCATCACTGGACAGACACTGTTTCTGGATGGCGGGATCACCGCGACACAATAATCGGAAAGGAATCTGATGGCTCGAAAACTGATCGATTTGAGCATGCCGGTACACAACGACATGCAGGTATTTCCGCGGGTAGTGCGCCCTTCCATGGCGATGTATGAGACGTGGCAGCAGTTCGCCGAGCGCATCGGTGCGGCGAAGTATGGCGTAAACTGGCTGACGGCCAGCTACCTCATCGTCCTCGGCGACCATATCGGGACACACATGGATTCGCTGCGCCACCTGCGCGACGACGCTCCAGGCCCGGAAGGCATCCCGCTGGAGTATTGCTACGGCGATGGTGTCGTCCTCGATTTCCGCCACCTGCCCAAAGGCGCGGGAATCAGCGTGGACGATTTCAAGGCGGCGCTGGACAAGATTGAATACAAGCTGAAGCCGCTGGACATCGTTTTGATTCACACCGGCGCGGGTAAGCTGCAGGACAGCGAGAGGTACGTGACCGATCAGGTAGGCATGACCGGCGAGTCTACCCACTGGATGCTGGATCGGGGTGTGAAGGTGGCCGGCATCGACGCCATCACGTTCGACCCGCCGGTATGGGCCATGTTCGAGCGCAAGAAGTTCTGGGAAGCGCATCGCGTGATGCTGGAACGCGAGTACTATCATTTGGAGAACATGACAAACCTGGATCAACTGCCGCCGCACGGATTCAAGATTTGCGTGTTCCCGGTCAAGTGGGTCAATACAACGGCCGCTCCGGTTCGCGCCGTGGCGATCATCGAGGACGGAGGGTAAGCGGTAACGGTCTCACCTCGATGATGATCCGGATGCCTATGGCCCGCCTGTGCTGTACTGGTTCAGAACCGTTCGCAATCCGAAGGCGCCGGGAGGAGCGGACTACGATGGACAGGGGGACGTTCAATCTCTGGGGCAAGCCAAAAGGCAGGAGCAGGGGTCGTTCGAGTTCGGAATGAGACTTGCGCCGCTACGGTCTCTCCTGCTGGGCGGCCTGGCGCTATGCGCGCTCACGCTGCTGGCGTTTTCTAATTCCTTCACCGCGGGATTCGCGCTCGATAATCAACTGCTCATTCTCGGCGACCCGCGCCTGCACCAGGCCGGTGCTCAAACGATCAAGGACATCCTGCAACATACGTATTGGTGGCCGAATGGCGAGTCGGGGCTGTACCGTCCGCTGACAACGCTCTCGTACCTGTTCAACTACGCGATTCTGGGAAACGAAACCCACGCCGGCGGATATCACGTGGTCAATCTCCTGCTGCACGAAGGAAACGTCCTGCTGGTTTTTGCGCTGGCGCTGCGTCTGGTGCGCCGGTTTTGGACGGCATTGTTGATCGCGTCCATATGGGCTGTGCATCCCGTTTTGACGGAATCAGTGACCAACATTGCCGGCCGCTCCGATCTGCTGGCCGCCATGGCCGTTCTGAGCGGATTCCTCCTGTACCTGAAGAGCGCGGAGACACGCGACTGGCGGCGCGTGGCGTGCCTCGCCGGACTGGCCGTGGTCACCGCGGTAGGAGCGTTTTCAAAGGAAAGCGCGGTGATGCTGCCGGCCGTAATTATCGCCTATGAAATCGTATGGTGGAAGAAACGTTCCGCGCTTGTCTGGGGATGTCTCGCCACGGTGTTGCCCATCACGGCGATGCTCTGGCAACGGTCCGCTGTTCTGGCTGCATCGTTGCCGGCCGAGTTTCCTTTCGTCGACAATCCCATCACCGGCGCGGATTTCTGGACCGGGCGGCTGACCGCCATCAAAGTCCTCGCGCGCTATTTGTGGCTGACGATTTGCCCGTTGAAACTCTCTGCCGATTATTCGTATGCCGAGATCCCGTTGGCCCACGGCAGCCTCGAAGACTGGATCGCCTGGATTGCATGACCGCCATGCTGGCTCTGGCGGCGGTCGTTTGGAGACGTAACCGGACCGCTTTCTTCTTCGCCTGCTTTGCATTTCTCAACCTACTGCCCACGGCGAACCTGATTTTTCCCGTCGGGACGATCATGGCCGAGCGCTTTCTCTATCTGCCTTCGGCAGGACTGGTGGCGTGTATTGTATTGGCAATTGACGCCGCGTGGCCGCGCTCGCACCTCACGGCTGTGTTGCTGGGTACGATCGCAATCGGATTCGGCGTGCGGACCTGGGTACGCAATCTGGATTGGAAGGACGACCTCACGATGGCGGCGGCGAGTGTCCAATCGAGTCCCCGCAGTTTCAAGGTTCATCGCCTGCTGGCCACGGCGCTCTTCCAGTCCGACACAAGCCATGCCAATATCGATCGTGTCCTTGGCGAGGGCGACAAGAGCATCGCCATACTCGATGCCCTGCCGGACGATCGCAACTTGGCCGAGCCCTGGAACCTGGCGGCCGCCTGGCACCTTGCGAAGGGCGACCGTTCGCAGCAGGGCGGGGGACGCGCGCAATATGAACAGGCGGTGCGAATTGCGCTCCGCTCCATCGCCATCGAAGCGGCCCTGCGCGAGGCGTACGATCGCAGGCACGGAATGACCGCTCCTGTTCCTCCAACCGCCGCGGTTGCGTACCGTATCCTGGCATCCGCTTACCTGCGCTTGAGCGAGGCGGATCGGGCCCTCCCGGCGGCAGTGCAGGCACGAACGATCAATCCGGCCAGCACTGAAGTATACGCACAAATCGCCGATGCGTACCTGGCCCAGAAGCACGGCGAAGACGCTGCCATAACTTTGGCCGAAGGCATGTTTGTGACGTCCGATCCGGCGCTTAGGGAGGATCTGCTGGCTGTGTATCGAGGTGGCGTCGACACCAAAGGCTGTGCCATTGTGGCTGGGCCCCGTGGACCGGCGCTCAATCCGTCCTGCGAAATCGTGCGCAGAGATCTCTGCGCCGGCGCCGCGCGGGCGCACAGGCAGGACTTTGTCGGGCAGCTTTCGTGCCCGAACCTGACTCCATGACCGGACTTATCACATCGAGGCGCTCGTCCTCGGAAAGCGGGGTTCTGTTCGGGGCTGCGATTCTGCTCGGCGCGTTTCTGCTGTTTCAGGTGCAGCCGCTGATCGCGAAATCGATCCTGCCGTGGTTTGGCGGGGCAGCCGCGGTGTGGACGGCGTGCATGCTCTTTTTCCAAGTGGCGCTTGTCGGGGGATATGCCTGGGCGCATTGGCTGAGCCGGCAGACGGTTACCCGGCAGAAAGTCATTTACCTGGTTTCGCTCGGGCTCAGCCTGCTTTCGCTGCCGATTCTGCCTTCAGACCGGTGGAAGCCGGGCCCGGCGGATGATCCCCTGCCACGCATCCTCGGACTGCTTGCCGCGACCGTCGGACTGCCGTATTTCCTGCTCTCTTCCACCAGCCCGCTGCTGCAGTCCTGGCGCTCCCGTTCCAACGGCGGCACGATCCCGTATCGCTTGTATGCGCTCTCCAATGCCGGGTCCATGATCGGGTTGTTGAGCTATCCCGTGCTGGTCGAGCCCTATCTGACCAATCGCCAGCAGGCTTGGATGTGGTCTATCTGCTATTGCGGATTCGTCGCCGTGTCCATACCCGTCGCACTGCGCGGAGCGAATGCCGGGCCCGCCGGCCGGGGGGCAAAAACCGTTGCGCCGCCCAGCTTGGCGGACCGCCTGCTGTGGGTGGCGCTCGCGGCCTGCGCATCGGCTCTGCTGCTTGCGATTACCAATCATCTGACCCAGAATATCGCCGCCATGCCGTTCCTCTGGGTCGCACCGCTCGGCCTTTACCTGCTCAGTCTGATCCTCTGCTTCGACCGTGACCGATGGTATGACCGCTCGCTTTTCGCCGTGCTGGGCGCTGTTTCGATGCCTGTAATGGCGTATGCCATCGCGGGTCAGGGAAACATCCCTGAAGCCAAGGCGGCGATCGCGGTGATTTGCGCGACGGTGTTCGTACTCTTCATGATTTGCCACGGCGAGCTGGCCCGGCGACGCCCCGCGCCCGCCCATCTGACTACGTTCTACCCGATGGTATCCGCGGGCGGGGCGATCGGCGGCGTGTTCATCGGCCTCGCCGCGCCGTACCTCTTCAATGCTCTGTACGATCCGATGATTTTCCTGTCGCTGGCCGGTTTTCTGCTGCTCTATTTGTTGCGGCCGGACCGTCTGCTGAGAATTCCGAAGAGCCTGACCGTCATTGGACTGCTGATTGCCTACTGCGAGCTGTTCATGGCGAAGTATGGAGCAATGGCGATTGTCGTCGCCGGCCTCCTTGCGGTGTGTGTATTCCGGGTGAGCCGAGGGAATGAAAGCATTGCGCTCTACACAATGGCGGCGGGGCTTACCGCGGGTGTTGCCGGCTACCTGGCACTGGACACGTCGCAATCCATTGCCCACTCACGCGTGCTGGCGCGCAATTTCTACGGCGCGCTGGCCGTCTACGACCAGCCATCCAGCGGCAACATGGGACCGGTGCGGGTGCTGCGGCACGGCGTGATCGAGCACGGGGAGCAGTTCCTGTCGCCGGAGTACGAGGGTCACCCGACGACTTACTACGCCCGCCAATCGGGCATCGGCCGGTCGATTCAGGCTCTCATGACGCAAGGAGCGATCAACGTTGGAGTGATCGGGCTGGGCGCCGGCACTCTAGCCACGTATGCGCGGGCAAACGACCGCTATTCCTTCTACGAGATCAATCCGGAGGTGGTAACGATCGCGCAATCGGAATTCACGTTTCAGCGCCATTGTGCTGCGCCGTCCGGCATTATCCCCGGCGATGCGCGGCTCTCTCTCGAAAGCGAGTCGAGCCGGCAGTTCGATGTCCTCGCGGTGGACGCATTCTCCGGTGACGCCATACCGTGTACTTTCGGCAAGAGTGCGTAGGGCTGTTTCGCCCCCGAAATGTTACAAAGATTTTGCTGGTTTCGGGGGCTTCAATCGCCTTCGCGGCCTCGATCCAGGGTATCGCGGTAGTTCCAGGGCAT
>Ga0209517_10008149_pt1 | contig 12329 bp, 17 predicted proteins | sample PeaSoiMetSII2010_FD_187695 | JGI IMG/M metagenome (GOLD analysis project Ga0209517, IMG submission 187695) | Peat soil microbial communities from Weissenstadt, Germany - SII-2010 (SPAdes) (version 2) | ecosystem: Environmental > Terrestrial > Soil > Wetlands > Peat | place: Germany...
CTCTGTCTTCATCTACGCTTATGTATTTACAACGTACATGATGTCGTAGTTGTTCTCTTGCCTGTTTTTTGTTCTCACCTGATGACCAATGCCAGCAGATAGAACATACAACAGTCCATTTTTTGTCTGATTGAATGTCTCCTAGTCGTGGGGGACTGGTAATTTGCATAATGTGTAAAATCTTCCTTTTACTCTTATCCTAGTTGTATGATCGATGTTGACCTGTGTGAAAAATATTATTCCCCAATCCTCGACATTTTGAAAAATCAAACATTATAAACGATGCAAATAAAATCTAGTTCGTGATTCCCGAGTCTACAAGAAAGTTCATCGACAGCCTAATCGACTATTATATCAGCGAAGCAGCCTCTTACAAACAGCTAGCAAAGACATACTATGACGAAGTCGAGGATGTCAATGCAAATGCTTTTGGAATTATAGTAGGATGCGTGTATTCTGGATTTTTACAGGCATATCAGAACCAGAAACTAAAGCCGTCACTTGAGGACACTCAAGAGTTTACACGTATGATAAAACTGCGAGCCGCTCAGATAAAACGAAATATACTGGATGCCAAGGTCTAGACTGTTCACTAGATTACTGGTAAAACGACTGTAAAAGTAGTAGGATTATTTCTCGTATGTATTGTTCCATTGTGTCGCTCTACGATCTTTTCACAGCTTACTAGACCCAATCCAGTACCTACCTGTTTTGTTGTAAAAAATGGTTCAAATATTTGAGGTAATATTTTTTCTGATATGCCAGGTCCAGAATCTATAAAATCAATCACAATATGACCTGCATCAACTTTCCAATCAACAGTTATAGTTCCTTGGTTTTCCCCTATGGCTTGAATTGAATTTAATAATAAATTTCCACAAACTGCACTCAATTGATTTTTATCACACATTATCTTAACATCATCTTCTTTGGCAAAATTGACTAGAATGTTGTTAGGAATAAGAACAGTCTCAATAGATGACAAAATTAAATCAGTGACAGAGCATTCTGACATATTTAATGGTCTATTACTTACATAATCCATGACATCTTCTATCTGATGCCTCATCCTTTCTGACGATTTTAAAATGGCAGTAACGTGTTTTGACATGTTTGTATTTGGATTAGCATCTAATTGAAGTTCTAATAATTTTGCAGAATTGATAATTACATTTAATGGGTTACGAATATCATGTGCAATCCTTGCAGTCATATCACCAATTATCAGTAACTTTTGATCTTTTTCTTTTCTTAATTCATCCTCTAGCCTATGAATGTCACTGAGATCTTTTCCCGTGACTAGATATCCTTCCATATTTCCCAATTCATCACTTAATTTAGTGCCACTCCATAGAGAAGAAAATACAGAGCCATCTTTTCTCATCACTTCAAGTTGAACATTTAGGTTTATACCATCAGTTACTACCTTCCCAAAGGCCGATAATGCTTTTTGCCTATCCTTAGGAGATACCATATCTACAGGACCAATCTTTCCTAGTGCCTCAATTTTTTCATATCCAAAGTTTTTTGTAAAATGATGATTACAGTCAAGAATTCTCCCATTTTCATCCATTATGACTAGGATATCAGGTGTGGTTTCAAAAAAAGTTTTTAGAATATGTTCATTTCTCATTAGTCTTTTTAAAATCATAATATCACAGTTGCGTATGGATTTATGATAACTGCATATTTATGCACGTATTCACATGTAACATACAAACAAGTATTTTAATATCAATTAAATCGCAATTTACATCTTTGTTGACTGCAATTTTATCAGCACATTCTACAGCATTACATAAACAGTTTCCATAGCATTAAATTGCAACATTTTCAACTGTATTACATGTCAGAATTAATCCATTATCAAATTCAACAGTTAATAGACAATGGTCAGACTGTGCAACTAACCCTGGTAGAAGATGTGCAGACAGAACCAGTCTCACAAAAACAACTCATGCTTGATGCAATAAACCAAAAGCTAGATCCAGAACTTAGAGACCAGATTGCCCCATTTATTGAGGCAATACTTCAGGCACAACCGACCATTGCAATCAAAAGTTATGCACAAACATCCATTACGATTACAATGCCAAAGCGAAGATATGAAAGAATGGGAAGTCCAGCTGTTGGTCAAAGGCTCGAAATCAACATAAAAAAGATCTAGGCTAGTTTTTCTATATCAGATATAGTTTCAAGTGGCAGTGAGCAAGTAAAATCTCTGCAAACATATACCCGGGTTTTATTTTCATCATATTCTTTTCCTGCAAAAAATTGCAATTGACTAAGATCTTCAAGTTCCTCTTTTTTTGAAATTAAAACTAGAATTGCTTCAGGAATGAACTTCCTTGTCAAGTAATTTTTGATTTCGACATTTGATGTGTTTATTACAGTAATCTCTAGCGGCTTAATCAAATACGCGTATACTGCATTTAGCAATTGTCCAAAACCAAAAGGATTTTCTGCAGCCAGCATGCCAAGTGACTCCAGTACCTTTATTGCAGTATCAAGATATTTTTTCTCTCCAGTAATATTATATATTCTCAGCATCACTGCGGCCGCTATAGAATTTCCAGAAGGTAGGGACAGGTCATAGATATTCTTTGTTCTTATGAGCAATTTTTCGTGATTATCTGCAGTAAAGAAAAAGTTTTTGTGATTTTCATCCCAGAAATGTTCCAGCAGATAATTTGCGTAATACACTGCAAGATCAAGATACTTCTTTGAAGGTCTAGTTTCAAAATAATCAAGTAACGCACTTGCAAAGTAGGCATAATCGTCCAAGTATGCCATAAGCTTTGACTGTCCATCCTTGTACGTATGAAGCAGTTGCCCATCTTTTGTCAATTTACTCTCAATGAATTTAATACAATTCTCAGCAGATTTTAGAAAATCTTGTTCCTCAGTTATACGATATCCCTTGATAAATGCCGAGATCATAAGCGAGTTCCAGCTTGTCATTATTTTATCATCTCTTCCAGGTGCAACTCGTTTTTCTCTTGCCGCATGAAGTTTTTCCCTTCCTTGTTTTAATATTTGACTGACCTCGGATTCAGTTTTGCCAAAATGAAATGCCACAGATGACAAGTGTATGCTGTTGTACAGTATTGTGTGCCCCTCAAAGTTACCACCATCTGTTACATCATAGTATAAACAAAACACATCAGAGTCTTGCCCCAAAATTTCTTGAATATCTTTTTTCTTCCAAACATAGAATTTTCCCTCCTCACCCTCCGAATCTGCATCATATGCAGAATAAAATCCACCTTCAGGCGACGTCATTTCTCGCATGACAAATCGCAACGTATCTTGTACTACCTCAAGATATCTAGGCTCTTTTGAAATCTGGTATGCTTCGGCATATACAGGAGGCAGTAACGCATTATCATAGAGCATCTTTTCAAAGTGTGGAACAAGCCATCTTGAATCAGTGGAATATCTATGAAACCCACCACCAATCTGATCATACATTCCACCATTTGCCATCTTTGTCAATGTCTTGAACACAAATTCTTGGAATTTTGAAATTCCAGATAATTTAGAATATCGTAGCATAAAAGAAAGATTAGACGCATTTGGAAATTTAGGAGCTTGTCCAAATCCCCCATTTGTCATATCCACGATGGATAACAAATTGACTGCGGCTTCATCTAGAATAGATTTTTCAAGCTTTGAATCATGTACATCAGATTCAGTTCTTTGTAAACCATTAACAAAATTTTCTGCTGCCTGTTGTATGTCACCGGGCTTTTCTTTCCAGGCTTGTGCAAGTTGCCTTACTAGACTTCCAAATCCAGGTCTACCGTAATTGTCAAGTGGTGGAAAATATGTACCCACATAAAACGGTCTTTGATCAGGTGTCAAAAATACGCTAAGAGGCCATCCACCACTACCAGTATTTAGCTGGCAGACTTTTTGATAAATATCATCGATGTCAGGTCTCTCTTCTCTATCCACTTTTATATTTACAAAATATTCGTTCATGATTTTGGCAATCTCTTCATTTTCAAATGATTCATGGGCCATAACATGGCACCAGTGGCATGCACTATATCCAACACTGAGAAAGATGGGTTTGTTTTCTTGTTTTGCCTTGTTTAATGCCTCCTCTCCCCACCCATACCACTGGACTGGATTGTGGGCATGCTGTAAAAGATATGGGCTAGTTTCTTTTATCAGACTATTAGGCTGCATAGATCATATAAGAAAATTATAGTATTTGTATTAATCTCTTTAACAGAAAGAAATAATGTTGCCACCTTGACTCAAAGATCTAGTAATGAAATTTAGAATGGATTTTTTTATCATAGCCGTGGCAGTAATTTTTCTCACAATACATACAGAACAGGCATTTTCACAACAGGTAAACACATGTCAGTATCATACTATTTGCGTACACCCAGGAGACGTGCTAAGATATTCTGACACAATAGGTTCTACCAACAGTTCTGAGACATATAATTTCGAAGACATGATAGATTCAAGTCATATCAGAGTAGTGCAACAAAATCGAGCCAATGGTAGCGAAATTAAAAATTTTACCATGATTCTCAATTTAAAAACTGGCTTTGCACAGAGCGAACAAGATTCTAGTATTACAAGCCCGTTTCTACAAATCTTGTCCACTCCAATGAAATACAACAAGACGGATAGTTCAATCACACAAATATTTACAGATTTTAACGGTTTTAATAGAACTGCACTATCTGCATTTCATTCAACAGATAACAATACATCAAACATGGTATTTGATGCAGAAACAGGAATATTATTGGAGATAAAATCTGCATCTCTTATTACAACAGGCAATACACCTCAACTGGTAGATTTTTCAAGTGAACTGACTGACACAAATATAATAAATTCAGACTCTTCTGGAATTTTGTCTTCGAATAATGTTGTCTCAATACCAAGCTGGATTAAAAACAACGCCAGATACTGGCATGATGGAACAATTGATGACTCGACATTTGCCCAAGGGATACAATATATGATAAAACAAGGAATAATCACAATCCCACCAACACAGAGCGGTCAGGCAAATCCAGGAATTGCAATTCCAGCATGGATTAAAAACAATGCAGAGTATTGGGCTTCAGGAGATATTGACGATGGTACATTTGTCAATGGGATACAGTATCTCATCACATCTGGAATCATTCAGGTTTAGACAATAACTTGAGACTAGATGAAATTAAATAAAACTAGAAAATGGTTCAGTTATGAATTGTAAGAGATGTCATCATACAAGTGATGCCCATGTGCCATCGCAAGAAAGTACATCTCTTACAAAAATTGGAAAGTGTCTTGTCAAGACTTGTTTATGCAAACAATTTGTGGAGCCTATTGAAGATATTGATGATGAGCTAGTCTAAGTTGTCTATTGACCTTGGATTCCAACTTTTTCTGAAAGAGGTAATGTCTTTGTATGATTAGAAGTTATTGCATTTGAAGCAGTAGTATTAGACAAATGAGATATAGTTACATTTGCATTAATTGAAAGACTTTCCACATTAGCACCAATTTGTTTACCAGACAGTGTTGCGTTTGAAACATGAGCAGTAACAGATGCAGCAATTGGAACTGCGAGTTGGGTTGAATTAGTTGTTACAACCTTTGGAGTGTTAGATGATACAACGCTAGTAGCATTAGTTGATGTGGTGTTTTTACCAGTCAAAGCTGCTGATGTTGTTTGGTTTACAGAGGCAGCGGCGGTTTGAGCTGCGGCTTGGGCCTGTACCTCTTTTAGATGCGCTGCTTGGGCTTGGATGATTGTACTATTTGTGATAAACACCAGTTGTTTGTTTGCTGAAAGTGTTTGGTTAAAGATTATCACCATACCAGTCGTACTTGGGTTTTGTTGTGTATCTTGAATTTGCTTTTGTTGTGCGTCATCTATAGTAGATGCAGAATCTAGCAGCTTTAATTTTGCGCCAACAGGCTGTGCAGTATCATAGAAAACAATATTGTATCCATGCTTTGGAGTCATGGAATCAATTTCTTGATTTCCCATAATATCACTTGAAAAATGATAATCGCCACCTATTGCCCAGACAAGCAAGCCTATGAGAACTAGTGATACAGAGATTACAATCATCGAATAGCCAACCTTTCGGTAATTATGAGGATTCTTGTCTTTTACAACAGGTTTGGAGGCATCCGATGGCTCGCCAGGATTGGACATTCGTTTCCCAACACTGGGTAGCGGAATTTAATCTTTTATTGTCATCACACAGTACATCAATCAAAGGTCAAATTACAGCCTATTTCTGGGCTTGATCCATTTTGAAGATCTGGACTGTCAATAGATCTAGGGCTTTTTTGAGATGCTCAAATTCATCAGCAAAATGTTTTTGATTTTCTGCAAGCACCTTAAGAACACCCATTAGTGATTTTTTCTCACGGTCAGTTGTTGACGCCTCTAGTGCATCTATTCTTGATATTATTACGTCAAGTTCTTTTTTGAGTTCAGCACCATGGGATTTAGATTTATCCATCGTTGATTTTACTTGATATAATATATGAACATATTAAAATCAAAGTATTGTACAAAACATGTCATGATTGACGAAAAACTTGCATCGTTAAACATTACGCTTCCAACCCCACCAAAACCTGCAGGCTCGTACATTCCAGTTGTAAAGACAGGTAACTTGGTCTTTGTATCAGGACAGATTCCAATGAAAGACGGACAGGTACAGTTCAAGGGACAGGTACCTACGAACATCTCAGTTGAAGATGCACAAAAGGCTGCAAAATTATGCATAATCAATGTCTTGGCGCAGCTAAAGTCAGAACTTGGAACGCTGGATAAAATATCAAGAATAGTTCGAGTTTCAGGATTTGTTAGCAGTTCTCAAGAATTTTACGAGCATCCAAAGATAATCAATGCTGCATCTGATCTTCTCTTTGAAATATTTGGCGAGAAAGGAAAACATACAAGAGTTGCAGTAGGAGTTGTAAGCCTGCCTCTAAACTCGGCAGTTGAAATCGATTTGATTGCAGAAATTATTTGAGTTTGGCATTAAACTTTTTGAGAAATAAACCGATTTTTTCTTTTGGAATTACCGCACCACATGCCTTGTCGTGTCCTCCACCAGAGCCACCAAGTTCTGTTGCCAATTGATTCACTATTCTTCCAAGATGAATCTTGCATGTTCGTGAACCTCTAACTGAGACTGCATATATTCCAGGTTCCTCTCTTAATTTGTAAGCTACTCCAACTTCTTTTCCTGACAATCCTAAAACAAAATTTACAGCCATGCTTGCACCCGAGTCTTTGACTTCCATGTATGACAAATTTTTCATCTTCTTCATGTTGTCCTTTACTTTTTGTATAACACCAGAGATTCTCTCGGCTTGTGTGCTTACAAACTCAAACACATTTGGAATTGCATGTGGATATCTTGATTCGCTCAACTCATCAACAAGATATAGCAAGTATTCAGGATCTTTTTGATGACTTGTAATTGTAAATGTTAGAGTGGTGGCCTCTAATAATACAAACTGTCTGTCAAATCTTTGTAGTTGTGCTGAACCAATTGGTCTGTCTTCCATATAGTCTGTAACTGCAGCGCATGCTGCTAGAAATGAACCATAATCTCCTAGTTTTGATTTGAACGCATTATACACTTGAACGGTGGTACATTCGTTAACAGTATGAATTAGTTTTACCTTCATTGCCTTGATCTTCTTTTTGATTGGCTCTTCGATGTCATGATGATCAATGTATGTAATTACGACTTTGTTCTTTTTTAATGCCCTGAGTAATTCTACAAATTGGTCCTGATTTGATTTGCTCAAGCCAAGGTCACATATGTATAGATTTTTTAGTTTTTCATCATTTTTTAGTGCCTCAAGTTCATTCATCAATCCAGGATAATCAACAAGTTTTGTTTCACCGCCAAAGGCTTTACGAATCAGCGATGCCGCACCTATACCGTCAGCATCTTCTTTATGAGAGACACAGACAGTTCTTGTTCTTGCCATGGATTATTCACGGGATAGAACGCCCCCATTTAAACTAAAAAACAGGCTTTGATTTCTTTAAGCTCATGTATGTCTTAAATTCTGCAACCAGTGTCTGATGACCTTTGACATCTTGTAATACAACACAATACATGTCATAAAATGAAATTCCAAGAAGTTGCGACTCTCTGTCAAGTTTAGCAATCTCTTGCAAGACCCGTGGGTCTTTGGTTTCCACTACAAAATTGTCCACTAGACGGATAAATTCGTCATCCCATTGGCTCATTTCTACCAATTTATGACAAATTTTGCTATAATTACCAAGGTTACAAGATTAGACCTAGTGCTTAATTTTTTACTCCCAAAATTAGTAATAATTTAATACGTATTTTTACCACTGTTACCCGTGCAAACAAAGAATATTGGCCTTCGAAATATCGAGGTTGCAGATACCAAAATTTCTGCGATAGATGGAATTAATGGTAAACTCATCTATAGAGGCTATGATATTTTAGACCTTGTAAAAAAGTCATCATTTGAGGAGACATCGTGTCTTCTTCTCAACGAGGATTTACCAACACAGGAGACGCTCTCTTCATTCTCAGATATGCTTGTTGCAACTCGTGAAATCCCAGAGAATTTAGAAAAAACTCTAAGAAACATACCAAAAATTGCAAACCCCATGGATGTTTTACAATCCACAGTATCACTCATGGCGGTATACGACAAGGAAAAAATTGATGATAGAGATACAAATTACAAGAGAGCAATTAATCTAATTTCTAAAATTCCAATAATCATAGCATGTTGGGATAGAATAAGAAATGACAAGGAGATTATCCAGCCATCAAAAAAGCTAAATCACGCTGCAAATTTTCTGTACATGCTAACAGGAAAAGAGCCAGATACAGAGGTTGCAAGAATTTTAGATATTTGTCTCATATTACATGCAGAGCATAGTTTTAACGCGTCAACATTTGCAGCAAGAGAAGTAGCATCAACACGTGCAAACATGTATGCTGCAGTCAGTGCGGCAGTAGGAGCACTCAGTGGTGAGCTTCATGGGGGCGCAAACTTTCAGGTAATGAAGATGTTACTAGAGATTGGTGTAGAAGATAAGGTAGAACAATGGATTATAGACAAACTTGAAAAAAGTCAAAAGATAATGGGTATGGGTCATGCGGTATACAAGACATTTGATCCTAGAGCAGAAGTCTTACGAGAGTTATCAAGAAGACTGGCTGAAAAAACAGGTCAACCGTGGTATGGCATAACAAAAAAAGTTGAAGACGTCACAGAAGAAGAGATGAAAAAGATCAAAAGCTCGGATATATTTCCAAATGTTGATCTGTATAGTGCATCATTATACTATATGCTGGGCATTCCGATGGATCTTAACACTCCAATCTTTGCAATATCAAGAGTCTCGGGATGGACTGCACATATCATAGAAGAAAAATTTGCCGAAGCGGCGCCAAAACCAATGCTGTATAGACCAAAAGCAGTCTATGTGGGAAAATATTGTGGACCTTCTGGATGCGAATACATTTCAATTGAAAAACGTCTGGTATCCAGTGAAGGATGATTTTATCAAAAAACTTTGAGCAGATAGCAAGATCAGCACACAAAATAAAAAACTAACAGAACAAGTTTAATTTCTATTTGCAAGCCAGTCTTTTGCTTTAGAATCAACATCGTGTCTATGCAGCACATGAAACACCATCTCGTAAAATGTTATACCGCGCTTTTGTGCCTCGCCGTCAATCCACTTTAGTCCTTCAGCAAGCTCTGGATCATATTCTGAAAAATCTACAAGTTCGTCGACCATATTTGTAAAGAAGGAATTTGCTTCTAACACGATAACAGGTTTTTATTTTTCTTATTCAGTAATATACAGAAAATATATTGACATATTTGGTAAATATGTTGACATGGAACACACCTATTATTTTGATGGTGATCAAAAAAAGATCTCGTGGATAATTGAAAATTCTCAGACAAGATCTGAAGAGAGTAGAATGCATACAGAATATTTTTACGGCCAAGTTACAAGTGAACAATCAAAGTACATTGCATTACATGTCGGAATTTTTTGGGGGGGTGGGAAGATTCATAATAAAAAACAAGGACACAGTTAAAGTCATGTTGGATCTAAAAACAATGTTTGATCGTCTAGTAAAAAACAAGTCAACTACTGATATTTTCATTGAAAGAAGGATGAGATTCATTGATCAAATTATTCAGCAGCAAAATTTGGATGTCAGATATCAGATAATAGATCCTGCCGAAAATAAAGCAAACCAGTTGTTATTGCCTAAGAACTAGACCAATATCCATCAAGTTTGTTCCCGTTGGACCGGTAAATACTAATCCCCCATACTTTTTAAAAAAATTATAAGAATTGTTTTCATCAAGGTATGGCATCACCTTGTCTATTTTTTGATCCGACATCCATATTGCACCTGCACAATTCGTTTTGCCATCCACCCCATCCGTTCCAACTGATACCACAATTGCGTTAGCATTCCGTTTTGCAAGATCTATTGCAGTGTATAACACCAATTCTTGATTTCTACCGCCCATCCCTTTTCCTTTTACGACAACCGTGGCCTCACCGCCAAATATTACACAGTTTATTTTTTTATTCGATAACGTTTTTGCAATTTTTATGCCAAGATCTTTAACATCTCCAGATATACAGTTTAGAACTTTGGTTGAAAAACCAAGTTCTTTTGCATGCATATTCATTGCGTCAAGACAAATTTTGTTGGTTGAAACTACGCGGTTTTTAATTTTTTGTCTTTTCGGAGTCTCTGGAATTTTTCCTTGCATTCCAAGTTCAATATGTTCAAGTACACTTTTTGGAACTAATCTTTCCAAGTTGTATTTTTTCAGAATTTTTCTAGCATCTGAAAAAGTAGTTTTATCATAATATGTAATTCCCGATGCAATGCTTGTCAGATCGTCACCTACAACATCAGACATTACAAGAGACACCGCATCGGATCTTAGATGTTCAAGTAATCTACCACCTTTTATCTTTGAGAGATGCTTTCTGATACAGTTTATTTCATGTATGGACGCACCGCATTTTAGCATTAGATTAGTTGCAATTTTTTTCTCCTCCAAAGTTATACCATCAGGTAGTGCAACCAGAGATGACGCACCTCCAGAGATTAGAAAAATAACAAAATCATTAGGTTTTACGCATTCTATAAATTCAAGGATCTTTTTTGCTGCGAGTATGCTATTTTTATTCGGTAGTGGGTGACCTGCCTGCATCACCACAAAGTTTCTAGTCAAGACGGTCTTTGTTTTCTTTGGAACAATCAACAATCCGCTTGTAATGCTAGCAAGAGAATTAACAGATTCTGCCATTGAATATGCAGCTTTACCTATTGCAACTACAAACACTTTATCATATTTTTTGAGATCAAATTTTTTTCCACATAGAAATAGGTGATCATGGAAGACGATTTTCCCAAGTTGTTTCCAAGGTAATGCCGCCTCAAGACCTGTTTCAATTATAGACAGTACATTTTGCTTTTCACGGTTTGTGGAAAGTAATTTGAAATTTCTAATGAGCATCTATTACAATCACATAGTAAAGATAATTTGCTCAATTTTTGAGTCTTTTTATTATATTTTTCAAGAAAAAGTAATTTAAAGACTCTACCTTTATTACAATTTTTTATATAGGATATAATCAAGGGATATTAGGTATGATGTCAAAAAAATACTTTGTAATTTTAGCAGTTTTTGCAATCCTAGTAACTCCAGCTTATGCAGATCCAATTGTAAAACCAACTAGTGCTGGAACAATCAATGTAGGTTTCACAACAGATCCTGTAGCACCCAATCCAGGTGACCCGACGCAGATCAAGATTAGTTTCATAAACAAGCAGACAAATCAGATACAACCCCACATAGATTACAGAATTTCGGTAATGCAGGGAGGAAATGCGGTATTTGGAATACCAATTACTCATACAGCAGAAGGCGCAGTAAGCATTCCATTTACATTCCAGACAGCTGGGACATACCAAGTCATTGTGGATGTAGAAGGAATACTCTTTCAACCAATTCCTCCAGAAACAGCAACTTTTGATCTAAACGTGGGATCCAGTCCTAATACAAATTCCACTTCAACGACAAATAGCACTGTAAATAACGCCATACCTGAATTTCCATTAAGATCTCTAATGATAATGGCAATCGTAGTTGGAGTGACAATTCTATTTGTTAGAGTTCATCCAAGTCTAACAAATATTAGACTATAAAAAATCAATTTACGACTCTACATTAGCTCAAGGCATACAGGACATAACAAAACAAGGAATATTGTCACCCACCAACACAGA
>Ga0209517_10008150_pt1 | contig 12328 bp, 9 predicted proteins | sample PeaSoiMetSII2010_FD_187695 | JGI IMG/M metagenome (GOLD analysis project Ga0209517, IMG submission 187695) | Peat soil microbial communities from Weissenstadt, Germany - SII-2010 (SPAdes) (version 2) | ecosystem: Environmental > Terrestrial > Soil > Wetlands > Peat | place: Germany: Weissenstadt...
GCTCTCTCCCCTGATCACTCGCTGAAAGCCTTCTTCCGCCTTCTCGAGCGGGAGTCTATCCGTGATTACGGCACTAGGTGTAACTTTCTTACTGGCAACAAGGTTGACCATGCGTTCCCATGTTCCAAACATCGCTCGGCCCGTGCTCCCGAATACGGTTACCTCCTTGTAGATTATCATCGAGGTTGGTTCAATCTGAACCGGCTTGTCGGAAAGGCCGACCAAGACCACACGGCCACATTTCTTCACTGCCTGAAGTGCCTGAACGGTCGTTATCGGGGCTCCCGCGAGCTCAATCACAACGTCAGCGCCCCTGCCGTTCGTTAACTCCATGGTTCGCTTGACTATGTCCTCTTTCTCAGTATTGACGTAGACATCGGCTGATCCGATCTTTCTTGCTAAGTCTAGTCTGAATTGTTTGAGTTCGGCGGCTATCACCGTAGATGCACCTGACACTTTTGCGATCTGCTGTGCGAAAATTCCTATTGGCCCCGATCCCATTACGAGGACTACGTCACCTGGCTGTATCCCCACTCGTTCAATTGCATGGACCGCCACACCGAACGGTTCGAATACTGCACCTTCCTCAAAACCCACGCCTGAAGGCAGCTTGTAAGCAACTATCTCTGGCACCGCAGCATAATCAGCAAATGAGCCTTCAGCGGTTTGGAGTCCGTAGATCAGCATGTTCTGACAAATATGCATGTTTCCATTTCGGCAGTAGCAGCAATAGCCGCAAGGGATATGGGATTCTCCAGCAACATTGTCGCCCAGTCTCAGAGACTTAACGTTGCTTCCGACCTCCACGATCCTACCTGCCCACTCGTGACCAATCGTCATTGGTAGCGGCGACTTCCATCGCGTTGTTTGTTCGTCCCAGCGATATATGTGGAGGTCTGAACCGCATATCGCGGTAGCCTCTATTTTGACGAGAACTTCTGAAGACTTAATTTTAGGATCTTCGATTTCCTGGACTTCAACACCCGGCTTCGGAACCGTCTTTCTAATTGCTTTCAACAGCCTTACTCCTCAATTACTTGAACCCGTTTGTCTCCGAAGTTTCATTGATTATCTTAGCTTAAGATATACCGGTCGGGAAGTAACGAAGTAACGCGAAGCAACGAGTGGTTGTCGACGATGAGGATGTGCAATTGGATTCAAATACGTCGCCCAATAAACGTCGAGGCAGATTCGAATGACAGACAACGCAAAACCAGTCATCGGCATAACGATGGGAGATCCCGCAGGCGTCGGTCCTGAAATAACCTGCAAGATGTTTGCTGACAAAACCGTCTACGACTTTTCGAGGCCCTTAGTTATTGGAGATAGTGGATGCCTAAACGAAGGAATGAAAGTAAGCAAAGTATCCCTTCAGTTGAATTCAATCAAGAAGGCTAGTGAAGGTAAATTCGTTCCTGGAACCATCGACGTCATCGATCTACATAACGTTGACATCAAGAACTTGAAGATGGGCGAACCGCAAGCCATGGCGGGAAAGGCTTGCGTAGAATACATCAAGAAAGCTGTCGAACTCGCAACCATTGGTGAAATTGATGCGATCGTAACCGGTCCGATAAATAAGAAAGCGATGAACATGGGTGGATACAAGTATGCTGGCCACACCGAACTGCTGGCCGACTTAACCAACACGAAGGACTTTGCAATGCTGCTCGTGACTGGGCCTTTGAAGGTCATCCATGTTTCAACTCATGTTTCGCTCGTGGAGGCTATACGACGAGTCCAGAAAGAACGAGTTACGACTGTCATCAAATTGGCCGATCAGGCGCTTAGAGAATTAGGAGTCGCTCATCCTCGGGTTGCGGTGGCAGGCCTTAATCCTCACGCGGGAGAGGATGGAATGTTTGGCAATGAGGAAATAGAAACAATTGCGCCTGCTGTTGAGGCTGCGAAGAAAATGGGAATCGACGTATCAGGTCCGATCGCTCCCGATACCATCTTCCTGCGAACGAAGAAAGGTGAATTTGACGTGGTTGTCGCAATGTACCACGACCAAGGGCACGTTGCAATTAAGATGCTAGGCTTCGAGCTTGGAGTAAACGTTAGCATTGGATTACCTATTATCAGGACATCGGTTGATCATGGTACAGCTTATCGCCGTGCCGGTCTCAAACTAGGGACTGGCGATCCTACGAGCCTTATCGAGGCAACTCGACTGGCCGCTCAAATAGCTAAGAGTAGGACAAGATGCTAGGCGTCGTTGAGGAATAATCCCGGCGCCTTCAAAATGCGAAAGAACAAATGGCGAACAGAGCGCGTTGAAAGGAAAAGGATCACGAACCGTGATTCAACTGGAAGGTCCACATCGCATTCACAACGAGTAATAATCGCTGATGATCTCACGGGTGCATGCGACGTCGGAATTCAATTTGCAAAACGCGGTATCTCAACCTCAGTAATTTTTCGTAAACCTTCTGCGCGGGATTTCAAAGCCGCTGGTTTGATTGTATATAATACTGAAACACGGAATGAATTTGAAAAAGAAGCTTATCGTAGTGTACAGAGGTTCTGCTCTGTATGCCAAAGAGCTGGGGTCGACATCGCATACAAGAAAATTGATTCCACGCTACGAGGAAATCTGGGCGCTGAGCTACAGGCTATCCTAGACCGCTTCAGAAAGTCTTTCGTGCTTATTTGTCCAGCATATCCAGAGTATAAGCGGACGGTAGTTAACGGGCAATTATTAGTCAACGGAGTTCCCGTTGACCGGACAGAGTTCGCAAAGAATCCATCAAGTCCGGTGTGGTCATCTGACATCAGGACCCTGGTAATGTCGCAGACTTCTGCATCGGTTGGCGGCGTTCGGTTAGCGACCGTGCGTAAGGGTTCTGATAAGATTAGTTCGGAAATCAGACTATTGGTCGAGAAAGGAACCAGAGTCATTTGGGCAGATGCGGAAAACAGGAATGATCTGAAGAGAATCGCGAATGCATGCTTTCAGCGTAACCTGATCCCTTGTGGATCAGCGGGATTAGCAGAGGAAATTGCTAGAATTCGACAATTTCTCCGTCCGAAGATCATGATTCTATCAGCCACTACTAATGAAGCGACGTTAAATGAGCTTCAAAGAACGGCGAAATATCCTAAAGTTTTCCTCCTCAAAGCCAGAGTGGATGCTCTTGCGGGAGAATCGAGAAACCGCGAGATAATCAGGATTCGCAAGCTAACTACTCAAGCTGCTGAGAAATACGACGTCATTGTTGTATGCTCCGCATTGTACGCGAAAGATATCCAACCAAAGCACTCAGAACGTGTGGGGAGGTCTAACGCGATCGCGAGTGGCCTAGCAGCAGCGACCGCGCCCTTGGCTCTATCAGGCGCTTTGAGTGGAGCTCTCTTGACCGGAGGGGACATGGCAGCCGCGTTTCTCAGGAAGATTCGAGCAAGGGGACTTAGACTTGAACAAGAAATACTTCCAGGGATCCCCTTGGGCAGGGTGATGTCGGGGAAGGCAGCTGGTTTGAAGATTGTCACGAAAGCTGGTGGGTTCGGTTTGCGAGGATCGATGAGACAGATAGTGGACTACTTAACATAGACTTGGAGACCTTGTGTTGATTGGCAAGCTTTCAGCTGCCACGTTGGATTTTGAACGAATTCGAACGTTGACTTACAGTTTAGCCTTTACGTACTTTCTGTAGTCCAGCGCGCATGCCAGATACTACTCTCTCTATATCCTCACGATCGTGAGCGGCTACTAGGCCGTGATGGAATAATGGAATAGGGAGTGTGTATATGCCTTCGCGCAGCATTTCTCCTTGAAATACTCTAAATCTGCTCGGATCAGCCCTACATGCTGTCCTGTAGTCACTAACCTCTTTGTCAGTGAAATAGACCTGGAATTGTCCACCGAGGCCCATCAACTGAGCTGGGACGCCAACCTCCTGTGCCAGCTCGAAGAATCTCTTCTCAAGTTGTACGCATTCCGCGTTAAGCCTTTTCTGAACCTCACCATCAGCCAATCGTTCCAATGTCGCATGTGAAGCAGCAAGAGACACTTGACTACCGTTATAGACACCGGCCCAGCCGGCTTTACCCTCTGGGGCTGTCACTTCCATGATGTCAGCTCTTCCAGCCACCGCACTCATTGGGAAGCCATTCGCGATCGCTTTGGCGAAGGTGGCGAGGTCGGGCATCACTCCATAATATTCCTGCGCTCCACCTGGGGCAACTCTAAATCCTGAAATTATTTCGTCAAAAATCAGTAAAACGTCGTTACGTGCGGTTATCTCCTTCAATCCTTGCAAATAGCCTTCCTTGGGGCGAACGCACCCAAGATTGAACATGATTGGTTCCACTAACACGGCTGCCAGCTCCTTTCTATGTTTCCTGATTATGCTCTCCGCGACTTCGAGATCATTGAAGGGCATCACGATAGTTGTATCCACGCTAGCTTTCAGCAACCCCAGATTTTCAGCAACTGAGACCGGTTTCTTCCTGGGCCCTGCTCTCCTCAAATTCGGTTTGCTACTAACCGCGACAGAGTCTTGCCACCCGTTGTATCCGCCCTCAAGCTTCAGTATCTTCTGCTTTCCGGAGTGAGCTCGTGCAATCATGAGTGCTTTCATTACTGCCTCTGTACCGGAGTTTGAGAACTTCACTGCCTCCGCGCAAGGCACCATCCGAGTTACTTGTTGTGCGACTTCGACGCTCAGCTCAGTCTCGACGCCGCACGTTAAGCCCGAGTCGATCTGTTCCTTCACGGCGCGTGCAACGGCTTCGTCACCATGCCCCAGAATCAGTGCTGACATGTTGATCACGCAATCCACATACTCGTTTCCATCAACGTCCCAAATTTTGCTACCTTTAGCACGCGAAAACCAGAGCGGATATGGTTTCATGTACCGAATGTTAGAGTGAATACCGCCGGGCACATGCGGATTAATTCTATCGTAACACGATTTTGATCGTGAAGTGTTGAATTCGGCCAAAATTTTCATCACTCAGAATTTGACTTGACGACCAAAAAGGCTCTTATCAACCTTACCGACGGTTACTGGCTCAGCAAAACAATCATCCTGAAGCCTTAAGATCCAAACGGTAACCGCGTCTGAACGGGCAGTTTCAGGACTGAGATCACTCTTGAAATTCAGCGTCAAGTCTTAAATATTGTTCACTTCGCACTTTACCACCGTGATTTTTGCGTGGCAAAGAGTTCGCCAAGGGTTTTCGTTCGCGACGCAACCGGTCTTGTGAGGGAATTCGGTTCCTGGGATAGTTTCGCCTTCAATTTCGGGGGTATTGTAACCGTAGTCGGGCTCTCGGCCCTGTTTGTCTCATTTAACGTTCTGACCGGAGCAAATCTACTAGTCGCTTTATTGCTCATCTTGCCCATTCTTATAGCATACACCGTGGCCGATACTCAGCTTGGCATAGCTATGCCTCGGTCCGGTGGAGATTACGTATACGTAAGTCGCATTCTACACCCGGGCATCGGCTTGGCGGCGAGCATGTTGCTAGTCTTCCTGCTGATACTGAATCCTGCGATTTTCTCGGACCTAATTACTACGGGTTACATCCCTGGGTTACTGAACGCTTTCGGATGGACCACCCAGGCCTCAATGCTCAGTAACACAACGGTCCGCCTCATTCTCGACAACATCATAATGGGAACCTCAATTATGCTGGTGATAATCCCTGTTAGATTCTATTCAAAAATGCAAACACTATTTGTGGGACTGGCGCTCATCGGATCAATTCTCGTCCCAGTAGCCCTCGGGGCATTAGGACATGACGGATTCGTCGCCGCGTTCAACGCTCAGTCCTCTGTCTCCTATAATGCCGTTATCGGCCAAGCCCAGTCACTCGGTTACACCCCACACTTCAGCTGGACAGATACAATTCTCACTCTTCCTGGACTCTCCTTCTTCTTAGTCACAAACTGGCCATGTGTCGTTGGAGGAGAGTTGAAGAGCGTTAAGAAATCGATGACTATTGGAGTCATCGGTGGAGTCATGTTTGCTTGGGTAATCTTCTTCGTCACCGCTGGCCTCTACTATTTCGTGCTCGGCCCAGATTTCGCGGGTAGCGTCGCATACTTGGTTCAGAATAGCCCTTCAACGGCGCCGTTCGGAGGAACCAACGTCCTGACATCAATCTTGCAGTACATCTACGGGACAACCACCCCGGTCGGAGTTTTAGTTACCGTCCTTATCGCAGCCAGCCTAATTGCCGCATGCTTCATAGTGATCGCTCAGTCGATCCTACTGTCAACACGACACATCTTCGCCTGGGCATTCGACAATGTACTCCCAAGCAAGTTCGCCAACGTCAATGACAGATTTGGAACACCCGTTTTCACAACATTAGTTCTTTGGGTCATAGCAGAAATCGTACTATGGATCACAATCTTTCAGAGCAGCGCCATTGCCGTCCTCAGTAACGCAGGCCTTGCAGAGTCATTGGGATACGGACCCGCCCTCGTAGCAGCGATGCTCTTCGCAAGACGACGGAAAGAGCTCTTCGACAGTTCCCCGAGCACAACGAAAATCAAAGTGGGAGGAATATATTTAATCACGATTCTCGGTGCAATCGGAGCAATCGGTTTCGCAACAATAGTTGTCTTCGTTGCCGCTTTCCCGATAATCGGTTTTCCAATAACTTCAACGAACATCCTATTCTTAATATCCATATTCCTGTTCGGAGGCGTCCTGTACTACGCAGCGAGATACTATCGCAAAGGACAAGGTATTGACATAGATATGGCCTTCAAACAAATTCCACCAGAGTAGCTCCGACAACCTACGATAATTGGCAGTGAAATACGCCAGCGGCAAAAGCCTCACAGAGGGAGATTAGTGAATCTTACGTTAGGATACTATTCGGACATAACTCAACGTACACCATCACAGGCAATTGACTACGCCGTATTAGCAGAGAAAGAAGGTTTTGACGCGGTTTGGACCGGAGATCATTTTCATCCCTGGGTTCACACCAGCGCCAAATGCGGCTTTGCCTGGGTTTGGCTCGGCGCCTTAGGACAAAGGACAAACAAAGTTATGCTTGGCACCGGTCTAACATGCCCCACATTACGATATCATCCTGGAATCGTGGCGCAAGCCTATGCGACCTTAGGTGACATGTACCCTGGCAGAGCCTTCATCGCTGTAGGTACCGGGGAAGCGATGAACGAGCTGCCACTCGGACTCAAGTGGCCCCCCTTCAAAGAACGGAAGGAACGACTCGAAGAAGCAGTTCAGATAATGCGAATTCTCTGGACCAAAGAATTCGCTAATTTCCGCGGCAAGTACTATAAGCTGCGCAGCGCCAACCTCTACACGAAACCTAAGCAACCTATCCCACTCTACATTGCCGCGAATGGCCCAACGATCGCAGAGATGGCTGGAAAATACGCGGATGGATTTCTCACGCTACCGTTTCCTGACAACCAATACAAGGACGTTCTTTTCCCAGCCTTAAACAAGGGCGCTAAGGACGCGGGACGCGATCCCGACAAGATTGAGAAACTCATGGAACTCCAAATGTCATATGACGAGGACTATGACAAAGCTGTTCAGAGCGCCAGATGGTGGGCCCCCACAGTTATGCCCATTTTCTTCAAGGCGCCGATTGCTGACCCACGTGAAATAGAGGCCCATGGAAAACTTGTTAGCGACGCGGGACTATTGACCGGCTGGTTCATCTCGAACAGCGTGGAAGAGCACATTAAGAATATTGAGAGATACATCAAACTCGGCTTCAGCAACATCCACTTGCAAAGCAGTAGTCCTGACGAATCGAAATTCATCCGGACCTTTGGGAAGAGAGTGCTACCTTACCTAAAGGAAACATACAGCATTTGAGATACCGTAATCCGCTACGGTTGAAGGACAGACTGCGATCTGACTGATTACTCCTCTCCGTTGGTGCAACATCAACTACAGCGGTTGGTCTCAAATTGAATAATCTCTCACACTACTCAAATAATCCCAGACTCTAACCAAGCAATGCCAAGGTGTTAGTCGTGAAATTGAGTTGCCTGCCTGTCTCCTACTTTCAGGACATAATCGAAGGCAAGATGAGCATCAAGGAGTGGGCCGAACAGGGAGCTGAGGTCGGTCTAGATGGCATCGACCTCAGTATCCTTTTCCTCAAGAGCAAGGACCCTTCATATCTTGACGATGTGCGTCGTGACGTCGAGGCCGCTCACATCAGAGTGGCAATGGTTACCACGTATCCAGATTTCACACATCCAGATTCCAATGAACGAATGCGTGAACTGTCTAAACTGCAGGAGAATATTGTCGCCGCTTCAAGACTGGGAGCTGACCTAGTTCGCGTAACCGCTGGTCAAGCCCACCCAACGGTCAAGCGTAGTGAGGGGATCGAATGGGCTGTTCAGGGATTAAGGAGTGCCGTGCAATTTGCGAAAAACTACCCAATCCGCCTGGCATATGAAAATCATGCCAAACCAGGAGCGTGGAAATACATTGACTTCTCTCACCCAACCGATATCTTCCTGGAAATCGTCGACCGCACTAGAGACGTCTCGTTGGGCGTTAACTGGGATACGGCCAACGTAATCGCTTACGGCGAGGATCCCGTTCCCGTACTCCGCAAAGTCATCAAACGGATAATCAGTGTCCACGCCGCTGACACGTCAACGCGTGGGCAACTCAATCATGTTCTGCTTGGAACGGGTCTTGTCCCATTCAAGCAGATGTTCGAAATACTTCATGCCTCCGGATTCGACGACTGGATTTGCATGGAAGAAGCAAGCTTCACCGGGAAAACGGGAGTAAAATCTGCTGCGGAATTCGTCCGTCGAGTCTGGAACGAAACGAGTAACAGATGATGCGATCATTCTCACGGACAACTCTATGACACGAGATTTATTTGTAGCCAAGACACCACGCACGCGGCTGAAATTAATGAAGCTCGATAAACAGATGCTTCTTCAGATTTATCGGAATATGCTACGAATAAGATACTTCGAGGAGCGACTTGCGGAAGAGAGCGCTCAAGGGAACATTCCTGGGTTACTCCACCTTTACGTCGGTGAGGAGGCAGTCGCCGTCGGCGCCTGCACAGCTCTCAGAAAAGAGGATTACATCACTAGCACGCATAGAGGACACGGACACTGCATAGCGAAAGGAGGAAACCTTGGCCGAATGATGGCGGAGCTGTTTGCAAAAGAGACAGGATACTGCAAAGGTCGAGGCGGGTCCATGCACATTGCCGCCCCCGACATAGGTATCGTAGGATGCAGCGCAATAGCTGGCGCCGGAATTCCGATCGCAGCAGGAGTCGGACTCTCCATAAAGATGAGAGGAACTGATCAAGTCTGCGTTTCATTCTTCGGCGATGGCGCATGCAACACAGGAGCCTTCCACGAAGGCATTAACCTAGCAGCAGTGTGGAAGTTGCCCGTCATCTACGTTCTTGAGAACAACAGATATGCGATTTCAGTAGCTTCCTCCAAGTCTACTAAACTAACGAACATCTCCGATCGCGCCGCCGCGTACGGGATGACTGGGGTAGTTGCGGACGGAATGGATGTACTGTCCGTGTACCAAGCAGTTTCAGAAGCTGCAGCAAGAGCTCGTCGCGGAGAGGGGCCTACGCTAGTCGAGTGCAAAACTTACCGATTCAGAGGGCATCACGAGGGCGACCCCAAGAAAGGAGAGACTTACCGGACGAAAGAAGAAATGGAGGATTGGGAGAAAAAAGATGCCATCCGAAAATTCGCTGACAAAGTCATTGCAGAGCACACGGTGAGTCAAGCAGAATTAGATAGCATCAAGCAGGAAGTTATTCAAGAAGTAGCTGACGCAGTAACGTTCGCCAAAGAGAGCCCATCTCCTCGGCCTGAAGATGCCGCATCATATCTCTTCGAATCATAGAGGGATCAAGAATGAGTGAAAATCGACAGCTTGACTTTGCTGAGGCGATTCGGGAAGCTATCCGCCAAGAAATGAAGAGAGACAAAACGGTTTTCGTTCTCGGCGAAGACGTGGGCAAATTCGGCGGAATCTTCGGCTGCACAAAGGGATTGCAGGAGGAATTCGGAGAAGAAAGAATACGCGACACGCCAATCTCCGAAACGGCGATTATTGGAGCCGCTGTAGGCGCAGCAGTCACCGGAATGCATCCTATAGCAGAGCTCGAATTCATGGATTTCATTGGATGCGGAATGGATCAAGTATTCAATCAAATGGCTAAGATCAGATACATGTTTGGCGGCTCAATGAACGTGCCCGTAGTGCTCAGAACACCTTGTGGTTCAAGGTACCCCGTCGCGTGCGGAGCGGCACACCATTCACAAAGCCTCGAAGCTTGGTTCATCCATACCCCAGGACTCAAAGTAGCAGTCCCGTCTACACCATACGACGCGAAGGGCTTACTGATCAGCGCAATCCGGGGTCAAGATCCAGTACTCTTCGTCGAGCATAAACTCCTCTACTACGCCAAGAGAATGCCAAAACTGCGCGAACCATATCCTGGCTTGATCGCAAACGTTCCAGAAGAGCCATACGAAATTCCGTTCGGAAAGGCGGACATCAAGAGATCAGGTGACGACATAACGTTGATCGCAACAATGATGATGGTCCACAAAGCACTTCGAGTTGCCGAAGATTTAGCGAATACAGGAGTTAGCGTAGAAGTCATCGACCCCAGAACGCTCGTTCCACTCGACAAGCAGACGATTATTAATTCAGTGAAGAAGACCGGACGCGTTGTCGTTGCTTCCGAAGATGCCAAAACAGGAGGAGTTGCAGCTGAAATTGCGACAATTATTATGGAGGAAGCTTTCGACTACTTGGATGCCCCAGTGAGGCGTGTCTCTGCAATGGATGTCCCGGTGCCGTACGCTCCGGTTCTTGAGAGTACTGTGGTACCGCAAGAGCGACATGTGAAAGAAGCGGTTCTCGAATTGGTAGGCCAGAAATAGGGTAACTTGACATGGCAACCCCAGTCATTCTAAAGAAACTAAGCTGGACCATGGAAGAAGGTTTTCTTGGCAAATGGATTAAGCACGAAGGAGACGAGATCAAAGAAGGAGAAAGCCTCTGCGAGATCGAAACAGAAAAAGCTACAGATGAGCTGCAGGCTCCAGCAGGCGGCACGCTCCTAAAAATTCTCTATCCAGCTGGATCAACAGTTCCCGTAAACTCAGTCATAGCGGTCATCGGATCCGCTGGCGAGGACATCTCCTCATTTATGGTAACGAACGTTCCCCAGAAACCCATCGCAGCACAAACACCACCCAAACAAGTCGCTCAAGACAAACCGAGCGAGTTCGGAGAAATCAGAATTTCTCCCTCTGCAAGAAGACTTGTGAGAGAACGGGGGATAAATCTTAGCCAAATCCGAGGAACGGGCCCAGGTGGCAGAATCGTATCCGAAGACGTACTACGAGCAGCTGATAAATCGGAACATTCCCCCACACAATCAACATCTGTCGCGCTGACCGCGCACAGGAAAGTAATTGCAGATCGACTTTCACTAAGCGCTCAAACAGCCGTACACGTTCCGATCTCAATGGAAGTTGACATGACTGCTGCGACTAAGCTGAAGGCCAGCCTGCAGGAAACGGGAAACAGAATCTCGCTTACCGATGTAATAGTAAAAGCAGTGGCCATCGCGCTCACCGAATTTCCACGAACAAACTCAATGCTACTCGGCGACGAGCTTAAGCCCATGAGCGAGGTCAACGTCGGAATAGCTGTGGGTCTAGATGACGACCTTCTCGTTCCCGTCATCAAAAACGCCAATCATCTTTCCCTGGTAGCGATATCACTAAAAAGTAGGGAACTCATCGAGCGCGCGAAAAGTCATGCTCTTAGTATGAAAGAAATGACTGGGGGGACATTCACAGTCAGCAACCTCGGCATGGCCGGCGACGTAATCCTCTTCGCACCGATAATCAATCCGCCTGAAACGGCAATCCTAGGAGTTGGCAGAGCCAACCCGAAACCGGTCGCGATTGACGGAGCAATAGCAGTGAGGCCAATTGCGACGCTAACATTAGTGTTCGATCACAGAGTAATCGATGGCATGTACGCGACAAAGTTTCTCCAAAGGGTAAAGGAACTGATCCAAGACCCACAGACACTCACTGCTTGAGGCGAACCACGCGCCATCGAGTTAGCGTTTCGAAGTTTGGGCTAATGGGTCGTAGACGGGGACAACTTCTCCACACTCCAAGACGCCAACACGCGCAAGGTCGCCATGACGCTTGATAGCCATTCGCACGGCATCATCAATAGTTGAGGCTCGTTCGAACCCAAGCGCGCGTGTATCCTCCTCTGTGAGACCTGTTGAGCAGCATATGATATTTGCGTGCTCACGTATCTGTGCATGCATTAGTAAC
>Ga0209517_10008154_pt1 | contig 12321 bp, 11 predicted proteins | sample PeaSoiMetSII2010_FD_187695 | JGI IMG/M metagenome (GOLD analysis project Ga0209517, IMG submission 187695) | Peat soil microbial communities from Weissenstadt, Germany - SII-2010 (SPAdes) (version 2) | ecosystem: Environmental > Terrestrial > Soil > Wetlands > Peat | place: Germany...
GCGATCGCGTAGCCGATCCCGGCCGCGAATCCATCGAACAGCCCGACCACGAGCATGCTGTTCACCGACGCGCGCACGGCCCGCGTTGCGAGGTCGACATATCCTTCAGCCCGATCGCCGATGCTGCGACGAAGTACTCGCCTGAAGCCCTCCGCCAGCGACTCCCCTTCCTGATACAGGAAGAACAACAGCAGGATGGTGAATCCGATGATGAAAGCGTGCCGGACCATGAACTGTCCGAGCGACTGCGCCCAGCCGAGGAGCGCGGCCGGATCGGTCCGCTGCGTCCACGACAGAAGCGCCCCCGGGTAGGCGAGCTGACTCTGCCAACGGGCGGCTACCCAAGGTCCGATCAGCGGCAGGTTCTGAAGCCACCCAGGAGCGGCGATCCCCCTCTTATCGGCGGCCGCGATCTCAAGGAGCAGTGCCTGCGCTTCGGTTACCAGTGCCCCAAAGGCGAACACCATTGGCGCCAGCACAAACACCGTCATTATGAACGTAAAGATCAGAGTGGTCGTGCTTCGTGTCGAGCGCCACGGCAGAGCGGACGAGAACCGCGTGTAGAGCGGCCAGCTCGCGATCGCGGTCACGCACGCCGCCAACAAAGCCTGGAGGAAGCTGTGCAGAATCCAAACGCAAAGGACGATGATCAGCGCTGCACTGAACCATTCCACGGTCGGCTTGACGTTCAATGTCTTAGGCATCACGGTGGTTGTCTCGTCAGTGACGGCGTGCACGCAAGTCGATCCTGGATCGGCCCATGGGGGTACAGTCTTGTACCGGCGCTCCGCGCATTCTGCCCCGGAGCACTACACCGCCCGCCGCGTCGACTTCAGCTCGACCCGGCAGGTCTCGCCGAACGACTTCAGGGGATCGGCGGCGGAGCCCTTGCTGGCCAGCTCCCGCATCTCTTCCAAAGACAGATTGCGCGAGAAATACTGATCGGTGATCCGCCGCATCACGCCTTCCGCTTCGGCCAGGACGGCGTCGGACGCCGACAGCCGGATACGGTTGAGTAAGGCATACGCAACCAGCAAGGTCTCGGGCTTCTCCAGGGTATGGGCCAGCGAGTCCATGAGGAGCTTCGCGCACTCGGCGATGAACTCGCCGTAGAGCGCTTCTCGCTTGCGCATTTCCATCCGCAGCAGCTCGCGCTTGGTCAGGGTCTTCTGGGCAATCCACGTCGTGGCCACCGTCGACGAGCCGCCGGCGAGCGACCCCAGCACGCCTGCCATTGCGCTGATTAAGGCAGTGTCCATTGCCATCGTCTCGCTCGTGTGTCGATCACGCCGCCGCCGCGACGAGTGTGGGTCCCAGACCGGTCGCGGCGGCACGGCCAACCTTGAACCACGCCGCGTAGAGGGCCGGGACGAAAAAGATGGTCAGCAGCGTGGCGATGGTGAGGCCGCCCATGATCGCGATGGCCATGGGTCCCCAGAACACACTGCGCGTTAGGGGAATCATGGCCAGCACGGTAGCCGTCGCCGTGAGAACGACCGGGCGAGTCCGATGCACGGCGGCGTCGACTACGGCCGTCCATGCATCGCGGCCTTCGTCCATCTCGGTCCGCACCTGGTCGATCAGGATCACCGAATTGCGCATGATCATCCCCCCGAGCGCAATGATGCCGAGGATGGCGACGAAGCCGAGCGGCGCGTGGAACGTGAGCAGAGCGGCGACGACGCCGATCAGACCTAGGGGCGCCGTCAGCAGCACCATCCACATGCGCGAGAAGCTCTGCAGCTGCAGCATCAGGATGAGCAGGATGGTCGCCAGCATGACCGGCGCCACGGCGGCCAGGGCTTTGTTGGCCTTGTCGCTCTCTTCGACGGCGCCGCCGACATCGATGCGGTAGCCGGAGGGCAGCTTCGCCTCGATGTCCTTCAGCATGGGACGGATGGCCTGGGTCGCCGTCACGGCCTGCTGGCCGTCCTTCACGTCGGCACGGACTGTGATGGCCATGTCGCGGTTGCGGCGCCACAACACCGGCTCCTCGAGCTGGTATTGCACCCGTGCCACTTGCGAAACCGGCACGACCGTGCCCTGGCGCGTGAAGATATTGATGTCTTTCAGCGTATCGAGGTTCAGCCGCTCATCCGGAACGGCGCGGGCGACGATATCGACCAGGTCCTCGTGCTCGCGCAGTTGGGACAGCGTAGCGCCGTTCATGATCGTCTGGGTCACCAGCGCCACGTCGTGCGGCGTCAGGCCGAGGGCACGCGCCTTGTCCTGATCGAAGTCGACTCTCAGCGTGCGGACCGGGTCGTTCCAGTCCAGCTGAACATCGCGCACCAGCGGGCTGGAGGCTACGACGCGTTCGACCTCGCGCGCGATCGAGCGCACCTTTTGCGTGTCCGGACCCACGACCCGGAACTGGACCGGGAAGCCGACGGGCGGACCGAGCTCCAGTCGCGTGACGCGCACCCAGGTTTCCGGGAACTGCTGGTCGACGCTCGCCATCAGGCGGGAGCGCACCCGCTCGCGCGCCTCGAGGTCCTTGGTCATCACCACGAATTGGGCATAGCCCGGATTGGGCAGCTCCGGCGAGAGCGCGAGGTAGAAGCGCGGCGAGCCGGCGCCGGTATAGGCGGTGAAGTAACGGATGTCGGGATCCTTCGACAGCACTTTCTCCATGTTCTGCACTTGCTCCGCGGTCGCCGCGAACGATGCGCCTTCCTTCATGCGCAGATCGACGATGAGCTCCGGCCGCGAGCTGTTCGGGAAGAACTGCTGGGGCACCAGCCTGATGCCGGCCAGCGCGGCCGCCAGGGCCAGGCAGGTCGCGCCGATGACCCACCAGCGCTGCTGGATGGCGAATTCGATCGCCTGGCGCAGCTTCCGAAAAAAGGGCGTGTCGTAGGGGTCGCCGCCGTGGTGGCCCTTGGCGAAATCCTTCGGCAGCAATTTGACCGCGAGGTAGGGCGTGAACAATCCCGAGGCCAGCCACGAGAACACCACCGCTGTGCCGACGATCCAGAAGATGCCGCCCGCGTACTCGCCGGTGACGGACTTCGAGAGGCCAATGGGCATGAAGCCGGCGACGGTGACGAGCGCGCCGGTCAGACGTGGCATCGCGGTCGCGGTATAGGAGAAGGCGGCTGCCTTGGCGCGGTCCCAGCCGGACTCCATCTTGACCACCATCATCTCGAGGGCAATGATGTTGTCGTCCACCAGCAGGCCGAGCGCGATGATCAGCGAGCCGAGCGAGATGCGCTCGAGGTTCCAACCCTTCATGAGCATGACCACGGCGACGGCGCCCAGCACGAGCGGCACGCCGATGGCGACGACGATGCCAGTGCGCCAGCCGAGGCTGAGCAGGCTCACGGCGAGGACGATGGCCAATGCCTCGACCAGCGAGTGCTCGAACTCCCAGATGGCGTCCTTGACGGTATTGGGCTGATCGGCGACGCGCTCGAGTTCCACCCCATAGGGTAGCTCGGACTGAACTTTTGCCACGGCGGCCTCCATGGCCTTGCCGAGATCCACGATGTTGCCCTCGTCCGTCATCGAGATGCCGAGCATGAGCACCGGCTGGCCGTTGTGGCGAACGGTGTAAGTAGGCGGATCCTCGTACCCGCGGGTGACCGTGGCAATGTCGCCGAGCTTGATGACACGGCCGCCGGCCTCGATGGGCACGTTGCGGATGTCGTCCACGCTGGCGAACTGGCCACTCACGCGCACCAGCACGCGGTCGCCGCGCGTGTCGATCGAGCCGGTCGCGTCGAGGCTGTTCTGGCTTTTCAGGCTCTCGGCGATCACGATGGGCGTAATGCCGAGGGCGGCCAGGCGCTCGTGGGAGAACTCCACGTAGACCTTCTTGGCCTGCTTGCCGTAGATATCGACCTTCTTCACCATGGGGACCTTCAGCAGGCGGCGCTTGATGTCCTCTGCAACGTCGGACAGCTCGCCGAACCCGATCCCGTCTCCCTTGACGGCATAGAGCAGCCCGTACACATCGCCGAACTCGTCGTTGAAGATCGGGCCGATGACGCCCTCCGGAAGCTCGAGCTTGAGATCGCTGAACTTCTTGCGCGCCTGGTACCAGGCTTCCCGCTGGTCCGCCTTCGGGGTGCCGTCGCGCACGCTGAGGGTCATGCCGCCGTAGCCCTGGCGGGCGTAGGTCACAACCTTGTCGAAATGGTCGAGCTGCTCAAACTTCTTTTCCATGCGGTTCAGCACCTCGTCCTGGATCTGCTGCGAAGTTGCGCCGGGCCAGATGACGATCGCCGTCATGGACGGAACGGAGAAATTCGGATCCTCCAGCTGACCGAGCCTGCTGACGCTCAGCACGCCGGTGATCGCGGTCGCGAGAATGAGAAACAGGACGATGGCGCGGTGGTTGAGCGCCCATTCGGAGAGGTTGAACGATTTCATGGGGCGGCCTGACTGGGTTCGCGAAAATTGAAGGAGGTCATTCACGGGTGGGCTCGACGCGGAAGTCACCGCGCGGCCTCGTTGATGGTTTCCTCGGGAAGCGCGACGCGCAGCCCGGGCCTCATCTTCTGAACACCGGCAGAGACGATGAGCTCGCCGGCCGGCGGCCCGGAGACAAGCACCTCGTCGGTGCGATACTCGTGCACGACCACCGGCATCAGCTGCACGGTGCCGGCGGCCTCGTCCTGGGCGCGATGAACGACCCACACGGCGGGTTTCCCGTCGCTTTGGGTGATTGCGGCGGCCGGGAGCGGCGCGACGTCGGATTTCGGTGCGGTCCCCTCGACGGTCAGCGTGGCGGTCGCGCCGAGCGGTAGCCGCCGTGCGGTCGCGGGCTTCAGCCGTGCCCGGTAGGTCCGCGTTTGCGCCGCCGCCTGCGGGGAGAGCTCGCGCAGGGCGACGTCGAACGATTCCTGGGACACGCTCGGGAGCGAAGCCTTGAACCGCGCCGTCTTGAACGATGCGAGGTCGGCTTCCGGCACGTCGACGACGATCTCGGGCTCACCCTGGTTCGCAACGGCGACGACCGGTTGCCCTTCTGCAACGACCTGTCCGACCTCGACCCGCACGGCCGTGACGACACCACTTTGCGACGCGCGCAGAACCGTGTACTTCAGCCGGTTGCGGGCGAGCTCGAGCTGTCTAGCTGCGGCCTCGGCGGCCGCCTGCGACTCGAGCGCTCGGCTCTGGGCGTGCTCGTCGTCCGAGGGGCTGACGGATCCGTCCGTCTTCAGGGCTTCGAGCCGGCGTCGATCCGACTGGGCCTGCCGCGCCTGCGACGTGGCGGCGGCCAGCTGCTGGCTTGCCGCTTCTTCGGCGAGCCGGTAGTCGTTGTCGTCCAGCACGGCGAGCACATCACCCTCGCGCACCGTCTGGCCGACGTCGACCTTGCGCTCGGCTACTTTGCCGGCGACGCGAAAGCCCTGGTCTACCTCGTGGCGTGACTGGACGCTGCCGAAGTAGCGGCTGGTCTGCGCGGCCTGGTCGTACTGCAGCGCGACGGTGCGCACGGGCCGGAGGTCCTGGGCGGCGGGGTTTTTGGGGGTGCAGCCGCACACCATGGCGGCGATCGGGAGAGCGATGAAGGTCGCGGCGAGAGAGGTTTTCACGGCGGGTCCTGTGGGGTCGATGGGTTTCTCGGATGGGGCGGTTTCAGGAATTCGATGGAGGTGCTGCGCCGGCGGCAGCCGGTGGGGTAATCGGCTCGAAGGACTGCCACCCGCCGCCGAGGGCTTTGTACAGCTGCACGCTGTCAAGAAGCAGTTGGGTGTGGCTGTCGTTGGCGTTGACCCGCGCGGCCAGGCGTGTTCGCTGCGCATCGAGCAGCGGCAAAAGGTCGATCTGGCCGCGGTCGTAGAGCGACTGGGCGCGGCCCAGCGCCGCGTCGGCCGATTGAGCCGCGCTCTGCAGGGACTGCGACCGTTGGCGTTCGTCGCCGAGCGCGGCGAGCGCGTTCTCGACATCCTCCATCGCTCGAATCATGGCGTCCTCATAGCGCAGGACCGCTTCGGACTGTGCGCTTTGCGCGATGTCGTTGATGGACTGCGTGCGCCCGGCGTTGAAGACCGGCATGGCGAGCAAGCCGGCGACGTTGCTGAAGCGCGCCGATCCGAGGGCGATCCCGTTCGCGTCGATACTTTCGCGGCCGAACAGGGCAGTGACGAACAGCCGCGGGAACCATTCCGCCGCTGCCTGCTGGCGGCGCGCATTGGCGGCATCGAGCTGCGACTTCGCCACCATCAGGTCGGGCCGTCGCTGCAGGAGCGTGGCCGGTTGCCCCGCGCGTGTGGCCGGAACGATGGTCTCGCCGCTCCACGGTTTGATCGTCTCGGCGTTGAAAGCCTGGTCGCCGATCAGCACAGCGATACGGTGACGCGATACCGCCGCGAGCGTTTCTAGAGGCGGAATAGCGGCGTGCGCCTGTGACGCGTCGGTCTGCACCCGTTCGACGTCGAAGGCCGTGGCGAGGCCGACCCGCTGGCGTGCCGTCACGAGGCGCAGGGTTTCGTCCTGTGCGGCCGCAATGGCGCGCACGGTTTCCAGCTGGCGCAGTGCGCCGACCAGGGTGAAATAACTGCTCGCGACATCGGTCAGCACCAGCAGACGGACGCCCCGCGCCCCGTATTCGGCGGCGATGGCATCGGCCGCCGCGGCGGCCGCGCCGGCGCGCAGACGGCCCGACAGATCGATTTCCCAGGACACCTCGGCGCCGGCGCCACCCAGTCTCGAATCGGCGGCGAGGGGCACGCCCTGCCTGATCGGCAGGTCGTAGCCGGTGTTCTGGTCGTAACCGGCGGCACCGATGCCGATGCTCGGCAGCATCCACGAGCGGCTAATCTTCTCTCCGCCACGCGCGGCGCGCACGTGCTCGATGGCGATCTTGAAAGTTCGGTTCTCGCGCGCCGCCCGACGCACGAGGTCGGACAGCACCGGGTCGCCGTAGGCGTCCCACCAGGGGGTTTCCGGCTCTTCGTCGGATGCCGGCGCCGCGGCGAACCGGCTCGGCACATCGATGGACGGCTTGACGACGGGTGTCGAGCAGCCCGTCAGAGCGAGCGCGACCAGGCCGGCGATCGTTGTCGCAACCAGGCGGCCCGACGGCCTTCCGTTCTCAAATTGGTGCAGCTTCTTGGGCGAGGACATTTGCGTAGTCGTCTGAAGAGTGTGGCGTTGACAGGCATCCGGTACCGCGTTGAATGACGCCGCCAGATTAGAGGCGAACTGCAGGCGAGTCGTCAGGGAATGGTTCGGATCGGGTCCGGAATCGGTGTAAGCCGGCAAGAACCGAATCCAGACCGAATGCCGACGTTTCTTTGACGACTCCGCTCGGGAGGGCAATTAGCCTCGGCGCTGTGGGATTGCGCCCACGGCATCCGGAGCAGAAGCATGGCGGACGATCACGACGCTCTACTTACGAATTTCTGGTCGGACAATCTCGAGGAGCTCGATCGCGAGATCGAACGCCTCGCCGTACTGTGCGGCGTGAGGCTCCTCGATCCCGGTGTCATGGACCGTGTTCTGCTTAGCAAAGACGGAACTCTTCGAACAAGCACCCCAACTTCGGACGACAAAGCCTTGATACATGAGTAACTGAAGTCGTCCGAGAAAACTAACCGTACCACCAACCTGCGTCATAACTTAAGGAGATAATCATGAATAACGCCAAACGTTTTTTCCGCGTCTCTACTATCGCGCTTGCTCTCGTCTGCGGATCGGCGATCAGCGAACTTGCTTCTGCCAACGAGGACTGCGACAAGATAACGAACGCTACTGGCCACTCGCGACGGGATCTTTTCCCATCGACTTGCGAGCAATCCACGGCGGACAAACAGGTCAGCGGAAAGACCCACGAACAGGTTCAGGCCGAGCTTTTCGAGGCTCAGAGAAACGGTGACATCATCATGAGCGCCGCCGCCAAACCAGCACGTGAAATCTATCCGGGAAATTACCCGGCAGAAACGAATCTGGCCAAACAGGACGGCGGCAAGACTCGCGAACAGGGATCCGTCGAACTCGCGGGGGCAAAGAAGGCCGGTAGCGTCGATCCGGCAAACTAAGAGCAGCGAAAGCAACGAAGCCGAAGGCGATCCCGACGGACATCGGTGCGACGGGGCCAGGAATGGCCCTGTCGCATTGGTACAGCCACCTGCGAGCAATGAGGCGATCAACGTCTCAATGCACCTCGTTAGTTACGAGCCAGACGTCGTCTTTTTACAACGATGCCTACAACGGCTCAAGTTTGTTTTGCCCTTCATCGTCCCCCGCCGGCACCTGGCCGAGAAAATGTCTTCGAGGCTCATACCTCGATTGCGCTCCCAAATTTAGCGACACGACGCCAGGCGAATCCACGTGGCCAGTAACGCGCGTCATCGCAAGATTCAATCGCATTGGAGCATTACAAGACTGACCGCAGTCAACGGATCCTTGACAGTACAAGGACATTGCCCGCCGGCAGCGGAGCCGGTGGGTTGTTGAGGGCAGCATCCAGCGCCGAAGAACTCCACCCGGCTGCCTGAAGAATGAACGTCGGACGTCCGAGCGACCACGGCCTTCGCACGCGAATGTTCAATAGTAAATATCGCGCTGCACGCTTTATGGGAACTACGCCGGCAGAAGTCGCGCTGCGATTGCTGTTGCTCAAGCACATGCGCAACTGAGGCTATGCCGTACCGGAGCGCGAGGTGTGAGCCAACCTGGTGTATCGCCAGTTCACGCGGTGGGCCCGGCCAAGGTGCCGGATGCCAAGACGCTGGGCAAGCTCGGCGTGGCCCTGGGGCCGGAAATCGTCGAGCGGATCCATCGGCGCGTGGTGGCCATCGCGCAGGAGCACAGAGTCGTCCGGGGCCGCCGGATGCGCGTCGATACCACGGTGGTGGAAACCGACATCCACTACCCGACCGACTCTGCACTGCTGGGCGACGGTGTGCGTGTGCTGACGCGGGCGATGAAAAGGATCCAACAGCTGTCGGCGGCGGCAGGCGCCACGGCGCGGGATCGCACCAATAGCGCAGGCCGCTGCGTGCTGCAGATCGGTCGTATCTGCCGCAGCCGCACCGAGCAAGGCAAGGATCGGCTGCAGCAGTGCTATCGCAGTCTGCCGTCCATCACGGGGCGGGTAGTCGGACCGGCCAAGCGCTTCGTGCGTGAGGTGGTTACTGGCATCAAGGGCAGCGCCGAGCTCATTGCGCAACTGGCCCTCGAGGAACACTGCGTCTACCTCGAAACCATGATCCCGCGCGTGCAGCAGCTGATGCGGCAGGCGCGTGAACGCATCTTCGGCGGCGATACGCGCTCGGCCGGCAAGCTGGTCAGCCTATTCGAGCCGCACACCGAAATCATCCGCAAGGGCAAGGCCGCCAAGCCCACCGAGTTCGGCAAGCTGATCAAGTTCCAGGAGGCCGAGCAGCAGATCGTCACGCACTAGGAGGTCTACTACGAACGTCCGAGCGACTCCGACCTGCTCATGCCGGCGCTCCAGGTCCATGAGCAGCAGTTCGGTCGGCCACCCCGGCTGGTCACCGCCGACGCCGGCTTTTTCTCGGCACGCAACGAAACTGCCGCGCGTGAGCGCGGCGTCAAACCGTTCGCAATCCCGAACCTCAGCACAAAGAACGCCGCGCGCAAGAAGCTGCAGCGTAAACGCTGGTTTCGCCGTGCCCAGAAATGGCGAACCGGGTGCGAGGGTAGGATCAGCCGCTTGAAGAGACGTCATGGGCTGAACCGATGTCGTTACAAGCGCGCCGATGGCATGAAGCGTTGGGTCGGCTTCGGCGTCATTGCCGACAACCCGATCAACATCGGCCGCGCCCTGGCTACTCGTCCCGCGCGCTGACGGCCGTCCGTCTTTTCGCTTCGTCCCTACCCCTCACGTCCAGGGCCGCTGCTTGCCATCGCAGCGGCTTGCGCGTTGCGGTTCCTCGGCGCGGCCGTGTCAGAAACGGCATTTTTGCGCCGGAAAGTAGCTAACGAATCAAGGCGCCGATCAAGCGTATGCGCGCTTGGTAAAACAGTACGGGTGCCTCCGCGACCCAAGGTAACTCCCTCACGATGCCCGCGACGTGGAAACGAATGCATCGATCGCCCAGCAGTGCAAATAGGTGCAGGAGGATGCGGCCCAGGCGAAAGCGGGCAAGGGTGAGCAGCTTCGGAGAGATGGCACGTGATATCAGTGCGACCCAAATGGCGGTGGTCTTGTTCATGTCAATCTCCAAAGGGTTCGGTTGTTTGGGGTGTTTCTTTAAAGAGTTCCGTCTCTGCTACGCATGGGCGAAGACATTTGCGTAGTCGTCTGAAGAGTGTGGCGTTGATAGGCATCCGGTACCGCGTTGAATGACGACGCCAGATTAGAGGCGAGCTGCAGCCGAGTCGTCAGGGAACGGTTCGGATCGGGTCCGAGATCGGTGTAAGCCGGCAAGAACCGAATCCGGACCAAATGCCGACCTTTCTTTGACGACTCCGCTCGGGAGGGCGATTAGCCTCGGCGCTGTGGGATTGCGCCCACGGCATCCGGAGCAAAAGCATGGCGGACGATCACGACGCTCTACTTACGAATTTCTGGTTGGACAATCTCGAGGAGCTCGATCGCGAGATCGCGCGCCTCGCCGTGCTGTGCGGCGTGAGACTCCTCGATCCTGGTGTCATGCACCGTGTTCTGCAGAAGGGCACGTCCGTGTGCCGGAACAGCAACGCGGCCGCTTTCGCCAAGCTTCACGACCTGCTGATGGTGCATCTGACTCTGCAAAGCAAGGCGAACGATGAACTCGGCGAAGAGTGGACTTCGCAGATCGTCGAACTGATCGTCGAGCGGCTGAGGAAGTCGTACGGCAATGCGCTCGGTGAACCGCCCGCGTGAACATTTCACGAGGGAAACCCGCACATGGCATTTCATGAAGGAAAACCAGACATGTCACTTTTCGATTCCCCGCTGGCCGGCATCGACCGGCTACGCGGCTACGACGACCTGATCGCGGCGGCACGACGGCTTGAGCCGGTGACGACGGCGGTCGCCCATCCCTGCGAAGAGAGCGTCCTGCGCGCCGTGGCCGAGGGCTTGCGCCTGGGGCTGATCCTGCCGACCCTGGTCGGACCGCGCGACAAGATCGAGCCGATCGCGCAAGAACACCACGTCGACCTCGCCAACATCCCCATCGTCGACGTGCCGCACAGCCACGCCGCCGCCGCCAGCGCCGTCGAGATGGTTCGTCGTGGCGAGGCCCGGCTGCTCATGAAGGGCAGCCTGCACACCGACGAGCTGATGGCCGAAGTCGTGGCCCGGGCGACGGGCCTGCGCACCGAGCGGCGCATCAGCCACGTCTTCGTCATGGACGTACCGACCTACCACAAGCCGCTGTTCGTCACCGACGCGGCGGTGAACATCTTTCCCACCCTGGAAGACAAGGTCGACATCTGCCAGAACGCCATCGACCTCGCCCACGGGCTGGGGCTCGCAGCGCCAAAAGTGGCGATCCTTTCCGCGGTGGAGACCGTGACCGGCAAGATTCCCTCCACCATCGACGCTGCGTGCTTGTGCAAGATGGCCGAGCGCGGCCAGATCCGCGGCGGCATCCTCGACGGACCGCTCGCCTTCGACAACGCAATCAGCGCCGAGGCGGCCGCCACCAAGGGCATCCAGTCGCCAGTGGCCGGGGATCCCGACATCCTGCTCGTCCCCGATCTGGAGGCCGGCAACATGCTGGCCAAGCAGCTCACCTTTCTGCTGCACGCTGATGCCGCCGGACTAGTGCTCGGCGCACGGGTACCCGTCATTCTGACGAGCCGCGCCGACAACCTGCGCGCGAAGCTCGCCAGCATGGCGGTGGCGACGCTCCTCGCGCACCCGTGGCGCGGCACGGGGGCGCCGTTCACTGCGGCTGTGGCGGCATCGTCCGCGGCTGCTCTAGCAGGGTGAGCAAATGGACGACGCCATTGTCGTAGTCAACGCCGGCTCCTCGAGTGTCAAGCTCGCCGTGTTCGTCACCGAAGCCGGCGGCCTGACGCAGATCGGACGAGGCCAGGTCGAGGGCATCGGCACCGCCCATCCCGAGCTCAAGCTGCATGCCGCAAATCACCCTGCCTTCGCACGCAAGCTCGCGCCCGCGGAAGCGGTGGACCACAGCGCCGCGCTGGGCGCCTTCATCGCCGCCGCGCGCGAGCACTTTCCCAAAGTGAAGGTCGTGGCCGTCGGCCATCGGGTCGTCCACGGCGGCCCGCGCTTCGCCGAGCCGGTACTGGTCGACGTGGACGTGATGCAGGTCCTGGAGAACTATGTTCCGCTCGCCCCACTGCATGAGCCGCACAACCTCGCGGCGATGCGCGCGGCCGCATCAGCCCTGCCCGGCATCCCGCAGGTTGCCTGCTTCGACACGGCGTTTCACCGCCGCCATCCCC
>Ga0209517_10008155_pt1 | contig 12319 bp, 2 predicted proteins | sample PeaSoiMetSII2010_FD_187695 | JGI IMG/M metagenome (GOLD analysis project Ga0209517, IMG submission 187695) | Peat soil microbial communities from Weissenstadt, Germany - SII-2010 (SPAdes) (version 2) | ecosystem: Environmental > Terrestrial > Soil > Wetlands > Peat | place: Germany: Weissenstadt...
CGACCACCGCCACCTTCACCCATTTCAGCGACCTGCGCGTCGGCAGCCTGGCGTTCAACCCCGCCGCCGACAGCCTGTGGGCTGCCTTGTGGCCCGTGGATCAGGGCGACATTATTCGCTTCGACAGCAACGGCCAGGCCGAGAAAATGCTGGAGTTCAGCGACGCCGTCAATTCCATCGCCTTCGGCCAGCCCGGCAGCGCCATAGCCGGCTTGCTTTTCGTCTCACACGACCAGGACGCCGGCAACCCCACGGGAATCGGCAGTATCATCACGGATTCCAATCCTGCCGACGGGCCCACGGAACTGACCATGGTGGACCTGGCCACCATGCAGACGCTGGCGGTGGCCACCGGCGGCACGCGCGGCGACAAGATCACGACCACGCCGGATGGCCGGGTGCTGCTCAGCCAGTCGCTCCAGGTGGACGTGCTCGGCCCCGTCGTGGCCCCGCGTGTCCTCGCCGTCGATCCACCGCCAAGCTCCGTTGTGGCCTTGCCGCTGGGCAGTATCAGCGTCAGCTTCGACCAGGACATGCTGGCCGACAACGCCGCCGATCCCAACTCGGTGCTGAACCCGAACAACTACTTGCTGCAAGGCAATTCGGCGGGCAGTGTGCCCATCATCTCCGTGACCTACGACGCGAGCAGCCGAACGGCCGTGCTGACTTTTGACGCGCTGACCGCCGACGATTACGAGCTGCGTGTGCTCACCGGCCTGCGCAGCACCGAGGGAGTCAACCTGGCCCAGGAATTCGACTCGACCTTCACGGCGACCGCGGACCTCTCATCGGTAATCGACCTGCAATTCGGTCTCTCCCGCAGCGATCGGCAGACAGGGACGGTCTCCTTCGACGTGACCATTACCAATACCAGCACGCACGACCTGCTGCTGCCCGTGGTCCTGCACCTGTCGCCCGTGAACCAGTACCCCGGCGAGCCGCAGGGCAACGAGGGGCGTGCCCCGGACGGCTCGTGGCTCATTGATCTGAGCGGCGATTTGCCCGCCAACGGGATCCTCGAACCAGGACAGAGTTCCGCGGGCCAGACCATTACCATCGATTCCGCGAACGGCACGCCGGTCGCGTACGATCCGTGGGTGAGCGGCGTGCTCGCTGGCAATGAGGCTCCGGTCTTTGTCACCGACCCCGTGACCACGGCAACGGTGGGGCAGCAATATCAATATCAGGCGATTGGTTTTGATCCCGATGGCGACCAGCTCAGCTACGTGCTGGATGGCGGCCCCGCGGGAATGACGGTCGATCCCGCGTCGGGGCTGGTGACGTGGACCCCGACCCTTACCAGCCCGGCTCAGGCCCAGGTGGTGCTCCAGGTCTACGACTCGGCCGGCACACCAGCGACGCAGGCCTTCATCGTCCAGGTGCCGGGCGTGATCCAGCCCCCGGCGTTCAACGGTTTGCCGGCCGAGGTGGATGGCAAGGAAGGGGTGCCTCTGACTCTCCTGGTCCAGGCCACCGATCCGAACGGCGACCTGCTCTCGTACTTTGCCTCCAACCTGCCGCCGGGCGCGGCCTTCGACCCGACCCAGCAGACGCTCTCGTGGACGCCGGCTTACGGAGCCGCCGGGACCTATCCGGACGTCACCTTCACGGTCAGCGATGGCTTGAACCAGGTGACCCAGGATGTCACCTTCGTGATCGCCCCGAATCCGCAGCCGCCGACCCTGCTGCAACCGGCGCAGACCATCGGCCAGGAAGGATCGCCGATCCAGATTCAGCTCCAGGCCGCCGACGTCGGCAGCAACGCGCCGCTGGCGTATTCCAGCACGGATTTCCCTGCCGGAGCGACTCTGGACCCGAACACCGGCCTGTTCGTGTGGACGCCGGACTACACGCAGCACGGCATCTACCAGGTGGCGTTCACGGTCAGCAACGGACAGGCCAGCACGACCCAGACGGCCAACATCGCCGTGCTCAACGTGAACGCGCCGCCGGTGTTCCAGAACTTGAACAATTTCCAGGTGCTGGAGAACCAGCAACTTCAGTTCGTCGCGATGGCCTATGACCCGGATAACCCCGGTTATGTCCCGCCGACCCTCGACGCGAACGGCACGCTTGTTCCGGGAGATGGGCCGCCGGCGACCGTCAGCTACACGGTCAGCGGCCTGCCCGCCGGAGCGACGTTCAATCCCAATACGCTGCTCTTCAACTGGACCCCGACCTACGAGCAGTTCGGGGCCTACAATGTGACGTTCACGGCCACCGATAACGGCGACGGCACCGGCGTGGATCTGAGCACCTCGGGGACGGTCACGATTACCGTACTGCCGGTGGACCGACCGCCGCAGCTTACGCCCATCCCGGATCAGTCGGTCCAGGGCAACGCCACGCTGGCCGTACCCGTCACGGCCACCGACCCGGAGGTGGACAACAAGATCTCGCTCACCGTCACCGGCTTGCCCGCTTTCGGCACGTTCACCGACAACGGCGATGGCACCGGCAGCTTCCAGTTCGCACCGGGGCTTGCCGACAAGGGCAACTACACGATCACGGTGCAAGCAACCGATGACGGCAGGGGTGGCCTGACCGCACCGGAATCCACGCAGGAGAGTTTCGTTCTGGGCGTGCAGGTGGCCAGCGAGCCGCCGCACCTGGACTACATCGGCGACAAGGTGGCGGTCATCGGCAGCCCCTTCCAGTTGACCTTGCAGGCCACCGACCTGGACCAGCAGCCGCTCTCGTTCACAGCCACCGGCTTGCCGGCGGACGCGAGCCTGACGCCCAGTTCCATCTACGGCCAGGCGAGTATCAACTGGGTGCCCACGGCCGCCGACGCCGGGGTGTACGGCGTCACATTCGTGGTCACCAATACCGGCAACGGCAATCCTGCCCTGGTCGCCTCCGATCAGCAGACCATCCTCCTGGTGGTGCGCGCCTCCAACCAGGCCCCGGTGCTGCAAGATCCCGGGACTCAAACCGTCGCCGAGGGCCAGACGCTCACCGTGAGCCTGTCGGCCACCGACCCGGACGGCGACCCGCTGACCTACTCCGTGGCCAACCCGCCGCCCGGATCGACCTTTGACCCGGCTCACGGCATCTTCACCTGGACACCCAACCTGATCCAGGCAGGGACATATCCGAACGTGGTGTTTGGGGCCAGCGACGGCAACAAGACCGCGTTCCAGACCATCACCATCGACGTCACGGAGACGGACCAGCCGCCGGTCCTGCTTCCCGTCGGCAGCCAGGCGGGGCGCGAGAATGCGCCGGTGCAGTTCTCGTTGGCCGCGACCAGCCCGGACAGCGACCCGATTACCTACAGTGCGGTCACGCCGTTGCCAGCCGGCGCCCAGCTCAACCCGCAAACGGGGCAATTCACCTGGACGCCGGACTACACCCAGGCCGGCAACTACACGCTGACCTTTGCCGCGACCGTTCCCAGCGGCCTCAGCGACACCACGACCGTGTCTATCCAGATTGCCAAAGTGGACCGGCCGCCAACCATCCAGGTGGCCGACCAGTCGGTTCTGGTGGGAGTGCCGCTGAACTTCACCGTCTTGGGCAGCGATCCGGACGTGGGCGATGTGCTGACCTATTCGGCCACTGGCCTGCCCGCGGGGGCCAGCCTGAACCCGAATTCCGGCGCCTTCACCTGGACGCCGGGTGCCGGTCAAGCCGGCGATTACCCCGTGGTCTTTTCGGTCTCCGACGGCCAGTTGTCGGTCTCGCAAACGGCCGTGATCCACGCCCTCCTGGCCAGCCAGGCGCCGACGGTCACGGTTGAGGTGACGCCCAGCTTCCCGGCCTTGCCGGGCCACCAGGTCGTGGTTCATGCCAGCGCGACCGGCGTGGCGACCATCGCGGCGCTGACCCTGACCGAGGACGGTCAGCCCGTGACGCTGGACGCCCAGGGTCGCTATTTCTACACGGCAACCACCCCGGGACTCATCACGTTCGACGCCACCGCGACCGATGTGGACGGAAATGTCGGTCAGGCCAGCGCCGTGGTCAAGGTACGCGATCCCAACGACACCACCGCACCGGTGGTGTCGCTCGATCCGGGCTTGAATGGCATCGTATTGACGGCAGCAACCAACGTCATTGGTACGGTCGCCGACAGTAACCTGGATTCCTGGACCTTACAGATCGCCCCGGTCGGCAGCTCGGCCTTTACCACGCTGGCGACCGGCACCACGCCGGTGGCGAACGCGGCGCTGGCGACCCTTGACCCTGGCTCGCTCTTGAACGGCGTCTATCAGCTTCAATTGACCGCGACGGACATCGCCGGGCGGACCAGCACGGCTCAGACCACCCTGGAGGTGGACACGGACGTCAAGCCGGGACAATACCTGCGCAGCGAAACCGATCTGACCGTCCAGTTGGGCGGCGCGACGGTCGACCTCACCCGCGTCTACGACTCCCTGAACCGCAACACGTCCTCCTCCTTCGGCTACGGCTGGAGCCTGGCCGTAGAGGACACCAATCTGCAGACCAGCGTGCCGCTGACGGGCAATGAATCCGACGGCATCTACAACCCCTTCATCGCGGGCACGCGTGTCTACCTGACGCTGCCGGACGGCCAGCGCGTCGGTTTCACCTTCACGCCGCAGCGCCACGACCAGACCGGCATCACCTGGTACACGCCCGCCTACACCGCCGATCCCGGCGTGGACTGGCAGCTCAGCTCGGCGAACGCCGTCCTGATCCGGGGAGGCAACGGCTTCTACAGTGCTCAGACCGCATGCCCTACAACCCGGCTAGCGGCCAGTTCGGCGGACCCCAATACACGCTGACCGGCCCCGATGGCACGGTGTATTACCTGAGCGCCGCCAGCGGGGTGGTGCAAGAAAACCTGCCTGGCGGCCAGATACTCTATTACAGCGGCAGCGGCATTACCAGTTCCACGGGCGACGCTGTGCGCTTCATCCGCAACGCCGCCGGCCGGATCACGACCATCGAAGCGCCGAATGGCGCGCAGGAGGTTTATGCGTACGACGCCCAGGGCAATCTCGTCGAGGCGCACAACACCGTTTCGGGACAGAGCAGCAACTACGGCTACGCAGCCGGTAACCCGCACCTGCTGACGCTGGCCACCGCCCCGGCGGCGGGCAGCGGCGCTGCCGTTTCCTACGGAGCCACGACGCAGGTGACGCCGCTCACTGCCAACCTGGGCGGCACCAGCCAGTTCCTGGCCGGGAATTACGACGGCAACCTGGCGGCTGGCGCGACGGACTCGTTCGCCTTCCTGCTGACCGCCTCGGAAGTCGCTTCGACCAGCACGGGAAGCGTCCTGGTGGGGGTCGATATCGAGGCCGCTGCCGGCAGTGCGGTGCAGCCGGCGGTGCCGGCCATCGCGGGGTTGACACCCCTGGTCCAACATACCGGCCCAGGCAGCGCCTTTGGCCTGTTTGCCATCAGCCGTGCAGGGTTGGAGCTGCTCCAATTCGCCGGCGCGGACGCCGGCACGACGGGCGCATACACGCTGCAGGTATTCATTGCTGGGGACGCCAACCAGGACGGGGACGTCAATGGTGAGGACGGCACGCTGGTCGCCAGTCTCGTCGGCACGAGCGTCGGGCAACCCGGCTACTCCCTGGCGGCGGACGCCAACCGCGACGGGGTCATCGACGCGGCCGACGTGCAACTGGTAGCTGCCAACTATGGCTTCCGGGCGACCCAGCCGCCGGTGGTCCAGGCCGGCGCGGTCATGACCCACGCCGGTCTGCCGGTCCAGTTCAACCTGGCGCCGCAGGCGACCGATCCGCAGGGCCAACCCGTATTCTTCACCATCGTTGGAGCCGACGACGGCACGGCGACGCTCAACCCCGACGGGCACACGGTTACCTTCATCCCAGCCGCCGGTTTCACCGGCACCGCCGACTTCCAGTTCGAGGCCGACGACGGCCAGGAGGTGTCCACGCCGGCGACGATCACGGTTACCGTCAGCGCCGCGCCGCTGGTGAGCCCGGACTTTCAGACCCGCGAACCACGCCTGGCCATCGGCGGCTTTCAGCAGATAGTGCTGGTCGGCAGCTTTACGGATCAGCAGAATGTGGTTCTCGACCCCTCCTACGTGACCTACCAGTCAACCAACCCCGCGGTAGCGACGATTTCCGCCGGCGGTCGACTCGTTGGCGCGGCCCAGGGCACGAGCGCACTGGTCGTCTCCGCCGGGGGCCTGCAGGCTGCTACCGCGGTCACGGTCGGCGTAACGCAAGATGCCCTTGACCAGGAGTTGTACAACCAGGGATTGGATCTCTACCCGTTGTCGGTAACGCTGAGCAGCACCGGTGGCACGCGCCAGCTCGACGTCCACCCCGGCGATGACCTGCTGTTGAGCACCAACCTGGCGCCGAGCGTCACGGGGACAGAATATTTCGTGAGCCAACCAGGCGTTGTCACGGTCAGCGCCGACGGCCTGCTGACGGCCGTGGCACCCGGAACAGTCACGGTAACGGTCATTCAGGGCCCAACCGAGGCGCGCACCACCGTGCGGGTGCAGACTCCGCAGACCGGCACCGTAATCGTCGATGCCAGTGGCGGCGTGGTCCAGGGGAGCGACGGCTCCGTGGTGGCCGTGGCACCTGGTGCCCTGAGTTCGGCCACGCCTGTGAGCATCACCCCGGCGACACAAACTGACCTGCCGCAGGCCGTGCCCAACGGCTTGACATTCGTCGGTGGGTTCAACTTGAACGTTGGCGCCAACGAGTTGAACACTCCGCTGCAGCTGGCGATACCGGTTGCCGTCGGCACGCCCGTGGGCAGCACGGTCTACTTCTACCGGGCCGGACAGTATATCAACGACGATGGCACCACCTCCCCCATCTGGTGGCAGGTCGAAAGCGGCATCGTCGGCGCCGATGGCATGGCCCATACCAACTCGCCGCCGCAGATCGGCGTCGATTACAGCGGACTCTACTTCGTTGGCTATAGCCAGGAAGCGCTCGCCGATTACACCCTGGCGGTGGACAACGCTCAAATTGCCAATGCCGAGGCCGGTCTGGCCGCCGTTAGCCTGGCGGTAGCGGGCGGCGGTGGTTCGTTGGTTGGGGTCATGGCAGCAGTGACGGCCATCGGTATCAACGCCACCCTGGCGATACCGGCGCAATCGGCACCGGTTCCCATCTTCACCCAGGTTCTTCCCCAGGTCGGCCTTCCGGCCAGTTCCGTCAGCTACGTGCAACTGGCCCCGGGTGTGAGCAGTTTCGCCACGGGCCCGCTCCCAGTACCCACGCCGCCGCTCGAAGCGACTCCACCACAACTTACCGGAATCTCCATTGATACAAACGTCCAGCCCGGCCAGACGCAGCCCGCTCTCCTGCTCACCGGCAACAACTTCCTGGCAGGGAACTATGGCCAGGCCATCTTACCCACCAACCTGGTAGTGAAGTTCGCGCAGCCGAATGGGGTGGCCTTCGCGACCAGCAACATCACCAACGGGACCAATAATTCTCTCCGGGTTCTGGTGCCGAACGGAGTGGTGGTGGGCATTTGCCAGATCACCGTCTATCGACCGGACCTCACCTACGTCTTTGGCACCTCCTACGCGAAGGGGTATACCACGAAGACGACGCTGACCGCCAGCAATGCCGCGCAAATCACCGCGGGGGGCAGCTACGTATTTGTGGCGCTACCGGAAGGGAACAATGGCGCGGGCGAACTGGCTGTCCTGGACGGGAATGCCGCCGACCAAGGTACGTTAGCCAACCCCGGCACGTTTGGGAATGTTATCGCCAACATCCCACTTGCCATCGGTTCGCAAATCCCACCCTACCCGCGCGATGTCGCAGTCACCCCTGACAATTCACGCGCCTACGTGACCCTGGAAGGCACCGGCCAGGTTGCCGTCGTCGATGCCCTCACTCTCCAGGAGGTGGATGTCAACGCCGGCAACATATTGGGTGCGGCTGCCGCACCTCTGCAGCCGATCTCGGCGGGCGACAACGGCGTGGCTCTGGACCCGGCCTTGCGGATGGCGACTCTCACCGGGCCGACGGATATACGCGGCACCATCACCTTGCCGAACGCGACCTGGACTCTTCAGCTCGGGCTGTGGTCGACGACCTGGCAGCCGATCGCCACGCTCGCCACCGGCACAGGCACCGTGGACAGCGGCGTGTTGCTGCCAGGATTCGACCCGAAAGCCTTTGGCCTTCCCAATGGCTTCTACCGGCTGCGCTTGACCGCCACCGCCGGGAACGTCTCCCAACTGGATGAGGTCTACATCGGCGCGGCCGACAACCCGTCGAGCAAGGAAATTGCCTTGCCCATCGGCGCCGAGCCGTACGGCATCGCCATCGACCCCAGTGGCAACTACGCCTATGTGGCTGACGCCCGACCGTACCTGGTTGACCAGCACTCGACAAATGGGACCGGTTATGTCGCTAGCGAGCAGGTTTCTCAGGTCTACGTGATCGACATCAACCCCGCGTCGAAGACGTACAACCAGGTTATCAAGACCATCCAACTGGTCAACTCGGACGAATTGCTGGATAATACTACGGCACAGGTTGCAGACCCGAACGGTTTAATCGCGCCAGATGGGTTGCGAGAAATCACTGTAAGCGCCGACGGAACCCACGTGTACGTCGCCGCTCCAAACCTGAATCCCGATCCCAACGGCGGACCTTTTGACGATCTGCCGGGCAACTTGATCGAAATTGACGTCACGTTCCCGACCGGTAGCCAACCCTTCCAGGTCACGCACATCTATGCCTACCCAGCCGCCGCGGGAACCTTTGGCGTCGCCACCGTACCGGGCCAGACCCCGGGCACAAACTACATCGCAGTTACGAACTCGCAATCGGACGCAAACGGTGTTGAGGTCGTCAGCGTGACCGACCCGTCCGCGTCAGGAACGGGCAGCGCGCCTCCCAACCAGAAAGTTGTCATCCCGTTCGATCTCGACCCGAACGACTTGCCGTCGGATAATCAGGTCAACGAATATCTTTAGGCGAATCCCCAGTACCAGGACCTGGATTGGCTCCAGGTTCACAACGCGGGCGGTATTGCGTTCTACACGGCGCCAGATGGAACGCAGTTTGCCTTTGTCGCGGGGCGGGCCGATCAAGTGATTTCGCTAGTCGGCGGTGGCAACGTCGGCTCCGACATCATCGCCTCATCGCTTTCGGGATATCTCGACCAGTTGCAGGATCCCCTGGCCGAGGATGGCAACGTCGCCATCATCATGAATCCTCTGGGAGATCCCAACGGAGCCCCCTCGCAGCAGCCTCAGTTAGTTGGCGCAACCCGTCCGATTCCCTACGGCTACCCGGTGGACGTTGCCTTGTCTCCTGTCGAGAGCGATGGTAAGCAATACCTCTACGTCAGCTACCAGGGGTTGCCGACCGTAGGCTCGACCGGACAGTTCTCAACCGGCGCGGTGTTTATCTTTGACGTAACGGACATGATCGATCAGATCGAGCAGGACGAGACAAGTCCGGCCAGCGCGCTGTTACTCCACCAGGTGGCCGTCGATGATACGCCTCTGGGCCAGTACGGGCGCAACCCCAATACCACCATCGACGTGAAGGCGGATTACCGAGAGAATTACCTGCCGTCCGATAACCCGGACCCGAATAACCCTGCGCCTCCCACCTTCGGGATTTTCGATCCCGCCTACTATGCACCCATCGCCCTGGGCGGTTTCCCCGGCGGCATCGCCATCCAGCAAGGCGTGGTGCCCCACGTCAGCCTGCTCAAGCCCACACCCGTCAAGCCCGTGACCGGGACCGGCGTCCCGGTTCCCATCGTCCCCACCCCGGTGGATGTCAACGCCAGTCACGTGGTCACAATCACTACCCAGGTGAACCGCACCACGGGCAAAGTCAACCAGGAAGGCGGCGATTTGACCTTCTCCGTGGACACCCCTGCCAAGATCACGTTGCTGATCGACGACGAACCCGCGGAAGATTTTGAAAATCCCGATGCCGTCGAACCAGTGAATGTGAATACGGGCGAAGCCTACTCTCTCGACGATTATTTCGACGAGTTGAAGGATGTCGAACTTCCGGCTGGTGTGTACACGGTGAACCTGTCCGGCGTTGATGCAGTCAGTCTGCCCGGGGACGACTACACCTTCACGATCACGGCCGTTACTCAATGGAATACCTCCGATAGCGTCGCGGGCACCATTGACCATGAAGTTTCGGAAACCGAAAGCCTCCCGGTCGGCAACACCATTGTGGATGGCGTGGACATCTGGGACGGGCAGGTGACGGTTTCCAGCCAGGACATCCTGATCCCCGGGCGCGGGCTCTCCCTGGACTTCACGCGCACGTACTCCAGCGCCGGCAACTCCAGCGCGGGGCCGCTCGGCGCCGGTTGGAGCGATACTTACAATGTCACCCTGGTGCAGGAAGGCGATGGGTCGTTCACAGTCCACGGCGGTGACGGCGACGGCAACAGCTTCACTGGTCCCGGTCAGCCCAACGCCAGCGAGGCAGCCCTGCTCGGTTTGCCGGCCAGCGCGGTGTTTTACACCCCACAACCCGGCTATCATTCGATCCTGGCCGAGTACCCGGATCCAACAGTTCCGAGCAAGATGGATTTCGACTTCTTCACCACGGCAAAAGTCCGTTACCACTTCGAGCCGCAATCGAACGTAGAGCCTTTCGGCAACGTCTACGAGTTGATCTACATGGAGGATACGAACGGCAACCGGATCGACTTGTATTACAGCAACGATCCCAACGACCCCAGGCTCACCGATGCCAGCAGTCCCGGCTATTTGCCCCTCGCTCTCCAGAGTGATCTGGATAGCGACTCGACGACACTGGATATCGTCAAGGATTCTTCGGGCCGGGCCCTGATCTTTACCTATGCGAACCTTGCCGGGGACAACCGGATTACGCAAATCACCGGTTACGATCCGAACCACAGCGATGGAGGTAACCTGCTGGGATTACAAGTCAATTACCAGTACGACCAGTACGGCAACTTGATTTTCGTCACCCAGACCAACGCAGGCGCCCTCATCAAAAAGGAAGGATACACCTATACGGAAGGCGATGGCCCGGATGGGCACAACTTGCTGTCCTACACGGAACCGAACGGCTTCGACCCGCAGGGCAATTTGATCCCCGGCCATACGACGACCTACCAGTACGGCACGGACAACGGCAGTTACGCCTTGCAAATCCCTCTTTACGATCCCTCGTTCGGCGTTGCGCCGAGCGAAATGGTCTCTGAAATCGACGCGCCGGGTGGGGCAACCGGCGGGACAGGATACTCCATCACCCACTTCACGTACGATTTCACGAATGGTACACGCACCGTCAGTGATCCGCGTCCCGGCATCGCCGCGACTACCTACTACCTCGGCGCCTATGGCACCGTTACTGAAATTGACGCCCCAGGCCTGAACGGCAAGGCGAACGGCAGTATCACCAGGATGACATGGGCCACTCCCGCATCGCCCCAGCCAACGCACTTCGTCGTTACTCCCGGTGTGACCGACGCCAATGCGCAGCAGGGAATTGACGTCAAGATGGTCTCCATGATCGACCCCCTCGGTCGCGAAACCGATTACACGTACCATGCCCTCGGCAACATCGTCCAGCAGACCATGACCTACACTGTCCCAGCAGGTGGCGAAACGCTTGCGGGCGTCACGAGCGCCAGTGGCGCCGCGGTGTCGTCTGTGACAACCAGTTACACCTACGACCCGTTCTTCAACAAGATTACGAGCAAGACGGATCCAGATGGTAACACAACGTTTTACATTTATGACAGTCCCATTCCCCTTACCGCTGACTCAGGCGGCCCGCCCCCGGCTCTGCCGCCGGGCGTCCATCTGCCCACCGCACCGGGCGCCGCAACCGGCCACTACACGGGCAACCTGATTGCCACCATCGACGCGGCCGGCGACATGACCACCTATGCCTACGCCGTCGTCACTTCCTAAGACAGCAACCTCGGCAGTCAGTACAACGGCACCTATGGTCCGGGGGATCTGATCAGTGAAACCGACCCTCGCGGATACACTACCAACTACCTGCAGTACGATGCGTACGGTAAACCCACCCTCATCCAGGATCCTCTGGGTAACCTGACCAGAAAAGCGTTCGATGTCCGCAGTAACCTGATCATGTTGCAAAACACGTTCGGTGTTCATGAGGACTATGTTTACAACGCGCTGAACCAACTCGTCAGGAAGACCCAATTTAATGACCTGTATTCGCAAGACAACAAGTTTTCGCTCCCAGAAGACGGCAACTATCCGTTGCCCGGCAACGATGCGGGTAAGGCGTGGGCCGAGGACACTCTCTATCAATACTTGCCGGCCGGCCAGGTATTGCAAGTGACGAATGGGCTAGGTCAAGTAACCTCCTACGCCTACGATGCCGCCAACCGACTCATT
>Ga0209517_10008161_pt1 | contig 12313 bp, 11 predicted proteins | sample PeaSoiMetSII2010_FD_187695 | JGI IMG/M metagenome (GOLD analysis project Ga0209517, IMG submission 187695) | Peat soil microbial communities from Weissenstadt, Germany - SII-2010 (SPAdes) (version 2) | ecosystem: Environmental > Terrestrial > Soil > Wetlands > Peat | place: Germany...
CGCGATCAGGATGCGGGCGTTGCCCTGCCACAGAAAAACGCGTTCGATCTCGGTGACTGGATTTCGCGCCACGAAATTCTTGATCTCGCGATAGTCATAGGCCAGCACCACGACGGGAACATCCAGCCCGGCCCGTTTCACCTCGCGCGCCAACTGCGCCGCGTCCATGTCGCGCACCGCGAGATTGGTGACGATTAGATTGAATTGCGGCTGCGCGTGGGCCAACTCAACCGCTTCCGCGCAACTGGAGACGTGGGTAATCCCTGGGATCCGCCGGAGGTTCAGTTCGAGCGAGTCGTCGATGAGCAACTGGTTGAGTCGGCCATCTTCGCGGAGAATGAAAGAATCGTAGAGACTGGAGACGAGCAGAATGTTCTGCACTTTGAATGGCATCAGGTTTTCGAAGCCTTCAAAGCGCTCTTCGGCGTCCAGAATCGACTCGGCGATGCGACGGACGCTCATGAAGGATATCCTAGTCCAGCGGGCTGGAGGCGCGGGTCGGAATCGAACCGACGTATAAAGGTTTTGCAGACCTCTCCCTTACCACTTGGGTACCGCGCCCGGTCACTTCACACTAGAACCTTGAGCGTGGGTTTGTCTAGAAGGCATTGCGGTCGTAGCTACGCGGTGTCGGGGAACGTTCATATTTTCTTGCGACTGGATCTGTGCTACAACACCGTACATGAGTTCGTCTCCGAATTTGACTGGGAATTCGTCCGGTTCCACGACTGCGCCGAGCGCGGTGCATACAGCCACTGGCCTAGCTGCGAATCTGCAGAGGGATACGTCCTCGATTTGTCCCAATTGCTCGACCGAGTTGCGCGGGCATCGCTGCAAGGTGGTTTGCAAGAAATGCGGCTTCTACTTGAGCTGCTCTGATTTTTACTGAGGTTGGCAACCGTCCCCGCGCGATTTTCTCTTTGAGCTTCTACAATAGAGCCGGACTTCGTTTTAATCCTCACATCAGGAGATTGCAATGCAACGCAAAGCGAGCGCAGTGTGGAAGGGTGGTCTTAAGGACGGGAAAGGGACGGTTTCGTCCACCAGCGGCGTGCTTTCGAATACGCCCTATTCGTTTACGACGCGGTTTGAAAACACTCCCGGGACGAATCCGGAAGAGCTGATTGCAGCGGCGCATGCGGCGTGCTTTTCGATGGCGCTGTCGGCGCAACTGGGAGGCGCGAAGCTGACGCCGGAAAACATCAGCACGGCCGCCACGCTCACCATGGAGAACATCGAGGGAGGCTGGACCATCACGGCCGTGCATCTGGATGTGGTCGCGAAGGTGCCGGGCGCGAGCGCGGAAGCCTTCAACACGGCAGCGCAAAATGCCAAAGCGGGCTGCCCGGTATCGAAGGTGCTGAACGCGAAGATTACAATGGATGCGAAGCTGGGCTAGAGTTCGGGGCTTGGGCTCGGCTACGGACAGTCGATTTTCGATGTCCTGCCATTAAACCGGCGTCTGATTTCCCGTAGAGACGGGGCTTGCCGCGTCTCCGGAGACGGGGCAAGTCCCGTCTCTACGGGCGGAAGAACTTGCGGCCTCGCTGAAGCTAACTTTGCGAGCGCAAGATTTGGCGCAGCTTGTGATTGATTCTTACCGCTTCCTGCGAGGCCTGATCGATCACTTCGACCCAGCGGCGAGAGTTCTCGGGCGGGCCGGCCTGCGAAATCAGGTAGGTGGCTTGCACGATGGCTTCGAGCGCGTTGCTGAGATCGTGCGCTAGGGTCCGGAGTTCCGTCGCCACTTCTGCGGGAATTTTGTCGGAGGCATTTCCCATGTTCTTGGCTGGCCGGGCGCCTTGCAAATGACGGAGCGCAGCGAAGGTTCCGACGTTACACTCGTTTGACAGCCAGACGCCAGCCAGTAGATAGTAGTGTAGTCGCCCTTGTAGAGAGGGCCCTGCCGATTTTTTCTTTTTATGCGGATGTGGCGGAACTGGCAGACGCGCTAGGTTCAGGACCTAGTGGCCGCAAGGTCGTGGAGGGTCAAGTCCTCTCATCCGCACCAAGAACAGCACTTAGCTATTAGCATTTAGCTCGCAGCGTTTTGCTCTTACGCGCCTGCGGATAAGCGGTGCGTGCTGCGGCTTTGCGCGATGCCGTACTGACGGATTTTATAGAGCAAAGCTTTGTAGCTGATCTGCAGTAGCGCCGCGGCTTGTTTGCGATTCCAGTTCGTCTCTTCCAGGGCACGGGCGATGGCTTCGGCCTCCGCTTCATCTTTGGCATTGCGCGACAGCGACTTCAGGCCGCCGGAGGACTCGGCACCCGCGGTTCTGCCGGCTCCATCGGAGTGCGGTCCTCCGCCACCATCGGGGCGGGGCTGCAACTCGGATGCGGCGAGCGTTTCGTCTCCCAGAACCAGGTAGCGCTTGATGAAGTTGCTCAGTTCGCGCAGGTTGCCCGGCCAGGAATGGCGCAGGCATGCCTCCATCAACGGGGGCGAAAGTGGCAACGGGGGACGCGCGTAGGACTCCGACATGCGCGACATGAAATGCTTCAGCAGGATCGGGATTTCTTCCTTGCGATCGCGCAGCGGGGGCAGCGACATGGTGAAGGCGTTCAGACGGTAATAGAGATCCTCACGCAGTCGCTTGCTGGCGAGCGCTTCGGGAATGTTGATGTTGGTGGCGGCCAGGATGCGGACGTCGACCTTGACCAGGGTGCGGCTGCCGAGGCGCGAGAAGGTTTGGTCCTGCAGGACGTGCAGCAGCTTGGCCTGCAGCAGCGGCGGCATTTCGCCGATTTCGTCGAGCAGGATGGTGCCTTTGTTGCAAAGTTCGAACTTGCCGGGCTTGGCGTGGGTGGCGCCGGTGAAGGCTCCCGCTTCGTACCCGAACAGTTCGCTTTCGAGCAGGTCGGCGGGCACCGCCGCGCAGTTCACTTTGAGGAAGGTGCGGTGGGCGCGCGGGGAAAGTTTGTGGATCAGGCGGGCGAGCACTTCCTTGCCGGTACCGCTTTCACCGAGCAGGAGGACGGGGATGTCGACGTTGGCGACAAGTGCGGCCTGCGAGCGAATCTTTTTCATCGCCGGGCTGGCGGCGACGAAGAACACGTCGCCGCAAAGTTCTTCGATGTCGCCGGCGTAGCTCTCACCCTTGGCCGTGCCGACGCACTGGCCAATGACCGCGTCAAGTTCGGCTTTCTGGAACGGCTTCGTCAGATAATCGATGGCACCGAGGCGCATGGCCTGCACGACTTTGCGCGTGTCATTCACGCAGGAGAGCATGACGACTTTCAATCCCGGCCGGAGATGGCGGAGTTGTTCGAGAGTCTGTAACCCGTCGATGCCGGGCATGAGTAGATCGAGCAACACCAGGTCGGGCTGCAGTCCTTTCTGGACGCGCTCGACCGCTTCTTCGCCGGTGCTAGCGGTTTGAACTTTGTGCTCATCCACTTCCAGCAGCGTGCGGATATAGCGCAGCATTCCCGGTTCGTCATCCACCAGCAAGATGTTGGCGGCTTCGCTCATTTCGCCCCTCGTGGCGGACTGCTCAGAATTGGTTTCAGCGGAAGGAGAAAAGAAAACTTGCAACCTGCACCGGGTTCGCTTTCAACCCAGATCTTGCCGCCCATGCCTTGGAGAAGGCGGCGGGAAATGGCGAGTCCCAGGCCCATGCCCTCGGCCGATTCGCTGCCGGGCAGGCGGAAGAAATCATCGAAGATTTCCAGGTGAAACTCCGGCCGAATTCCCGGGCCGGTATCGGCAACGCTCACTTTGACGGCGTTCGGCACGTTCGCCGATTGACGGCGGCGGTCTCCATTGGCTACGGACTTACTCACGCCGCGACGCTCCCACATATGAGGTTCGGCGTGCAGCCAGACGGTGCCGCCTTGAGGTGTGTACTTGCAGGCGTTCTCCAGAAGATTGGAAATCACGCGCTGGATTTTGGGCGCATCGAATGCGAATGGCGCCAGTTTGTCATTGGCCAGGAAATACAGGGCGAGACCGCGCTCCTGAAACCGGCCCGACCAGAGCCGGCAGACTTCAGAGAGGCAGGCGTTCATGTCGCCTTCCACGTACTGCATGCGCAGTTCGCCGGTTTCGAGCACGGTGAAAGCTAGGAAGTCCTGAATGAACTCCTGCAAGCGCTGTCCGCTGGAAAACATGTCGCCCATCACTTCGCGCTGGCGGTCGTTGAGCGGTCCGAGTTTCTGACTCTGGAGCAGTTCAATGTAGCCGTTGAGGATCGCCAAGGGCGTCTTGAGGTCGTGGGCGGCGGAGGCCAGAGCGTTCGTGGTCTTGCGGAAACGGTCGCGCAATTGTTCGAGTTCGCGTACCGCAGCGTCCGCAGAACAGGGCGCGGAAACCCGCGCCGTGGCGGTTGACGGCTGGCCATCTTTCGGACTCGTGCCCGTGGGGGCAGCGGTTGGGCTTTTGTCGGATATCGAAGCCATGGAGAACCAAATATCGCCAGTTATCGGGGAGGAAGATCTTACTACCATCAGACGAAGGGGGATACTTTTGATCCTATGTCAGGTGCACCAGACTGTCAATTGGAAACAACCCCAAAACAGGCTCCGAAGCGAAAAACGTTGCACTTTCTTGGTATGACCGCTAGTCAACATAGGATTCCGGCGCTGGGAAGTTACTTCGGTAATCTCCGTGTCGGTGGCGGGGTTTGGAGTGATTCCCGGCTGGCTCGACTCCTCTCCAAGTTTGGCCCCTGAGGTGCGGTCTTCGGGGTGCTGAGACCTCTTTATATGGTGGACTAGATACGTGCCTCGTAGCTTATCGAAGAAGGAAGAACGCAAAGGCGCACGGTTGCAGCTCGCCATCCCGGTTTTTGTCCGCACTCGCGACGGAAACGGCAAGGATTCCCTGGAGTTTGCCACGGCCATTAACGTCTCTCCGGGGGGTGCTTTGGTGGTAGTTCGCCGTTCTTTGCCTAAGTCGGCACTGGTTTCACTGGAGATTCCGAGCGCTCCAATCGAGCCCACCAACGGTTTGAAGACCCCTTCGCGAATCATGCAAGCGAAGGCGGTATGGGTTACGCACCTCGATGACTACCATCTTCTAGGTCTGAAGTTCGCGCGCCCCCTGCGCACCGACGCGCCGGCTGTTTCCGGTAAACATTTGAGGAAAGCTGGTTCTGCAGTGTGAACTTTTTTTCCCTTCTCAAGTCTGTCTCATAATGGCACTTTGGTGCCATCCCGGATGTCCTCGCTTCCGGCTTATCATCAGTCTAACCCATTCATAAGTTGAGCGTTTAAACCAAATCTTCCCGGTTGCTCTGCCCTCCTCCCGGGTTTGGTGCTTGGGATGCACTTTTAGTGCATGCGGGTGAACACTCACCGCAATGGGGCATTCAGTCTTATGACGACACTTTCGGTAAGTTATCTGGCGCAGTCGCTCGGCGAGCTTCCCCCTGACAACATCATTTTTGGCCACTCTGAGGTCATGCTGGCGGTTCGTTCACGGCTGGGCAAAGTGGCCGCCGCCAACGTTCCGGTCCTTATCACTGGCGAGAGCGGCACCGGGAAAGACATCATTGCCCGCCTCATCCATGGGCTGTCTCCGTGGAAAACCGGGCCCTATGTAAAGGTGAACTGTCCGGCGATTCCTGGGACGCTTCTGGAAAGCGAACTGTTCGGCTACGAAAGAGGAGCCTTTACGGGAGCCGTTGGGTCGAAGCCAGGGCGGGTCGAACTGGCCCATCGCGGGACTTTGTTTCTCGACGAGATTTCCGAGCTTGATCCATCGCTACAATCGAAGCTCTTGCAACTTTTGCAGGATGGGCAGTTCTGCCGGATCGGCGCCCAGGAAGACAAGAAGGTCGAGGTGCGGGTGGTGTGCGCGACCAACCGCCACCTGGAATCGGAGATCGAATCGGGGACTTTCCGCCAGGATCTTTACTACCGCATCAACGTGGTGAATCTGCACATGCCGGCACTGCGGGAACGCCGTGGCGACATTGAAGATCTCTGCAGCTACTTCCTCGAATACTACAACCGCAAGTTCAACTGCCGGGCACGGCCTCTGTCGAATGAAGTGCTGGCGGTGCTGCACAAATATCACTGGCCGGGAAATATCCGCGAACTGGAAAACCTGATCAAGCGCTACGTGATCCTGGGCCATGAGGAAGTGATCACCAACGACCTGGTGGCACGCGAGCCAGATTTTTTCAATTCCGAGATCTCGCTCGACGGACCGATTTCTCTCAAGAAGCTTACGCGCCAATGCGTGCGCGAACTGGAGCGCAAGGTCATTCTGAAGGTGCTGCAACAGCACCACTGGAACCGGAAGCAGGCAGCCCGCACGCTGGGCATCAGCTATCGCGCCCTGCTTTACAAGATCCGCGACGCCGGCCTGCCCTCGAACCGTGCCCTGCGCCTGCGGCAAGCGGAGAAGAACAAACTCGCCGATGAAGAAAGGCCAGGCAGCGGGGCTGCGGCCGACTAAGATAGCGTTTCGTTGTGATCTAGATCGCGGTTACCGGGGGAACAAGAATCACGTAGGGACAGCCGTCCAAGGCGAGCGCAACTCGTCCCCTCTTCAGCTATCCGAAACTGCCAAGAAACGGGAATTAAGCGATCAACCGCTGAGTCTTTGTTGCAAGTCGCGAAGGGACGCGCTCCACTCGTTCAGCCCCTCCGCCTCAAGCCATAGGTCTTTGAGTTCCGAGTTGGTTCGGACCCTTTCCACTGCGCGGCGGGCGAGGTCGACCAAATCGGGAGGGGCGCCGGCCAGATTCTTATTGATCCAATTCACAATTTGCGGCGGGGCCTGGGGTGCTAACGTCTCCTTCTTCGCAGAAACGACCAGCGCCGCAACAACTTCCGCGGCCGAGACTGCGATGCTGCTCTCCGGCGCTTCGAGATAGCCGTCCTGATCGGCGGCATGGGCCAGTATCGGCCGGAGATCATCAATCCCAAGCGATTTCAGTTGGCCAAGAAAATCCTGCGCGTCCTCGTTTTCGAAGCTGCCCGTGCCCCATCCGCCCATGAAACCTCCGTGCTGAATTATAGAATGTGCGCGATTGTATAGGGGCAGTCGCCCTCAGCTGTCCAGCCCTTGCGCAAAGGGTCTTTTGTGCAACCACTGCCAAACCTAGCTAGCCGCAACGCCATCGCCGGTTGCGAGAGCTGGCCATGCGCGGACCTCCCTTGATCGGTAGTATCGTGTATTGGCGCATTTTACACATGCTGAAGAGCTATCGGCACAAAGGCGTCAAGCAGTTTGCCGAAACCGGCTCGAAGGCTGGCATTCAGCCAGAACACGCAAACCGGCTCAGAAGGCTCCTCTCCGCTTTGGATGCGGCCACCTGTCCGGCCAACATGAATGCGCCCGGCTACGCCCTGCACCCGCTCAAGGGCGAACTGGAGGGGCACTGGGCGGTGTTGGTGAGCGGGAACTGGCGGCTCACGTTTGCGTTCGAGGGCGAAGACGCGATCCTCCTTGGTTACAAGGAATACGATTACTAGGATTACCACTAGGAGCTAAATATGCTTTTCCATCCATGCCATCCCGGTGAAGTCTTGAAGGATTACCTGGGCGACATGACGGTGAAGGAGGCGGCCAAACGCCTTGGGGTGACGCGGCCGAATCTCCCCCGGATACTTAACGGCCGCGCCGGTATTTCAGCGGTGATGAGCGTGCGGCTTGCCAAGGCAATGCCGTACACGTCTCCCGAGTTTTGGCTGAAGATGCAGCTCAATTACGATCTTTGGAAGGCCCAGAAAAACAGGCTGCCAAGAATAAGACCGTTTCCGGTACGGCTGCGAAAGAAGCTTGCCTCAGCCTGATGTGACATCCACGACGCCTCCACAGCCAGGGCGGCTGCCGACTGAAGCGAAACTATCGGGTCATTGGGGCGTTGGAATCATTCTGTCATCGGCCATTTTTTCCTACCCAAACTCCCGATCACCCAATGATTCAATCGCTCCGCTTCACGCCCAGAACGTGCGGTCCAGCGTTCGGTACTGAATCGCCTCGGCGATGTGTTTCGGTTCGAGTTGCGGAATCGCGTCCAGGTCGGCAATTGTGCGTGCGACTTTCAGGATGCGGTCATGGGCGCGGGCGCTGAGTCCTTGCTGGGCCATGGCGCGTTCGAGCAGGCGCTCACAATCAGCGGAGAGCTCGCAGAATTTGCGAATGAACTGCGGCGGCATTTGGGCGTTGCAGTAGAGTTTTTCGCGTCCGGAAGAAAAGCGCGTCAGCTGGATCTCACGCGCGCGGATCACGCGGTCGAGGATCTTGGTTGAACTTTCCGGCTCCGTCGTGCTGCGCATTTCTTTGTAGTTCACCGCCGGGACGTCAATGTGGATGTCGATGCGGTCGAGCAGTGGCCCCGAGATCTTAGAAATATAGCGCTGGATCATGGGCGGTGTGCAGTGGCATTCGCGGGTGCGGTCGTTGTGAAATCCGCAGGGACAGGGGTTCATGGCGGCGGCGAGCATGAAGCGCGCGGGGAAGGTCAGCGACATGGCGGCGCGTGCGATGCAGACGGTACCGTCTTCGAGCGGCTGGCGCATGACTTCAAGCACGTTGCGCGGAAATTCGGGAAGTTCGTCGAGGAAGAGAACGCCATTGTGAGCTAGCGAAACTTCGCCCGGCCGGGGAATCGCGCCTCCGCCGATCAGACCCGCGTCCGAGATGGTGTGATGAGGTGCGCGGAAAGGGCGCAGGCCGACCAGTCCGGCGCGCGCGTCGAGCACGCCCGCCACACTGTGAATCTTGGTGGTCTCGAGCGCTTCTTCGAAGGTAAATGGCGGCAGGATGGTCGGCATGCGTTTCGCCAGCATTGTTTTTCCCGATCCTGGAGGCCCGATCATCAGAATGTTGTGACCGCCAGCGCAGGCGACTTCGAGAGCGCGCTTGGCGGTTTGCTGGCCGCGAACGTCTTTGAAATCCACCGGGAAGTGCTGCGCTTGGCTGAGCAGTTGATCGGTGTCGACCTGCAGGCGGGAAACGCCGTTGCCGGAATTGATGTAATGAATGACATCGAGCAGCGACTTGACGGGGTAGACCTCAACGCCACCGACCATGGCAGCTTCGCGAGCGTTGACTTCGGGCACGATCAGGCGTTTCACCGTGGTTCGACGGGCCTCGATCGCGATGGGCAAAGCACCACGAACTCCACGCAGGCTTCCGTCGAGGGATAGCTCGCCTACAAACAGCGCGTCAGGAATCTCCTTCTTATTCAGACCGCCGTATGCGCCGAGGATGCCGAGCGCCATGGGCAAGTCGAATCCGGAACCTTCCTTGCGGATATCGGCAGGCGCCAGATTAATGGTGATCTGGGTGGGAGGAATGTCGTAGCCGCAATTCTTCAGCGCCGAGGGGACGCGGTCGCGGCTTTCGCGGACGGCAGCATCGGGCAGGCCGACCGTGTGGAAGTGGTCTTCCGTCATTTTGACGCCAGAGACATCCACTTCCACTTCGATGATGTTAGCGTCAATGCCGTAAACGGCGGCACTCAGGGTTTTATAAAGCATAGGGGCACCAGTTAGCACACGAAGGGGCTAGCGCGGATGGGAGATCCCTGCCGTCATCATAGCCAGAGCGACGCCGGACCGCTGTGATGGGCATCACCCGGTTACCGTGATGGAACGTTCTGTCGTGAACGGCCGCTTTCGGTGCTACGCTAGGGGCAATCCGGCGGAAACGATAGCCCGTTATTGAAAAGATGGTTTTCGCCAGAGGAGTCCCCCCAATGCCCGACGAAGATCCCGCTTCCAACCGGCCCGATCCGCCACAAAACCGGCTGGAACGCGAAGAGAGCCAGTTGTGGCGATGGGCGCTTGGCCTACTCGTTTTGTTTGCAGCAGCGGTGGCGGCGTTGTCGTGGCAGGAATTGAAAGACCTTCCTTACCGGCTGTGGGCAATTCCGGCTGGACTCTTTTTGCTTGCCGTCTTGTTTGCCACCTATGCTTTCGGCCGCAAGCGCGAGGTTGTAGAGCTCAAGCAGATTCTGCAGGGTTTCCAGGGTCAGGCGGGAGTCACACCCTCCGAAGAGCAACTGGATCAGTTGGGCCAATTGATTATGCGTTCGCAGCGCAACTTCAAGGAGCTGATCGATTCTCTCGATGACGTTGCGCTCGCGATCTCACTCGATGGAACTCTCAAAACGGTAAACCGGCGAACCACCCAAATTCTCGACGTTCCTTATGCCCAGCTGGTCGGTCACAAACTTGAGGAATTCCTGGGCGCGCCGCTGCATGCCGAGGCGTCCGGGAGCCTGGAACGGTTCCTGGAGAAGCGGAGCTGGTCGGGAGTGGTCGAAGTCCACCTTAAGAACGGCGCCCGGCGGCTTTACTACGACTGCGTGGTCAACGCCATCGTCAAGGGTGACGATGTGACCGGCGCGAGTGTGCTGGCGCGCGACATCACCGGGCATCGTGACAAGGAACAGCGCTTCACACAGTTGTTCGAATCTCTGCAGGAAGGCGTGTATATTAGCAATCCGGAAGGCAAGCTGCTCGAGGTGAACCCGGCGCTGGTGACGATTTTGGGATACGAGAGCAAAGAAGATTTGTTGAACCTGCCGCCGGAGCGACTGAATGTCGATGCTGGGGGGGACCCGGTGCTGGGACGAGGGGGAAGCCAAAGCGGCCGCACTCGCACTCGAGAGGTTCGACTGCGAAGAAAAGATGGCGGAGTCGCGGTCTGCGTGGATACATCGACCGGCGTGATGGAAGCGGGGCGAATTGTCCGTTACCAGGGCACGCTGGTGGACGTCACGGAGAAGCGCGCGCTGGAGCGGCAGTTGCGGCGGCAGGAAGAGTTCCGGCGGCACCTGCTGGAAAGCTTTCCGGATCTCATTCTGGTGCTCGATCTGAAGGGGCAGTACACGTTCGTGAGCGCGCGCATCGGCGAGCTCCTCGGGTACGGGCCGGAACATCTCATGGGCAAGAACGTCGAGGATGCCGAGAATACTTCAGCGGAACTGGCCGCACTCTACCGCACGGTCGCGACCGGTCAGAGTTCGCTGACCTCATGCGAATACGGCGCCCGGCACCAGAACGGCAGTTGGCGCACGATGCTGGGCATGGCGAGTCCACTGCTCGATGCCGAAGGCAAGCCCGCGGGCGTCATCATCTCCGTCCGCGATGTGACGATGGAGAAAAAGCTGGAACAGCAGATTATTCAGAGCGAACGTCTCGCGGCCATGGGGCAGATGATCGGCGGCTTCGCACACGAACTCAATAATCCGCTGACCGTCATCCTGGGCAATGCCGAACTGCTGCAGGAATTGGAGGTCGGCGAATCCGCGCGCAAGCCGATTGCGGCTCTTCGCCAGGAGGCGCGCCGCGCCGCCGACATCGTGCAGAACCTGCAATATTTCGCCCAGCCGCCGGCTCCGGGGCGCAGCCCGGTCAATCTGAATGAGCTCGTGCAGCGTACCGTGCAGATGCAGGCGTATCCGCTGCGCAAGAGCAACATCACGGTGGACTTTCTGCCAGAACCGGCGATACCCGCGATCGTGGCCGACCCCAATCAGTTGATGCAGGTGTTCTTGAACCTCCTGCTGAATGCGGAGCAGGCGATCCGCGAAAGCCGGGGGAAAGGCACGATTCGTGTGCGCATCGGACGCAACCCCGACTCTGTATGGGTCGTGTTTCAAGATGACGGTCCAGGAATCGCACCCGAAAACCTGGCACACATTTTTGATCCTTTCTTCACCACCAAGCGGCCCGGTCGTGGGACCGGCCTTGGACTGAGCATCTGCAAAACCGTGCTGCGCGAACATGGAGGGAACATCGAAGCAGCAACCGCCCCGGGTGGAGGCGCAGTGTTCACGATCACGCTGCCGGTGGCTGCGCCGGCGGAGTCGGGTCCAACGGCGAGTTAGAGGACGGAATGATTGAAGGAGCGAGCAGTGAGCTCGCTCAGGCTCCCTGAACTTTTCCAATCGGCGTGCGGCATCCAGCGATGATCACAACATCATTCGAACCGGCCATGGTTGCGCTCCCTGGTCGCGCTACCTGATTGAGTTGCGCCTTCTAGACGCGCTCCGTCAAGAAATACGTCGCTGAAAATTGCCTCTCATTATAATAGATGGCCGAAAGCCGCGCGAAGGCTCGCGACGCCCCATCACGCCGGATGGTGCTTCTAAAACGTGCGCATGCCAAACAACCACGCGATGGGAGAACAGTTGCGAGTGCGTTGTAATGTCACTCGACTTTTTTTCGCGTGCGAGTCGCGCAGGTGACTTTGGTACAGCGTTGCATGCTCCCGTTTCGATCATTTTTCTCTTGACTTCGTTCTGCGTTGACTCTATACATTCAAACAGTTGCAACAAAATACCGTTGCGAAATTCCATGAAGAATGGAAAGGGAGAATAGATCCATGGCAACCAAAAAGAAA
>Ga0209517_10008162_pt1 | contig 12313 bp, 11 predicted proteins | sample PeaSoiMetSII2010_FD_187695 | JGI IMG/M metagenome (GOLD analysis project Ga0209517, IMG submission 187695) | Peat soil microbial communities from Weissenstadt, Germany - SII-2010 (SPAdes) (version 2) | ecosystem: Environmental > Terrestrial > Soil > Wetlands > Peat | place: Germany...
TTCCTGCAGCCTGGCCGGAGGAATGCTCGCTTCAAGTTTAGATCGCTCGGTTTGCGCCAGCGCCGGAGCAACGAGCAAGCAAACCATGACCAAGCAGTGTCCGGACTTCATGATCATTCAGACACCTTAGTGCCTGCAAATGTTCCGCCGGGCGGCTGACGGGCAAACCCTAATCGTCGTCGGGCGGTTCTGGCGGCCTGGAGTCGTTTATGAAAAAGTCCGCAGTCTTGGGAGCGAGGATGGTCACGAAGTTTCGAGGCGGAAGATCCATACGGAAAAACGCGCTGAACCTCCTGCCAGGAATCAAGAGAAACGGCCCGACTGGATATGGTATTAGAGCCGTTTGACCCCGCGCGCGTTCTTGGTAACGACGAAGATCCGGATATTGTTGCTTTCTGGGTCGACAGGAAAAATGAAGAAGCCGGTCCGCTGGGGGTTGAAGGCCTCGGTAGTTCCGACAATCCTCTCGCCGTCGTGAAACGTGACTTCCAGGGCGCGACCGTGTCCGGGGTTAAGATCGTTGAGGTCGTGGTGTCCAGAGTGCCCGGCGAAGTCTTTCACAAAAAAGATCGCTTTCAGGTCCTTGAACGCCAGGTCGGTGCCCAGATGTTGGGAAGGGTCCGCTTCTGGAAAAAGGCGGCAATGATCCTTGAGAGCGGAAAAATCGTAGATGTGTCCCTTTAAACGCCGCCCATCCAGAAAGGCCACGACTACTTTGTTTGCCTTTTCCAGCGCCATGAAAGTACGCCCATAACGCAAGAAGATTATCCCTCTTTCTGGTACCTAGTTGCACGCAAATGTTGAGAACGGCTCATTGACCCCGAAATCAGTGTCAGGGTGCGGCGATCCATTCGATCGCCGCGTTGGCGACGATGCCCGGGCGGGGATATACTCGGCGCATGTCGGTGCGGCGGCGGCATGGATGTCTCGCAACGCTCTTCGGGCTCCTTGTGCTTTGCGTGGTAGCTGTCTATGGAGTGGCCGCGCTGACGAACCCCTGGGCCTTTCATATCGGTGGGCGCTGGACGCCACTGTTGTACTGGTCGGGATCGGGCAAGCTAGTTACGAAGGGCGGAACTTATCCGCTCTACGTTTCTTTCTTCCCGTCTTCTCATTTTTCCCGGCTTCATCTGGACGGCCTGCGCCCCACCGGCGGCGTGAAGGGCTCTGGCTGGCTGTGTACTTCTCCGGGCGTGATACAACGCCTGGAGCTCAGCGGCACGATTTTTGGCGGCTGGTCGAGCACCGAGGGCAGCCTGATGGAGTTTCGCCTGCTCGAACGGAAAGTCTTCGATGTCGGCCAGCGGCGGGGTTTCTTCAACCTTTATGGCCGGTGGCACGGACCGGAACTCGTCATGGAAGATCGCGGCGAACCTGGAAGCCCGTTCCGCTCCGGCCTGAAACTCGAACATGCATCGGTGACCCTGGACTGGAGCCGTTACTCGGATTTCGAGGCCGTGTGCGCGAGCGCGACGAATTCCCAGCCTCATCCATGACCCAGCGATAGCCCGACTTCTTTTTCATCGCGGAAATTTCGGAAGACACTGCACCGATGTGACAGGACAGCGAAGTGCAGAGCCAGCGGTCCTTCGTGGCATGACTTTTTGCGCAGTCCGCGATAACCTTGCTGTTCCAGTCGCCGCCAACGAGTCCCTTGTGAACACTCAAGTTGTCGCGTCCAAGAAGCGCTTTCCCTGGCTGCACCGCATTCTGCAGATCGAGCAGGTGCTGGTGTTCGTAGGGCTGGTGGTCTATGCCATTCTTGTATCGCTGAATCAAAAGCCTTCCCTGTTAGTAGTAATGATTGCCACCTTGACGGTGGGCAACCTGCTCGCTCCTATTGCCATAGTGTTCCGTCGGATCTACGCAACCCGTCCGTTTCCGTGGAACTGGGCGCTCTTTTTCCCGGTGCAAATTGGGTTTGGCTTTGTATGTGCCGTCGGTTCGATCGTCTTTCTGCAACGTACAAAGCTCGATCCGGAGCCATTCTGGATCGTTTTCCGACAAATCGGCTACCTCGCGATTGTCGTCGTAGTAGTTGTGAACGTGGTGATGTTCGCGGTGGAGGAGTTCCAGCGAAAACTGAAAGAACGAAACGAACTGCTGGAGCAGACGGTCGAGAAGGGAACGATTGCCCTGCAGCAGCAGGAGGAAGAACTGAAGCGAGCGCGCGAAATCCAGCAGATGTTGCTGCCGAACAAGCTGCCGCAGCTTCCGGGCGCGCAGATTTCCGGCGCCTGGCAGCCGGCGCGAGAAGTCAGCGGCGATTATTTCGATGTGATTCAGTTGGATGAGAAGCGGGTTGGAATCTGTGTGGGCGATGTGGCGGGAAAGGGAATCACGGCGGCGTTGCTGATGGCCAATCTTCAGGCGTCATTTCGTGCCTTTGCGACCGCGGATGCGACGCCGCAGGTCGTATGCACAAAGTTGAATAAGTTCCTTTGTGCAAACATTGCTACGGGGAAGTTCGTCAGTTTCTTTTACGCCGTTCTGGACGCGGAGAAGCGCACGCTGGTATACGAGAATGCCGGTCACTGTCCTGGGCTACTGATACGAGAGAACGGCGAAATTGAATCTCTGCGCGGAGGCGGGGCCGTGCTTGGCGCTCTTCCGGATTGGGTCTATCGGGACTACGCAGTGCAGCTTCAGCCGGGTGACAAGTTGCTGCTCTGGACCGATGGCATCACGGAGGCGGAGAACGCCCAACTGGAAGAATTCGGCGAGGAGCGCCTCCTTGAGGCCGCTCGCGCCCGGGATGCAACTGCGCTTGATACTCAGAGAGCAATCATGCAGGGCGTTACTGCGTTTTGCGGTGGGAACTTTCGCGATGACGCTACGTTGCTGGTGTTGAGAGTTCTTGAACACTAGATCCCGGTGTGAACCGCGGAAAGACGCTACCTGCCAGATGACCGAAGAGTCTCCCTGTGCACGCTGCTCGGCCTCTGTTTGTAGCAACCGGGGGATTCCGCAAGTTTGAGAATTGGCCGTCCGGGTCAATGCGTCTAATTGGGATTTTTGACCATTCAAAGGTCAACGGCTCATGGGCAAGTCAGTTGGGCCGTGCCGAGAACGGAGTTGCATGGCGCGCCGAAAGGCCCGATGACCTGACACACTGCCCCACTAGGATTAGTTTCAACCCAAGCTCCAACTGCATAGGTGCCAGATGCACCAGCAGCGCATTGTGCCACCCCATTGGTATCGACCGAAACGTCAGTAGTAGGTAGGAGGGTCTTGACACCATTCAGAACTTGCTCCGACAGGACGCTCCAGTTCGCCTGCAGCGGAGTGACCGTCGTTGGCCCCATGTTGTAGTGACCCGTGGCAACGAATGGGACTTTGCCACCCGGGTAGTTCTGAGCGTCTGCAGAAGCTGGGCTGACTGTGAGGGACTGAATCTGACGGGAGCCACACCCCAGCATTATGCATGCGACAAGTCCTGGAGAAACGATCCAAACGAAGAATCCGTGGCGGGACATGGGTGCCTCCTAGGGAAGAGAATCCAGCGCAGCCACAAGGGTTGCCCAACACAAGAGAAAATACCACACCGCCTTGGCCTATTCATGGCTGTTGTTACCGGGCGATTGCGCTCAGAACCCCCGGTTACGGCAGCGTGGCTGACCAGGCTCAGAACCCACAGTTCGGATGAGGTCGCTTGTTAACACTTCCAATCAGAATCGCGTCTTCCTACAATTAGAAATTCTCATGCAAGGAGTGCTAGTGATGCCGGAAGCAACGCGCGTACACCTTTCTCGTCCTCGCAAAGAAATTCTCGCTGCGTTCTTGTGCACCATTGTTCTCCTTACTGCTGGCCTTGGCACGGCGCAGGAGAAAATAGACCTCGACGCGGCCAACCGGATTCGCGATACGGCCTTGAATCACTCTCAGGTCATGGAAATGGTTGGCTACCTCACCGACGTCACCGGCCCACGCTTGACCGGCTCGCCCAACCTGAAGCGAGCTGAGGAGTATGCTCGCGACAAACTTCGCGAGTGGGGCCTTGACAGCGCGCATCTTGAAGCCTGGGGACCGTTTGGCCGTGGCTGGTCGCTGGAGGGTTTCACGGCGAATGTGCTTTCGCCTCGGTTCAGCCCGCTCATTGCATATCCCAAAGCCTGGAGCCCCGGCACGAACGGCGTGGTCCGCGGTGAAGTCGTTTTGCTCGACGTGAAGACTGTCGCCGACCTCGACAAATACAAGGGCAAGCTCAAAGGAAAGATTGTCCTCTTCTCGGAGGTCTGGCACGTCGATCCTCTCTTCGACCCACCGGCACATCGGCAGACGGACGAAGAGTTGCTACGTCTTGCCAACGCCCAGCCTTCGGGCGGGCCTCGACCATTCCAATTCACCCCTGAACAGCGGTCGGCAGAAGAACTCAACTATCGCAAATGGCAGTTGATCCAGAACGAGGGCGCCGCAGTTGTCATGCAGCCGTCCTATCGCGATGCGGGGACGGTTTACGTGACTTCGGCCACCGTGCCGTATCCGCCGGATGTGCCCTTTGAAAGACGTGCGCACGCCTGGGATCTCAGCAAGCCGGTGGTCGTTCCGCAGGTCAACGTTGCAGCCGAGCAGTACAACGGAATCGTCCGTCAAGTGATGCGCGGAATCCCCGTTCAGCTTGAAGTGAACATCGCCGTGCGTTTCTCCGAGGAAGACCCCATGAGCTACAACGTCATCGCCGAAATTCCCGGCACCGATTTGAAAGACGAAGTCGTGATGGTGGGTGGCTCAATCGACTCCTGGCACTCAGGCACCGGCGCCACCGACAATGCCGCGGGTGCAGCCACTGCTCTGGAGGTAATCCGCATCCTGCAAGCCCTGAAGCTGAAGCCCCGGCGCACCATCCGCATCGGCCTGTGGAGCGCGGAGGAGCAGGGAACCCTGGGTTCTCACGCTTACGTAGCCGCCCACCTCGGACGGAAAGTAAGCGCAGCGGAGGACCAGCCCAGCCGTGCGCGCTACGAGTTCAAGCCGGAACATGAAAAGTTCGACGCCTATTTCAATTTCGACTACGGCACCGGCCGCATTCGTGGACTCTACTTGCAGGGGAACGAAGCCGCCCAGCCGATTTTCCGCGACTTGCTCGAGCCATACAAAGACCTCGGCGCTTCAACGTTGTCTATGGCTGACATCGCGGCCACGGATCACATTCCGTTTGATGAAGTGGGCCTGCCCGCCTTCCAGTGGATACGAGACTACATGGAGGGCGACAATACGCGGGCTCCTCACACGAACATGGACACCTACGACCACGTCCTCGAAGACGACCTGAAGCAATCCGCCGCTGTTGCGGCGTCGCTCATTTACCAACTCGCGATGCGCAATGAAAGGGTCCCTCGCAAGCCGCTGCCTTCCCATTGATTGGTTTTCGCGCACAGAGGACAGCTACCCAACGTCCGGTTGTGCCAGAGGAAACGCGGGCGCATCTCGAGAAAAGCAAGCCGGAGCAGTTGGTGACGCAGAGAAGCAGGCGTCCCCGGACCTCTCGCATACGCGTTACTTAAGGTCAGAAGCTGTGGTCACGTTTACCGCCCGTCACAACCCCTGTATTTTTTGAAGACTCTCCTGGTCCGGCATATGCCCCGGCCCGGTGTGTCCGCTTGGAGCAAGAAGCAATGGCTATGCTTAATCGCAAGTTTCCAATCAGGACGTCCGAACACAAGGGCAACAAAATGAAAGTTTTGTTGAAGGCTGTGTCTCTTGCGTTCGTGCTGGTCGTGCACGCCGTGGCGCAAAATCAACTGCAAACGGGACCGCCCGTTGCAGCGTATGGCCCGACTTACGATGTGAGTTGCGGCTACAGTTATCTCTCATCCACAATTCCGTCCGCAGGGCGGGTGGGTCTCAACGGTCTGGATGCCACGGGACATGCAGACTTTTTCCCGCATTGGGGCGTCGCCGTGGACGCCGGCTACGTTCGCACTTCCAACGTCCTTAGCACCGGACAATCGGGCTACACTTTGACCTTCCTTGGTGGCCCCGTGTTCTATCCGTCCGGGCACGGAAGAACGCGGATGTTCGTGCACGGGCTAGCCGGCGCGGGACTGGTCGACGCCGCAGTACCCGTGAATGGCACTCATTACCTGCATGGATGGGTGGAAAGGCCGGCCTACGCCCTCGGGGGAGGGATCGAACGGTCCGTCGTGGGACCGCTCGCGGTCCGCCTCAGCGGAGATTACCTGCGCACCGCGTATGCAGACTCTTCCGGTGCCGTGCGCAGCCAGAACAATCTTCGCGTGATGGCAAGCATCGTCTTTCGCCTGAGGGATCGCCAAGGTGCAGGTGTCAGCCACTGAAGGCGTAGCGAGTTTCATTAATGCTCCCGTGCCATCCGCGTCGACTCGATTTATCATCACAGGCATGGCCTGCTCATCATCTCACTCCTCGCGGATGTTCGCGCTGGTGCTGGTGGTGTGCCTGATCGCGTCACCGATTCTCGAAGCGCGGGTCGAGCCGACGCACGGGTTTGACGTCTTTTCTCAGGACGAAGAGATTCAATTGGGCCAGCAGAGCGCCGCCGAGGTTATGAAGCAGATGCCGGTGCTGCCCGATTCCGAACCGGTCGTCGAATACGTGCAAAGCCTGGGAGCGAAGCTGGCGCAACATGCGCCGGGATACAAGTGGCCCTACAACTTTCACGTGGTGAATGTGAAGGAGATCAACGCGTTTGCGCTGCCGGGCGGGGCGATCTTTGTCAACCTGGGGACGATTCAGGCGGCAGACAACGAGGCGCAACTGGCCGGGGTAATGGCGCATGAGATTTCGCATGTAGTGCAGCGGCACGGCACGCGCGCGGCTTCAAAACAGATGGCGGCGCAGCTTCCGCTGGCGATTCTGGGCGGCCTCATGGGCAACAGCACGCTGGCCAAGGCGGCGGAGTTGGGCATCTCGTTCGGCGTGGGATCGTATTTTCTGAAGAATTCGCGGCAGTCGGAGTCAGAAGCAGACCTGCTCGGCACCGACATCATGTATGACTCGGGTTATCAGCCGCAGCAGATGGCAGTCTTCTTCGAAAAGCTGGAGAAGCAGATGGGAGGGGGAGCGAGCGCGCTCATGAACCAGTTTTTGAGCGATCATCCGAACCCGGGCAACCGCGCGGAGGCAGTATCGCACGAGGTGAAGACGCTGCCGACGCGGACGTATCTGGCCGACAGCCGGGAGTTCGGCGAAATCAAGGCGCGGGTGGCGGGGATGAAGCCGTTGACTTCGGCGCAGGTCGCGGCCATGCAGAAGCAGGGCGGAACGCCGAGTGTGGGGCCGACGGCCGGGGATGTGACGCCGAGCGCGAATTTGAAGGTGTTCAGCCACAATGAGTATCAGATTTCTTATCCCGACAACTGGCAGGTCTTTGGGGATCAGAGTTCGAATGTGACGATCGCGCCGCGCAGCGGTGTGTCGCAGAATGCGGTCGCGTATGGGGTCATGATCGCGAACTACCAGCCGGAGGATTCCGGCGCCAGCCTCGACACAGCGACGCATGAGTTGCTGGCGTCGCTGCGGCAATCGAATCCGGATTTGAAGCAGATTGGGCACGACGAGACCATCCGCGTGAACGGGGTGGCGGGGAAGTCGGTGGATTTGATCGGCAGCTCGCCCATCAAAGATGCGCAGGGGAAGCCACAGGAGGAGCGGGACTGGGTCGTGACGGTGCAGCGCAAGGACGGGACGGTGCTGTATCTGGTCTTTATTTCTCCGGACAAGGATTTCGGTTCGATGCGGCCGACGTTTGAGGCGATGCTGCGGACGCTGCAGGTGCGGTAGGGGAGGCGGGGCTACAGGGCGTTCATGGTTCCGTTCTGCGTGCCTTGAGCAGTGTATAAGCCACAACCAGGGTGGCGAGACAGGCGAGGCCGCTCCAGAGGTTCACGCGCGGGCGGAGCCAGGTCTGGATGATGGCGATCGTCACCATGACGAATCCGAGGATCGATCCCCATTTCCCCAGCGGCGAGCGCAGAGGGAGCGCCGCCAGTTCCTCGGGCGAGCGGCGGCTGCGGAAGCTCACATGGGCAGCGAGGGAGACGAGCCAGGAAAGAATCATGGCCGTGAATGCGGCTCCCAGCAGGTAGCGGAAGGCGTTCTCAGGCGCCCACAGGACCAGCGCCAAAGCAAACAAGATTCCGAACGACGAAATTACGACAGCATACTGCGGCGCGCCCTCATGATTCAGGCGGCCGAGCCGCGCCGGGGCCCATCCGGTGCGAGCCAGAGAGAAGATCATGCGCGAGCCGACATAGAGCGCGGCGTTGGCGCCGGAAAGTGCGGCTGAGAGGACGACGAAGTTCATCACGCTGGAGGCATGTGGAATCTTCACCATGCGAAACGTGGTGACGAACGGACTCTCTGTGACGCCGGCGTGATTCCACGGCATGACGCCGAGCAGGACGACGATCGCGCCCAGATAAACCAGAGTGAGAGTGAGAAACGTCATCCAGATGGCGCGCGGAGTATCTTTTGGCGAGCGCGACTCGCCGGTGGTGACCGCGACCATTTCCACTCCGCCGAAACTGTAGATGGCATAGGTGAGGGCCACAAGCGGCGACCAGGGGCCGTTGGGAAGAAATCCGCCGTGCGCGCTGTACTGGGGCGCGACGCGGCCACCGGCGAGCAGCCACCCACCGATCACGATGAAGGCGACGACGGTAGCCAGCTTGATCATGGACAGCCAAAATTCGAATCGTCCGTAGGAGCCGACGCTGCGCAGGTTGATGGCCAGCAGAAGCACGGAGAAAATCAGAATCCAGATGTAGGAACGGACCTCGGGAAACCAGTAAGCCATGTAGGTCGCGGCTGCGACCATCTCCGTGCCGATATTGAGGGCGATGCCGAGCCAGTATCCGGCGCGCGCCATGAATCCGGCGAAGGGATTGAGGTAGAGATCGCCGTAGACGCCAAATGATCCGGCGGCGGGATGAGCGCAGGCCAGTTCACCCAGGGCCATGGTCACAGTCCAGTTGATGAAGGCGGCGGCGATGAAGCTGAGAATCGCGGCCGGGCCGGCGACTTCCAGGGCCGCGCCGGAACCAAGCAGAAGGCCAGTGCCGATGGAGCCTCCGACGGCCACCATGGCCATTTGCCCGGCGGTGAGCTGATGGCGGAGGCCTTCTTCGTGGATGGGAGCGTCCGACGGCATGCAGCACGATATCAAAAACTGGCGGATCGCCAAAATCGGGCGGGCAACCTGCGGGCGCGGCTGGAATTGAGCCGTCCCCAAATCGTTTGTGAGTCAGAGCTCAGTCGTGGCTGTGCTTGGGCTTCGCTTCCTTCTTCAAGTCCTTCTTGTCGCCCTTCTTTTCGTCTTCTTTTTTCTTTTCATCGGTGGCGGTGGGAGCGAGGCCGAAGCTGGCCTTCCAGTATTCCTGGACAGCGGGCGGAAGTTTGTCCATGTGGGAGAGGAGCATGGTGATTTTCCACATGTCTTGCTCGGCGAGAGTCTTATCCCAGGCGGGCATACCGGTGTAGCGCACGCCGGTGCGGATGGTATAGAAGATGTGCCACTCGGGATCGTCAGGCGGATCGGCGATGAGATTCGGCGGCGGCGGGTAAAACGAGGCGGCAAGCGAGGAAGGCTTGCGGTCGAGGCCACCGTGGCAAAGCGCGCAATTCATGGTGTAGAGCTTCATGCCGTCCTCAAGATTTGAATCGGTGGGCATGAGCGGATTGGTAACGTGCGGAGCGTGGCGCTCCATGGAAGCGTCCATGGAGCCGTTGGCGAGGCTCCGCTCCAGATGCGGCGGTGGGACGTTGGCAGCGGTAGGGAAAAAACCGAGCAGAGCGAAGCCCAGCCCGCCGAGGATGAGAATGAGTAGCGTGACGATGACGCCGAGCAGGAATTTACCCATGGGGCCTCCCGGGGATATTGTGGCAGAAGGGTGGGGCGGGGCGCTAGTTGGGAAGTCGGAAAGTAGTGCTGCAGGCGAGCTTCGCTCGCCCTGTCCGGGTCTGAGACCCGGACCCACACCAACTGTCGAGCTTCGCTCGACGGACAGGCGAGAGCCTGCCCTGAGCTTGTCGAAGGGGCGGCTGTCCCCACAAAACTGTCGGTGGGCGGACGAATGCGTCCGCCGGTACGTGAGTCAATATGCTTTCAAACGGCGCGCTTCGCGGACTACGTCTTCCACCTTGGGAAGGTGATGATGTTCCTGCGGCGGGGAGAACGGGATTGCCGAGTCCAGGCCAGCGATGCGAACGATGGGGCCGTCGAGCGAGTCGAAGGCTTCTTCATTGATGATGGCGGCGATTTCGCCGGCGAGGCCTCCGGTGCGGGAATGCTCGTGCAGGATGATGACCTTGTCCGTTTTCTTCACCGTCTCCACGATGGCTTCGCGGTCGAGCGGCGCGACGGTGCGCAGGTCGAGGATCTCGAGATCGATTTCGTCGTTCTTCAGAACGTCGGCAGCTTCGAGTGCCGTGTGGACCATGGCGGCGTAAGTGATGATCGAGAGGTCGCGGCCTTCGCGGGCGACGCGCGCCTTGCCGATGGGGACGACGTAATCTTCAGTGGGAACTTCTTCTTTGATGCGGCGGTAGAGATATTTGTGCTCGAAAAAAATGCAGGGATTGTTGTCGCGGATGGCGGCTTTGATGAGGCCCTTCGCGTCGTAGGGCGTGGCGGGACAGATGACTTTCAGGCCGGGATTGTGCACGAACCACATCTCGGGATTCTGCGAGTGGAAGGGACCGCCGTGGACGTATCCGCCGCTGGGGCCGCGCAGGACGAGCGGAGCGGGCGCGTTCCAAAGATAGTGCGCCTTGGCGACCATGTTGCTGATCTGGTTGAAGGCGCAGCCGATGAAGTCCATGAACTGGAATTCGGCGACGGGACGCATGCCCGTGAGCGACGCGCCGAAGGCCGCGCCCACGATGGCGGATTCGGCGATGGGCGTGTCGATGACGCGCTCGGGGCCGAAGCGGTCTATGAAACCATCCGTGACTTTAAAAGCCCCGCCGTAAACGCCGATGTCTTCGCCGAGGCAGAAGACGGCGGGGTCGCGTTCCATTTCTTCCCAGATTCCCTGGCGGATGGCTTCGAGGTAGGTAAGGAGCATAGAGTTGAGTTTCAGGTTGCGTTTACTGTGTCATCCCGAGCGAGGATGCTCGTTCACGAAGTGAACGAGCACCGCAGTCGAGGGACCTTGTGTTTCGTACCAATCGGATGCCAAATCCTTCCAGCCGGGGTTCTTGCGCTCTATCAACCACATTTTCTTTTCGCGGCGCCAGCGCTTCAGTTGTTTCTCGCGATCGATTGCGTTTCTTACATCGTCGAAGGTCTCCCAGTATACGAGGCGGGTGCAATTGTACTCATCGGTGAAACCTTCGAAAGCGTGGTTCTTATGCTGCCATACCCGTTTACGAAGGTTGTTGGTGATGCCTATGTAAAGGGCGCGTCTTGAAGCGCTCTGCATCATGTAGACGTAGTAAATGTACTCGTCGCGCATTTGAGTGCTCCTGGCTGAACACAAGGTCCCTCGACTGCGCAAAATGATTCGCGTTGCTCATCATTTTGCTTCGCTCGGGATGACAATGTGGGAGCGTTTCATAAGAATGCAATGCGTGTCTGTGACGAGTGAACATGAAATTCACAACTGCATAGCTTCAAACTCCATCCGCTTTCGTGCGCACTCCTGCCATCACCCGGCCCCTATTTCAAGTGCACCGCTGCTTCGGTTGCTTTGTAGGCGGCGGTTCCTTTCTTCACCATCGGCATGCCGTATTTCGGTTTGATTTCGTGACAGCCATTTTCGCAGAAGACGCCGCCTTCGGCGGATTCCGGCGCCGGCATCGGGGAGTTCACCGCGATCTCCCGCTCTTCCTCTATCACCCGCTCAACATCTGCAATCAATTCGGAGTTTTCTTTGCCTGACAACCATTTCTTCTCACGCACAAGATAATTCTCAAAGCGTGCGATCGGATCGCGCTTCTTCCAGAACTCGAACATCGGCTTCGGCACGTAGCCGGCGGCATCGTGGATGGCGTGGCCTTTCATGCGCATCATTTTCGCTTCGATCATCGTGGGGCCTTCGCCGCGGTGGGCGCGCTCGACGGCTTCGTGGGCGGCGTCGTAGACCTGGCAGGCGTCGGTGCCGTCAACGATCACGCCGGGGATGCCGTATCCGATGGCGCGTTCGGCGAGGTCCTGGCAGCGGTACTGCATTTCCGAGGGCGTGGAGTAGGCCCAGAGATTCGATTCGACGAGGAGCACGAGGCCAAGATTCTGTACGGCGGCGAAATTGATGCCTTCGTAGGTGACGCCGGTGGATTGGCCTCCGTCGCCGATGTAGGTCATGACGGCGAGGTTGCGTCCCTGCAGGCGCCC
>Ga0209517_10008171_pt1 | contig 12307 bp, 9 predicted proteins | sample PeaSoiMetSII2010_FD_187695 | JGI IMG/M metagenome (GOLD analysis project Ga0209517, IMG submission 187695) | Peat soil microbial communities from Weissenstadt, Germany - SII-2010 (SPAdes) (version 2) | ecosystem: Environmental > Terrestrial > Soil > Wetlands > Peat | place: Germany: Weissenstadt...
TTTGTCGGCCAACCGGAAGTGATCCCAGCCGCCAGCAATCGTCCCAACTGGCGATAAATCCCCATCTCTGACAATGTCGTTCCCGTCAAGCACTTTTTGAGCGTACTAACCCGTGCACTCCGAAGAGCGCGCCATTTCGCTCTCGTTGAAGGTTCTGCCATACCAACCCAAGGCCCGCTCGTAATCGTTTCAGGTCAGGAAACTCGGTCCGACCCATCCATCTCTTCGGTCACACCTTCGATCATGATTACTACTTCGAACTCCCCCGCAAAGGGGAGCGGGACGCCCAATCGTTACGACGGTGATCTACTGCACACCATGGGGATTTCCGGGCTGCCCCGCGTGCGAACCGAACTTTGTAAGTTGTTCGTAGTTCCATTCCTTGCGCCACATCCAGTACAGACCAACGGCGAGTCTACGGGCCATCGCTACCTTGGCGATCTTCCGGCCGCGGCGCATCGCCAAGTGGAAAAACTTGCGGCGCCATTCCGGGTTGCTGCGCACCGTGACTTGCGCGGCTTCCACCAACAGGAAACGCAGCAGAGAGTTCCCTTGTTTGCTGATATGTCCCAGCCGTCGACGCTCCCCACTGGAGTCCTCCGACGGTACCAGTCCCAGATAGCTCGCAATCTGCTTGCCGCAGCGAAACCGCTCCGCCGTTCCGATCACTAGCACGAAGGCGAGTGCGGTCAGGGGACCGACCCCGGGATGCGTCATCAGTCGCTGGGCCTCGGAACATTTCTCCGCTTCCTGCTCCACCGCTTCCGTCAGCTCCGCGATGATCGGGTTCAGTCGGTCCAGCAACTCCAGCAAATCATGCCGTCGCCGGCTCGCCCACGGCGCTAACCGGAGCGCTGCCAGTTGTTCCCGTCCCGCTTCCCGCCACAACCTCTTCTTCGACCGTAGACCTTCGTTCAGGGCTACCGCTTGCAGCTGGTTCATGATCCGGGTGCGCGCCTGTACCATCCGGTGTCGATGCCACAGCAGTTGCCGTGCATCACGATTCTCCCAGCTCGCTACCCAGATCCGCGGGAAGTCCTCTCTGAGCATCAACCTCAAAATGAGCTGCGCATCCTGGCGATCCGTCTTCTGTTTGCGTACCCGCCTGGTGCGGATCTGGGCCGCGTCTCCGACCCACAACTCAAATTGCAACTCCCCCAGCAATCGTTCAAACCACCGCGCATGCCCGCTCGCCTCCATCCCAACACGTACCTTCATCCCTTGAACCGCGAGTTCACGGTAGAACTTTTCCGCTTCCTCACGGTGCTGCAGTCGCCGTTCCTGCAGTTCCCCAGTCTCGGTGTCCACATATGCGATCTGTTGAAAGCCCGGATGGTAATCTGCTCCTATAATGATCATTGTTCGGCTCCTTTCTCCCGGGCCTTTTGGTTGGTTGGCACCACCAAAGTTTACTCGGGTCCAGGGAGCCGACATTGTCATGGAATCATTACGCTCACTGACCACGTGGGCCAATTCTCAAAGAGTGAAATCGCCTGTGGCTATTGAAGAACTCCATTTTTCTCAAAACAGCGAAAATTTGGGGGATAGAAAATGTCCAAAAAAACTAAGACAGTCGTTTGTAGGGCTTCCTAGCGCAAAGTTTTTTCGACCAGTTTTGAGAGATCGAGTTTTTCAACAGCCACGCCTGATTGCATCAACTGACTTTGGACGGTCACTTGAACGGTTCAAACTGCGGGGATCGAATGCCGAGTGCTGCCCACACCTCAGGCAGTGTGCGAACAATTTCTAGATATGGCCGTTGGGATTCTCCAGCGATCTGAAACATGCGAGCGAGACCATAGCCCGCCGTGCTCGGGACAACGAGGAACCGTCGCCTTGGTGGGTCCGGCGAGCCTAAAGCCCTGTGTGCCAGATCACGCAGAAAATAGGAGTGTACGGCAAGTTCGGTCACGGCAGAACACTCCACAATGCTTGCGCGGGCCTGAATCTCGGTTGCCAGCTCCCGCGTTTCCAAGAAGAGCTCTTCCACCAGCTTATCCGTGACACGACCCTCGACTCGGACAAGCAGGATTTTGTTCGCTGCGTCGAACTCAAACCGGAAGTTCCCCGGAATCTCAGGGCGAGGTTGCGATGCCATACTTGTTCCTCCGTTTCCTGTGGGGGTGAATCTCCGGAAACACACTGGCCTGAGTGCGGTTCACAGAGAAACTAGATTCAGCGGGAAGCGCTGTAAATGGCATTTTCGTGCCGAGGGCGTCACGTCCGAGCTATACGCCAATTCTCAATGAGCGCTATCACCTGTGGCTATTGAAAAACTCCATTTTTCTCAAAACAGCGAAAATTTGGGGGATAGAAAATGTCCAAAAAACTAAGACAGTCGTTTGTAGGGCTTCCTAGCGAAAAGTTTTTTCGACCAGTTTTGAGAGATCGAGTTTTTCAACAGCCACTCCTAGTTACATCAACTGATTGCATCAACTAACCTTGACCGATGACTCCAAAGGCTCGAAGTGGGGGGATTGAACGCCGATTGCTGCGAGCGCCTCATTCAGGGAGAGCACGATTCTGAACTTCGGATTCTCATGCTCTACCGCGATCTCAAACATGCGAGATATAGCGAGTCCCAACATGGCCGGGGCAACGAGAAAGCGACGCCGATTGGCTGGATCCCGCATGGCTGGTTCCCGATCTGCCAAGTCACGGATGAACTCAGAAGATACTGCAAACTCGGTAACGGGCGAGAGGTCCCAAATGCCCGCGCTGGCATCGGTCAGCGTCGAATACTTTCGGATCGCCCAGTAAAGCTCGGAGACCAGCTCATCTGTCAGCCGCCCCTCAAATCGGAGGAGCAGAATCTTGTTCTCTGGGTCAAACTCAAATTGGTATCTCATTGGGGGCGAAGTCTTAAATGTAAACGATGTCAACGAAAAGCTCAATGAACGGTGGTCACTCCTTCTATTTCGGTCAGAGCCTGACTGTTTTTAGGGCTTTTCGACGGGACGGGACCGAAGCGCCGAGAGTCTTCCGGCGGATCGTTGTTGAAATATCCCCATTGCACTCATTGACCCGGGCCACGCCCAATTTCCGGCACAGCGCCGGGTGTATATTCTTGACTGCCAGAATGCCCGAGTGGAATTTCGGGCTTATCCTACCTACCTATTTGCCGCAACATGGTGTTCGTTTCCTACGTCCATGTGCTTTCGGCCGCATTCTTGATGGGATTGGCGTCGGCCGCGCCGATGGGCCCTGTCAACATGCTGGCCATCCGCCGCGGCGTGATCGGCGGTTGGCGCCATACCCTCGCCTGTGGAATCGGCTCCGTCGCCGGCGATCTAATCCTCTTCTCTCTGGTCCTCCTCGGGGGGCACTACCTCTTTTCTGATCTGTCCAACCCGACGCTTCAGACCGTCCTGACGGCCATCGGCGTAATCGTCCTGCTTCCGCTGGGGATCTACTTCCTTGTCCGCGCCGTCAAGGATCCCCTGCGGGCATACGCCAGCGCTCGCCAACGCTGGGACGAAGGCACCGTCCCCGCGCATCTGGTCGCCGGAGTCGCCGATGGTGCCGTCCTGACCATCTTCAACCCCTTAACCATAATTTACTGGGTTGGCGTCACCGCCAATTGGCTCCCTTTCGCCCATTCAGTCTTGGGCTACAGCGCCCCTGTGTGGGGAATCCTGATGTCCACCGCCGGCCTGATGACCTGGTTCACTGGGTTGATCGTCGTCGTTCGCTTCGTCCCCCACCGCATTGGCCCCATCTTCTTCCGTCTCGTCAACGCTATCCTGGGCCTTATCCTCCTTGGCTTCGCCACGTTCTGTGCAATAGTTCTGTCCCGCCACTTCTTGCACTGAAACGGAGGGTTCCCAAGATTGATCGCCCGTCATCACCCGGAACTGCAACATGCTGGCGGAGTGCGCCTCCTCGATGTGCCCGACGGGATAGGAGGTAGGAGAAAAAAGAGTCCGTCCTCCCTAGTGACAACTCAGTGCACAGGGTCGATAGGGGGAGCACCCCGAGAACCACAGGACTCATGTACCCCCTGTACTTTCGGGTCCTTGCCCATGTACTACTGTGACTTTCCTTTTTCTCCCGCCTCCATAAAATGGGAGAAACTCGGGCGAAGTTTCTTGTTTTATCTGAGTTCGGTGGAAATCCCAGTAGTCTTTGCTGACCCAGGTTGCTCGTTAGCGCTGAAGACCGGCTACCAGGAGGTGTCGTGCTCTCAGTTGTCAATAATGTTAATAGATTGCAGCGAGGGGTAATCTTTGCGTTAACAGCCCTTATTACAATCGCTTTTACCGCGTGCGGAACCCCGGGCTCCACGATTGGGACGCCGGCACAGGCTGCGGCGGCTGTGCCGCTGAACACGGCGAAGATACCGCCTATCCTTCTTTTCAACGGGACGGGCACGTCCTCGTCCGACGTTGCGGCTGTCGAAGCGATCCTTTCTGCAAACGCGCTGACTTATTCCACAGCGAATTCATCGCAGCTCAACGCCATGACCGAGGCCCAGTTGAAGGCCTACAAGCTGCTGATTGTGCCAGGCGGCAACTCGATCACGATTGGCGACAATCTGAAGTCAAGTACTACGACGAACATTCACAACGCTGTCATCAACGACGGCCTACACTACCTAGGAATTTGTGCGGGCGGGTTCTTTGGCGGCTATTCAATCTACAACGGGCTCAATCTCACGTCGGGGGTCTGGTTCAACTTCTACGCAGACTACTACAAAGGGATTAACAAGGCGGCGGTCGAGATTTCTAGTCCAGACTCCGGCACTCTGGATCAGTATTGGCAGGATGGCCCCCAGCTTTCCGGATGGGGCAGCATTGTGGGCAAGTACCCGGATGGCACCCCGGCGATCGTAGAGGGCAAGTCCGGAAGTGGATGGGTCATTCTCTCGGGGGTTCACCCCGAGGCCCCTTCCAGCTGGAGGGCGGGAATGAAGTTCACGACTTCAGTAGCCGTGGATAACGCCTACGCTGGAACACTGGTGACTGCGGCATTGAGCGGCACTTCGTTGCCACACTACTGAGTTGGAACGGCGACGGACAGAAAAGAGCCGTATCTGACTTCCGACCCTTTTCCAAGGCTGCAGTTTCTTTCGCTCGAGAACGGCTAGTGGAAGCTCTTCTCCTCGGGCGAGGCTCCCTCCACCAATTTCCATGAGTTTTCGATGTAGAAGTCGCCTGCAACAAATTTCCCCGGTCCCACATTAAGCGTTGCACAGCGCTGCCGCGCCTCGATCTCCTGCCCGTTAGACTCGATTGAAAGATCCACCCGGTAAAGTCCGGGCACAACCGGTAGCACAGGGCAGTGGAACTCGATTCTGCCCTCGCCCGGCCCCAGCTTAAGTCCTCCATGCGAAGAGTCGGTGGTGAGTTGAGCACATAAATAACCGCTGGGCCAATAGAATGAGATTCGAAACACCACCGCAGGAATGGTCTGCCGGGTGCGATAGCCGAGGCGAGCCAGCATCGGGTGGCCGGTTCGAACGCCGTCTGTAGAATCGGGGGCCGAGAAGGAAATGCTTGTGCATTGCGCCGGTGATTCTGGTTCGGCCAACCCGACCGGTCCCGCGTCGTTACCAAAAGTCATCTGCTGATATTCGTCGATGATTTGTCTTGGCGGCCCGTCCGCAACCACCCGGCCATGGTCCAGCAGAAGAGCCCGATCGCAGAGACGATACACGGCAGCGAGATCGTGCGAAATAAAGACGATCGTGCGGCCCGCTCGTCTCAGTTCGGCAATGCGGTCCAGGCATTTCGCCTGAAATGCAGCGTCTCCGACGGCCAGGACTTCGTCGAGTAACAGAATGTCGGGGTCTAGGTGTGCCGCGATGGAAAACCCCAACCGTACATACATCCCTGAGGAGTACCGCTTAACCGGCACATCAATGTACTGGCCGACCCCCGAAAACTCGACAATGCTGTCAAGCTTCCGACGTATTTCCGAGCTCCGCATCCCGAGCATCGCGCCGTGCAAATCGATATTCTCCCGTCCGGTGAGCTCCGGATGAAATCCAGAACCTACTTCAACCAACGCAGCCAATCTTCCTCGAACCGTGATCTCGCCTCTTGTCGGAGTGGTGATGCTTGAGAGAATCCTAAGGATGGTTGTCTTGCCCGCACCGTTGTGTCCCACGATCCCGAGAGCCTCTCCCTGTTCAACCTGAAAACTGATGTCGGTGAGTGCCCACATCGGGGTCGATCGCCTCCTGAAAGGAACCGAATACCAGCGTTTCGGTGAGTCGCCAGACGTTCGCAGTCTGTATTGTTTCGATACTCGATCGAGCCTTATGTCAATCATGAGTTCAGATTATGTCGGCCATAGTGGCTTCGGAACACTTGAAGTATGCGTAGGCGATTGCAAGACAAGCGAACGCGATTGCGGCAGAGAGCGCTAGACTGGTTGCGTCAGGTCTGCCGCCGCGAAGTAATACAGTACGAAAATTCTCAATCAGACCCGCGATGGGATCGAGCAAATACAGTTTGCGAAAGCGCACCGGCACCGACTGAAGCGAATAGACGACGGGAATGGTAAACATCCATACTTGCAGCAAGAGCGGAATGGCGAGCCCGATATCGCGGAAGCGAACGTGTATTGCCGAGAACAACAGGGCAATAGCGGCAGCAAAGCCGGCCAGCACCATCACGATCGGAATCACATACAGCACATTCCAAGTAGGTAAGACCCTGTAATGAGCCATGAACCCAGCCAGGATCACGCAACCGATGAGAAAGTCGGCAAAGCCTGCGGCCAGGTAAGACAGAGGGATGATCTCGCGCGGGAAATACATCTTGGTGAGCAGATTCGGATACAAGACCAATCCGTGCACGGCGTTTAAAATCGAGCTGGAAAAGAATATCCACGGCAGAAGGGCACATAACACGAACAGAGGATACGGAATGCCGCCTGTAGCCACCGTGGTTACGCGGGTAAACACAATGGTGTAGATGGTCATAAGCGCGAGAGGCTGAAGCGCAGCCCAAGTCCAGCCAAGAGCCGATTGCTTATAGCGAACCTTGAGCCGAAACAGGCTCAGTATCCAGAGAAGATCCGAATACCGCGCAAGCGTCTGCAGACCGCTGAAGATCGTGCCAACCGAGAACGCGGGCGGACGAATTACTTTCACGGGGCGCACTTGGCTGCGTGCCGTGGTTGCCGATTGCCGGACCGCCGCCGATGACGCCAGCGTCTCGCCCGGGCGCGCAATAGACGAAGCCGCCGCCTCCGGACGCTCGGTCATCCCTAATTCCCCTTTATTCAATGTGCTTCCAAGGTCCTGGACTCGGATTCCAACGAATAGCTAGTGTGCGGAGACAACACATGTGCTCGCTGTATCTCGACCTCTCTGATTCCCTGCAGCCTGCCTGCGAGGATTTGGCCGACGATCCCGACTTGGGGCTGCCGTAAGAAGTCAACATGCCCGCAATTCAGCTCGCAGATTTCGACTCCACCCCTTGACCGAGCTCCCCAGCCCATTTGACGGTCCCACACATAGTAATAAGGCTGCCGCGCTCTCTTGTACAACAATACGGGAGCTTGAAACCGCGGCGCAAGGAACTTGCCTCCCGGCCAATATGCCCGATCCCAGCCACTGGCAAGACCGTTCCCATGCTTCCGATTCTTATCAGATAAGCGTTTGACAAATCTTTTCGTAGTGGCAAGCTTCTCCTGCCGTGGAAGGCTGCGGAAAATCTGATATCTCTGACGGTAATAGTCGATGGCCCACAGTGCGCGTATCTGAGAGTTCTCCAGCACCCAGGTATCGAATATTACGAACAGGCCCACCTCCTCATGCAGAGACTCGAGTTGGAGCACGATCTCCTGGGCGATAAGAACACCTTCACACATGCCCCCAAGGCAGTAAGGGCCGTGCGGTTGCACCGATCGCACCGCAGCAATGTATTCCCGGGCGAGGGCCCCCAACTCATCTTTCGTAAATGGGCGGCCCTGCACAATTGGCGTGGCTGCCTGCACTTTGTACACTGACTGATTTCTTCCCAAGTGGTGCGCCAGCTGCGCCAGGCCAAAAGTATCCGCTCCCGGCGCAGCAACTGCGAAGAAGGGAATAATTCCGTCCCCGGCTTGCAGTTTCATGAGGACCGGATCAGGTTGAGGGACTAGATCTTCACGCAACAGTGGCGCGAAGGCTTCAATCGTCGGCGCGCGAAAGATCGCCGACACAGGAATCCGCCGGCCTGTGACCTCGTGTATTTGCGCGATCAGGCGGGCAGCGATCAGTGAGTGCCCCCCGATGTCGAAAAAGCTGTCACGAATCCCAACTTCTCGAACGCCCAGAACCTGTTTCCAGATTTCGACCAGCAATTTCTGTTCCTGGTTAATGGGATCGAGTCGGCGTTCAGAAACTCTGCGAGTAGAAGCAAGGGAGAATTCTCTTTTCGTGATTTTGTTACTACTTTGCTTGTCCGCGGAGGACACATTCAATATGTCTGCAGACTCTGGCAGGCTGGGCAGGGGCAATGCGAGGATGCGGCTCTCAGGACCAGATACCACGCCTTCAAGAACCGATGTGTAATCGCTCAGCATACGGCTAATGCGCTCCTGCTTGAACAGGTTTGTGTTGTACTCGATCTGGGCCCACCATTTCTGGTCGATGTCCTCGATCAGAGTAAGGCTGAGGTCGAAGATTGAAGTTTCTGGGCTGACCACATACGGAAACGCCGTCAGGTCACCGAATTGGTGCGAGCGGACGGCGGACTTGAGGGTCGCGAACATGACCTGAAACAGCGGGTTGAAACTGAGATTACGTTCAGGCTGAAGAACCTCGACTATCTTTTCAAAGGGAATGTCCACATTGGAGAATGCACCCATAAGTGTCTCGCGCACCTGAGTTAGCAAGTCCGTGAACTGCGGATTGCCTGACAGGTCATCGCGCAAGACTAGCGTATTGACGAAGAATCCGATCAGCCCCTCAGTTTCCACGTGGTTACGGCCGGCGACCGGAATCCCCACCACCACGTCATCTTGTTTAGCGTAGCGATAAAGCAAGACTTTGAACGCAGCCAACTGCACCATGAAAGGCGTGGCTTGGCAACGAGTTGCTACGTTCTTAATTCCCTCAATGATGTCGCTCGAGATCGGTGCAAACTCAATCGCGCCTTCGAACGTTTGCTCTGGAGGCCGAGGAATATCGGTTGGTAGCTCCAGGAGAGCGGGTGCTCCTTCAAGTTTGTTCTTCCAATAAGCCAGCTGCTGCTGAACCCTATCCGTATGGAACCACTCCAGTTGCCACTCGGCGAAGTCGCCATACCGGATTGGCAGGGACGGCAGGGACGGCGCTTGACCCTGCGAAAAGGCACTATAGAGCCGCGCCAATTCTTTCGCGAAGATCTGCAGTGACCAGGCATCCGTAATAATGTGATGCATCGTACAAAGAAAAACATGATCGAGCGCAGTAGCCCGGAACAGATGCACGCGAAACAACGGCGCCCTGCTCAGGTCGAAGGGCTTCTCAACTTCACGGCCGGCAAGCTGGTAGGCCTCCGCAGTAGGGTCGGCGACACTCGTCAGATCTGTGAGAGGGATCTCCGGACTGTAGTTTTCCGCTACAACCTGCTGCAGGTTCCCTCTCTCAAGCCGGAATGCCGTGCGGAGGCTGTCGTGCCGGTTCACCATCTCCCGGAAGGCGGACTGAAGCGCAGTCAGATTGAGCGAACCTCTCAGCCACAGTCCCAGATGCACGTTGTAAGCGGTGCTTCTCCCTTGTAGCTGGTGCAGAAACCACAGACGCTGCTGCGCCAAGGATGCGGAATAAACAGCCGGACTGGCCTGGAGAAGCAAATCGGCAAGGCGTCCGGTCTGCGCATCGCCGGTCACGATGTTTTGGCTTCCATCCAGCATGCGTGTCAAGTCCTTTGCCGCTCATGGGCCGCCGTGTCGGCAGACACGAGACCGCCTTGAGCAGAGGAGAGAATGCAGAATTTTGACTTGTTGCAATATGTGGCGATTTCGGCATGAAACTTGGGAAGCCTGGGCCGGAGCGAGCAGCCCTCATTTGGAACAAGTGACGATAGCGCCATCTGCAATCCTGACCTATCCCCACATCTCGAGGAAGGAACGACCTGGAAACCACACGCCACGTAACGATAGGGCTAGCGCCCTTGTAGAAACTGTTCAAAATTGAACACTTTTCACCAATTAAAATACGGCTACCTAGGTCTGATTTCGCCAATTATATTGTGGAACTGACCGAGTCCGGCACATATAATCGGCCAGTTCGGCCGCCCTGTTCATTACTCCCTATGCGGTCGAAGATAGGATGCCAAAACCGGCGATAAAGCGGTATACAGCGAAATACGGATAATCTGCTCACGCCTTATGGCGCATAGTACTGACGCTGACCTCTCGCCATTTGGCATGCCAAGTTTAGATCGAGGAACTAACGCGATGACCCAAGCGGCGTTCCCAGCTTCGTTCGCGCAGCAGAGACTGTGGTTCCTCGATCAACTTGAGCCCGGAACTGCCGCCTATAACCTTCCTCGCGCCTTCCGGATCACGGGTCCGCTGAACGTTGACGTCTTGACTGGGGCTTTCCAAATAGTCATACAGCGCCACGCCTCGCTGCGCACTGTCTTTGATTCTGTTGAGGGCGAAGCCCGACAAATCGTGTTGTCCGATCTGGATGTGAATATCCCCGTCGTCGATCTGGCCGCATTCCCAGAAAGTGAGCGCGAGACCGAAGCCCTACGCATTGCGAGTGAGCAGGGGAAGAAACCCTTTGACCTGACCCAAGGGCCATTACTTCGGCCAATCCTAGTCCGCTTGTTGCCGGAAACACATTTCCTCGTCTTGGTGATGCATCACATTGTCACCGATGGGTGGTCTATTGCGCTTCTCTTCCGCGAAGTGACGAAGTGCTACGCGGCCCTCACAAAGAATGAGACACCTGAGCTCCCCGACCTGCCTCTCCAATACACGGAGTACTCGCAGTGGCAACGTGAGTACATGAGCGGCGAGGTGCTCACGCGGGAAATGGAGCACTGGAAAAACACGTTGGCCGGTGCACAAACGTTGCTCGATCTACCAACCGACCATCCGCGTCCCAGCGCACATAGTTGGCACGGCGCCACAGAGGAAATCAGCCTGAATAGCGCCACCCTGACGAAACTGAAGGCACTCGCGCAGGGCGAGAGTTCTACTCTGTTCATGGTTGCCATGGCTGCATTTCAGTGCTTGCTCTGGCGGTACACCAACCAGGAGAGCATTCTGATCGGCACTCCCATCGCGGGGCGTAACGAAGTCGAAATTGAAAACATGATCGGTCTGTTCGTGAATACATTGGTCTTCCGGACTGATTTTTCGACCAACATGAGCTTCCGCGATCTGATTCGGCAGGTCCGATCATTCGCTCTTGAAGCTTACACGCATCAGGATGTTCCCTTTGAGAAGCTCGTCGAGGGGTTGGTCCCACAGCGTTCGTTGGACACGCATCCGCTGTTCCAGGTCATGTTCACCTTCCAGAACATTCCCAAGCAGGTTTTTGAGATTCCAGGACTCAGAATCAAGGAGATGCCCTTCGAAGCCGGGATCGCCAAGTTCGACCTGTCGGTTGAAGTGTGGGAGAACAGCGAGTTCCACTGCCAGTTCGAATACAACACAGATCTGTTTGAGTCGGCGACGATTCGCCGGATGTTGGGACATTTCGAAAACCTGTTGAGCGCTGTGGTAGAGAATCCGGATCTGGATCTGGCTAAAATCGCGATCATGAGCGTCCAAGAGCGCCAGCAGGTGCTGATGGACTGGAATCAGACCGCGACCGACTATTCGAGGGACGTGCCCCTTCACCGAACATTCGAAAGTCAGGTGAATCGCTCTCCTGGAGCGACCGCGTTTCTTTGGGCAGGAAGAAAATGGAGCTATCGGCAGCTCAACGACGAAGCCAACCGACTTGCGGATTTGCTGGTCGAGAAAGGCGTCAGGCCCGGCTCTCTGGTCGGAGTTTTTCTGGAACGTTCAGCGGAAATGGTGGCGGCCCTTCTGAGTGTACTCAAGGCCGGAGCTGCCTATGTTCCGCTCGATCCAGCGTATCCACTCGAACGCCTGAGGTTCTTAATTGACGATGCTTCACTGTGCTGCATCGTTACTCACTCCTCGATTAAGAATCGTTTGCCGGACAACGCGCGCAACGTGGTGGCATTCGATACGGAGGGCGATGGTCTTAGCGGCGAGCCCACGACCAATCCTTCAACATTAGTTTCCAGCGATCAACGCGCCTACGTAATCTACACCTCGGGTTCCACGGGAATGCCCAAAGGGGTGGAAGGAACGCATCTGGGGGCGATGAATCGGTTCTCCTGGATGTGGCGGAGCTATCCGT
>Ga0209517_10008172_pt1 | contig 12304 bp, 10 predicted proteins | sample PeaSoiMetSII2010_FD_187695 | JGI IMG/M metagenome (GOLD analysis project Ga0209517, IMG submission 187695) | Peat soil microbial communities from Weissenstadt, Germany - SII-2010 (SPAdes) (version 2) | ecosystem: Environmental > Terrestrial > Soil > Wetlands > Peat | place: Germany...
TGACGCCGCGACGATTTGTTTTTTTACGTGCCCGTTATTCAGCTCGGGAAGATTCTTTCCAAGTGCACGTCTATGAGGGCCGTAAGCGCCGCGCTCTTTGCTTCGGAGTCGAATGCTGTCAGAAGCTATTCATTCAAAGGGCAAGCCCTGCATCTTTCGGGACGCAAGATCTGTTCTGTGCTCAAATCAAGTTGACGCACCACGAACTTGCCCCTCGGCAACATGTCCGGCTGACCTGCATCGGCAAAGTAGTCCGCTACCAGCTCTAAGGCGCGGTACTTAGTTGACGCGAGCAGGTAGACGCTCTCTGTGCCGTGCAGCGTGACCTCATAAAGATTCATAGGCTTGCTCACCAGTGGCGTTGCGTTTCATCGACGGGACGAAGACAAATGTAGACTTGCTTTGGTGAGCGGCATGACCCTCGTGAGTGACCGACGTCACACAGATCGTGGCATGGACTCCAGCAGTTTGCCGCCCACAGATCTTCCCTCCGTGACCCGGGATCGCAGATCCTCCTCAAGGAGAACCATCGGGCAATAGGTTTTTCTCACCGCGACATGCTCGCCCGTGGATTCCCGCAGCTGGATTCTGGGGTCGACCGGGCGACATCCCACGTGACCGCCGTCACATACCTAGGTGACTTTTGACCTTTTGTTTTCGCTGTGGCTAGTGTGATATAGCTTGGCTTACGCCAATTCGTGATGTGTACAAGACAGGACAGACCTTCGGGAGGGAGCGCTTTATATGAAAAGACCGGTGATGGGTCTGGCGGCCACCGCGGCACTCTTTCTGGTTTGGGTAGTAGTTTGGATGGTGATGACTGCACCCAAAGCATCCGCTATCCCGGCTTTCTCCCGAAAGTATCAAACGTCGTGCTCCACTTGTCACAGCGATTACCCCGAACTGAATGATTTCGGGGAAGCATTCAAGAAGAACGGGTTCAAGTTCCCCAAAGATGACGAGATGTTCGTCAAGGAGCCGCCCGTCCTGCTCGGGGCCAAGGCGCAAAAGGAAGCCTTCCCTGGTGCAATCTTTCCGGGCGAGATTCCTGGGAACTTGCCGATTGCCTTCCGCTATTCCGGCAATTTCAGTTGGAACGCCAAGCAGCCTCAAGGGCTACTACAGACAACTGCGTTCACGCCGCGGACCGATCTGTTCGCGCCGAATACATTTACGATCATCAGCGCCGGCAGCTTCGGTGACAATTTGGCGTTCTGGATCGACAACGACATCTCGACTGGCGGCACTGGGGCCGGCGGCGGACTGGGCGATGGATATCTCCGCTACAACGATCTGGGTCGTTTTTTCCACTTGCCGAAAAATGCGCTGAATGTCCGGTTCGGACAATTTGAGCTAGACTTGCCATTTTCGCAAGCACGAACGATTTATCCGTCATCGTTTGACGCTTTCAGCGAGACGGCGCTGGCGGCGCAGCCCTCGACGACCTCCTTCGAGACAACGAACAATCCGTTCTCCCTTGGGACACCGCAACACGGCATCGAATTCGGCGGCTATCCCAACAATGGAAACTTCACCTGGTCGGTCGCTTTTGTTGACGGCACCAATTCGACATATGGAAACGGGCCTTCGTCCACGGCGCGGAACACGAAGGATGTTTACGTCCGCGTGTCGCAGAAATTCAATCTGGAACGCGATCCCGAGAGCCGGAATGCGGTCCAAGCTGCGGGACCAACCGGGCCGCGCGACCACACCTCGATCCGCTTCGGTGCCTTCTACTATCACGGGGATAACCAGTTGAATCAGTTGAGCAATGGGACCGCACAATTCCCCCTCCTCGGAACAATTAACGAACCGTTCTATCGGGCCGGTGGGGATGTTCGGTTCAAATACCGCAAGCTGGAACTTTTTGGAGTCGGCTTGGTAGGTCACGATGACAATCACACCGTGGACACGGAAACCCAATCAACCATATCTGCCGCACCCGCTGTCACCTACACAGGAGGATTCGCAGGAAGCAATTTCTGGATCTATCCATGGATGATCGCCTACATGCGTTACGATTTCGTGAACTCGCCGACTGACTTTGCGAACGGAATCTCTCAGTATCGGACCCGCAACCGCTACAGCCCGGGTTTCCAGGTGCTCATTCGCGCCAACATCAAAATATTCGGCGAGTATCAGTATCACTGGGGACAACCCTACACCGACCCAAGCACGGAAAATATATTGTATTTCCGACCGAACTCGTTCGTCGGCGGAATTGACTTCGTATACTAATTGCGTTGCGGAGCCAAGAGATCAAGTGGAATTGAGTGTGAATGCGAGAGGAGCGCCATGAATCTATCAGGAATCGCAGCAAGAGCAGCACTCGCGGCAACGTTCACGCTGGCCCTGGCAGGAGTGAGCTGGTCCAACGAAATCAAGGGCAAGGTGAGCGTGCAAGGCATCAAGTCCGCGGAGAACATCGCCGTTTATGTGGACGCGATTCCGGGCAAGGATTTTCCCCCACCCGCGCAGTCCGTCGTGATGAACCAGAAGAATCTGAAGTTCGATCCGCACGTCCTCGTGGTTCTGAAGGGAACCACCGTGGATTTCCTCAACAGCGATCCGGTGGGGCACAACGTCTACTGGCCCTCGGTCGGCGGAAATAAGAAGCTGGCTCACAATCTCGGCACGTGGCCGCAGGGACAGAAAAAATCATTTCAATTCAACGACCTCGGTGTGGCAGCGCTGTTGTGCAATGTCCATCCCGAGATGTCCGGCTACCTGGTTGTGGCGCCCACTCCCTATTTCGCAGTCACGGATAAGGATGGCAACTTCGAGATCAAGGACGTGCCGCCGGGACACTACACACTGACGACCTGGAGCGAGGAAGGAAAGCCGACAAGCCAGGCGGTGGATGTCACGGCCGCCACGGCCAATGTCGAGCTCACAGTCAAGAAATAACCGCGGTCGGGCGCGAAACTGGGGGATGAACAAGGCAAGATGACATCGCGCACCAAGACCGTGGACGTGGACTGGCTGGAGTCCAATTTTCCTTGCATGCAGGCGTGCCCGGTTCACACCCAAGCCGGGCGCTACGTTCATCTGATCGCCCAGGGCCGATACGAAGAGGCCTACCGCTACGCCCGCCTTCCGAATCCCTTCGCCTCAATTTGCGGGCGCGTCTGCGGACATCCCTGCGAACCTGCTTGCCGGCGTGGGACCCTGGATGCGCCGATTTCGATCCGAGCCCTCAAGCGATTTCTAACTGAGCGATACGGCCCGGAATCGCGCAATCCGATCGACCTCTTCCCTGAAAAACCGGCGGTGCTACACACCGAGAAGGTGGCGATTATCGGTTCGGGGCCGGCAGGCTTATCGGCGGCGCACGACTTGGCATTGCTCGGCTATCAGGTCACGGTGTTCGAGGCTGCAGCCGTTCCGGGCGGCATGATGCATCTGGGCATTCCGGAATATCGCTTGCCACGAGACGTTCTGCAGGCGCAAATCCGCGAAATCCTGGATCTCGGGCCCGAACTCCGGCTCAACGCGCGGCTTGGACGCGACTTTTCTCTAGCAGACCTTCGCGCACAGGGCTACCAAGCGGTGTTGCTGGCGTTCGGGCTGCACACCAGTCGCGACCTGCGGATTCCCGGCAACGAGTTAGATGGCGTGATGAAAGGCATCGACTTTCTCTTGAACGTAAATCTCGGTTACCGGTTTTCGGTTGGCAAGCGAGTGGTGGTGATCGGGGGCGGCAACGTGGCAATCGACGTCGCACGTTCCGCACTTCGCGAACAGCAGAAGCGAACGGTCGAGGCCCTGAGCAGCAGCCTTCTGCCGGAAAGTTTGTCAGCAAGTGAAATGGATGTAGCCATGAAGGAGTTGATGGACGTGGCGCGCGCGGCCCTGCGCATGGGCGCTCGCGAAGTCCATTTGATCTGCCTGGAATCGCGGGCGGAAATGCCGGCCTTTGAGAATGAGATCGAAGAAGGCGTGGAAGAGGGATTGAAGCTGCATCCTTCTCTCGGCCCGAAACAGTTCGTCGGGAAGGATGGGAAACTCACGGGTGTCGAAACGATTCGTTGTGCGTCCGTTTTCGATGCCCAGCACCGGTTCAATCCGCAGTTTGAGCCGGGCACAGAGACTGTCATTCCTTGCGATACGGTGATTCTGGCGATCGGACAGGCGTCCGACCTTTCGTTCCTCAATCCTGAGGACGGAATCGAAGCCACCCGGCAAGGCACAGTCAAAATCGATCCTGCGACTCTGATGACGACAGCCCCGGGGATTTTTGCAGCGGGCGACATCGCGTTTGGCCCACGATTGATTATCAGCGCCGTAGCCGACGGGAAAAAAGCAGCCGAGCAGATCGATCGGCACCTGCGCGGTTCCGCTTGGGCGCCGAAACCCAAGTACGTGCAGATCACCGTCCTGGATCATCACCAGATGGCCGATCAGTTCGATGAGTACTCGCGATTGGCCGTACCCATTCTGCCGATCGACCGCCGCACTGGGATCGCCGAAGTCGAGATCGGTTTCACCGAGGAGCAGGCGCGACGCGAGGCTTCGCGCTGCCTGCAATGCTGGATCAATACGATTTTCGAAGGTGACGAAGACCACGGCACCGAATGCATCCTATGCGGTGGCTGTGTGGACGTTTGCCCCGAAAATTGCTTAACTCTGGTTCCTCTGGGTCAATTTGCGTTCACGCAGGAGGGCGTGGCACGGCTCGAAGCCGAACTGCCGTTTCACTCGGGTCAGTTGCAGCATTTGCAGCCAGCGGAACTTGGCGACAGCGAAGGCTCCGTGATGGTGAAGGACGAGACTATTTGCATTCGTTGCGGATTGTGCGCGGAGCGATGCCCTGCGCACACCATTACGATGGAAGCCTACGAACTCTTCGACCGAAATCCGGAGCTGGTTTCCATTGAGGGGGTCACGTTGCGCCCATGAGCGAACCGCAAGATAAGGCCACAGAACAGAAGAAAGAATCAGTCCCGTCGAAGTCCGGCGCGACGCGGCGGGAATTCTTCGGCGAAATCGCCGCCGGCGCGCTGGGAATCGCAGGTCTGGGGTCCATGGTGGTCACCTACCAATATCTCTCACCCAACGTGTTATTTGAACCTCCGACCACATTTCGGGCGGGCAATCCCGATCTTTACCCGATGGATTCCGTAACGTTCCTGCTGGAGCAGCAGGTGTATATCGTGCGAACCGCGCAAGGTTTTTACGCGGTCTCCGCCGTCTGCACGCATCTGGGTTGCGTCACGCAGTGGAAGCCCGAAGACAACTTGATCGAGTGCCCATGTCACGGCAGCAAGTTCCAGTCGGACGGAACCAAGGTTGCCGGGCCCGCGCCGCGACCGCTGCCGCATTTTGCGATTTCGCTCACGGCGGACGGCGAGTTGTCAGTGGACAAGTTGGAGATTGTAGGAGCGAATCAGGCCTTGAAGGTCTGACGAGGCGATGTCGATGGCAACTTCTTCTGCCCAGGGAGCTTTAGACCGTCTGCGCGCGACACGGGTGTGGAAGTCCATCTTTCGCCGTGGCCCCGCGCGGACCAACCGAACGCGGAGTCTCGCCGTCTTTGGGAACTTGTTCCTGCACTTTCTGCCGGTGAAGGTGCGTGAGAAATCGCTGCGAGTCCGGGCGTCCTACTACCTGGGCTCAATCTCGTTTTTGCTGTTCATCATACTTACGGTGAGCGGCGTTCTGCTGATGTTCTACTACCATCCGGCCGCTCCGCAGGCGTATCGGGACATGAAAGACCTGCGATTCGTCGTTTCCAACGGAGTTTTTCTCCGAAACATTCACCGGCTGGCGGCGCAACTCATGGTGCTGGCCGTGTTTTGGCACATGTTCCACGTTTTCTATCGTGGCGGCTACAAACCCCCGCACGAATTCAATTGGGTCGTGGGAGTCGTATTGCTGATCGTCACGCTCTTCCTAAGCTACACCGGGTATCTGCTGCCCTGGGACCAACTGGCATTTTGGGCCATCACCGTGGGGACTAACATTCTCTCGGCCATGCCCATCATCGGCAAGACAATCCGCTTCGAGTCGCTGGGCGGCAACGTGGTCGGAGCGAACGCCCTGTTGCGTTTCTACGTGCTTCACTGCGTCGTGCTGCCACTGATTGCGATCGTGCTCGTTGCAGTTCATTTTTGGCGCGTGCAAAAGGACGGCGGCCTGACCGTGCGAGAGGAAAATGACGGAAAACGACCCTAAATACGAGGCCGGGTTCAGCTCCAACGCGAAGAAGGATCCCGTGCGCGTTGTCTTCGTCACCAAGAAGACGTCCGCGAAGGTAATCGGCGATGCGGGGCCGCAGTTGATGAGCTATCCCCATCTGCTGATCCGTGAGGCGATCGCTTTCATGGTTCTCGTCATCGGGCTGGTGAGCGTGGCGTTGTTCTGGGACGCGCCTCTCGAGCAGCTTGCCAATCCGCTTCTGACACCGAATCCCGCCAAGGCTCCGTGGTATTTCCTCGGCTTGCAGGAGTTGCTGCACTATTTCCCGCCGCTCGTGGCGGGGATCATCATCCCGACGCTGGTTGTGATTGGCTTGATCGTCATTCCCTACTTCAATGTGAACGTGCAGGGGCGGCCTGTGTGGTCTGCCAACCGGAAACGCGCGCTGACGATTTTTCTCGTCACAGTATTGGTGCTGACGTGCCTGCTGGCGCTGACGGAGGCCTGGACCGTGCTCGTGCCCACGGAAGCCGTTGCCGGACTGATGCTATACGCCTATGCAACTTCCGGGCGCGCCGCCGCCGCAACCGGATACCTGCAGACGCGGCCCGTTTCGTGGTGGGTGATGACCTGGTTCATTGCAGTTGCGATTGTGCTCACTGCAGTCGGCACATTCTTCCGCGGCCCCGGATGGTCCTGGGTCTGGCCATGGAGTTCCCATGCCGGCTGAGCGCTCGGGACAAGTATCGCGAGGATTGCGGCTGACTTTCGCCACGACCTCAGTTCTATTTCTCATTGCGCTGGCGATTTCTCCGGTGAAGGATTTCCTTCGCGAATGGAAACACTACAAGCGCGCTTATGCCGCTTTCGCGGAGACGCGGCCGGACACCAAACGTTTGCTTGCGGACTACCGCCCGGAGATTGACCAGATTTGGATCCCGGAGATGGGCGTCGTAGATCGTTGCACCACCTGCCATCAGGGAATTACGCAGCCGAGCTTGCTCGATTCGTCAGTTCCTCAACCGTTCCGCGCGCATCCGCCCATCCCGCACCACGTGGCGGAGTGGGGTTGCACCGTTTGTCACCGAGGACAAGGAGCGGCGACCGAGGTGGCGGAGGCGCATGAAACCACCCTCGCATGGGAGCAGCCGCTTCTGCCGGTGCGCTTCATTCAGGCTTCGTGCGGCTCATGTCACCGCGCCGATCTTCCCGAAACTCCGCAGCTCAATCGCGGTCGCCAGTTGCTCGCCACTCTAAATTGCACAGGCTGCCATCGTTTGCAAGATGTTGACCGTCCGGAAATGCTCGGGCCCGACCTCACCAACATCGGCACAAAAGTCAGCCGCCAGTGGATTTACAAGTGGTTGAAAGAACCGCGCACGGTCACCGACAGCGACGGCAACGTCGTCGTAAACGGGTACGACTCTGAGGGGGCTTTGCCGCGCATGCCGCAGTTCCACTTGAGCGATCAAGAATTGCGCGCACTCTCCGGCTACCTCAGTACCCTCCAAAGTAAACCGGTGCAGCCCTTCCACTTCGACGAGCGCATGGTGGCCGCTGCCAGCAAGCAACCGGATTTTGCTGACCAGGGCGAAGTTCGCTTCCGACAGATGTTCTGCTCCACTTGTCATTCGCTGGCCGTGACGCGCGCCGGCGAGACTACCTTGATCGGCGGCGACATCGGTCCGGAGTTGACCAAGGTCGGCAGCAAAGTGAAACCGAACTGGTTGGTCTCCTGGCTGCGCGATCCGCAGGCCCACTTGCCGCGTGGCAAGATGCCGCGGTACGAGTGGTCGGACGCAGATTTGTACAAGGTCACGCAATACATCGACGCCAGGCTGACGGATTCGGACTTGCTCAACGATGTTCCGCAGATGGACGCGCCCACTCCAGAGGAAACCCGGCTCGGGCGCCGGCTGTTCACGGACAAGGGATGTGCAAGCTGCCACGCGGTCGAAGGCATCGCTCCTCAAAGGGATTTTGGGCCCGACCTTTCGGCGCTCGGCGGCAAAGACGTTTCGCAGCTCTCCTTCGGTGGCTCGAAAATTCCGCGCAATCTGATTGCTTACATTCAGGCCAAGATCACCGATCCGATGTCCGTAAATACCGCAGCGCGCATGCCGCTCTACCGACTTACCCCTGCCGACCTCGACGCAGTAACAACTGCCCTGCTGAGCATGACTGGCACGCCTTCGACGAGCGCTCTCCAGAAGTTGATCGTGCCCCGTAGCCACGCGGGGTTCCGTCCCGCCGGCGAATTCGCCAGAATTTACGAGCGCTATAAATGCTACGAGTGCCACGAGTTCAACGGTTACGGCGGAACTCTGGCCCCCGATCTCTCCTTTGAGGGAAGCCGCGCCCAGCGCGCGTGGCTGGTCAGTTTTCTAAAGAGCCCGCAAACCCTGCGGCCCACGCTGACTTCGCGCATGCCGCAATTCAACATGACGGATCACGAAGCGACTGTCCTCGCGGACTACATCGGGCTCGTCTTGCAAAGCCCCGCCGCGGATGCTTCTCAGATCGATCCGAAGGCGTTTACTCCGCAAAAGGCGGCCCTCGGAAAACAGCTCTATGAAGTCAAATACCAGTGCCAGGCATGTCACACGGTTGGGTCGACGGGCGGTTACGTTGGGCCGAACTTGAACAATGCTGGCAACTGGCTCACGCCCGCGTGGATTGAGGCCTGGTTACACGATCCTCAGACAATGGTTCCGGGGACGATCGAGCCGCACCGCCAGTTCACCCAAGACGAGATTCAGGCATTGACGGCTTACCTGCTGACGCTGCGCCAGTCGGTTAAGCCTCAACCCGTGACTCAGGCCGCTAGTAGAACGGGCGTCCACGAAGCATTCGTCCGCAGGGAGGCACAATGAAGCGAACAATGCCTCTACTGCTGGGACTGTTCCTCGCGCTGGCGTTGGCAGTCTCGTGTCGAAAAGCTAGCGGCCCAGCGGCGGCGGATCCCCTGCGCAACGCCTACGACACGGAACAGGACTGGAACGATGCAACGCGCATCATCACCTTGAACTACCAACAGGCCCAGGGGAAGCGTATCTTCTATACGCAGTGCGTCTGGTGCCACGCGGATTCGACACCCGCGGGGCCGTCCAATCGCTCGAACTTGAATCCCATGCCCGCGCTGATGAACGACGGTTCCACGTTCAACGGTGAGAGCGACGAATACTTGGAGAACGTCATCACGCTTGGCGGCAGCGCGGTGTCTAAATCTGCGATGATGCCGCCGTATGGTCAAACGCTTGCGCAGGACGATATTCGCGCGGTGATTGCCTATATGCGCGCGATTGCGCAACCTCCGTATCAAGTACCCGCCCAGCCGGGACCGAAATACGGAACGAGGTAGATCGCAAGTGCCGAGGTTCTTCAAACGCTCCGCTGTGCCGCTCGCGTGGGGTTTGATCGCAAGCCTATTGCTTGGCGCGTTTGTTCAGAATGCGCACGCGCAGGTCAATCCCGCCGAAATCACTGACCCACACTTGAAAGAGCTGGAGACGGCCTACTTTCCACAGATTGTGACGCTCTACCGCGAAGTCAGTAAGCTGCAATTCCCATTTTCTTTTCGGCTGAGCCGCTATGTCGGACTGAACCCGGATCAGCAGGCCGGATCGGACGCGCGCGGTTTGGAATTCGTGGAATTCGAGAACCGCACGCTGTTCAAGGTGTCCGGGAGTTACAACGCCGCGTTCAACGCCGAGTTGCTTACAGCAAATGAACGCGCGAGCCGCACATTTTCGGACGTGATTGCCACGATTCTATCCTTGGTGACCAAGAACATCCCGGCGGACGTGGCTTGTGACGGAATCGGGTTCGAAATTTCCTATCATGTGCGCTCCCGTAGTCATAATCTCGACTATGAAGGAAAAGAAAACCTTGTTGTTGTCTTCGATCGGGCGGATGCGTTCGCCTATGTGAATGCTGACAGCGATTCCGCAAGACAGAACCTCCTCAATCACGCGGAGATCTTTCTGGATGGCCAGGAATTCGGGCTGGCCCTGAAGGGGAAGGAGCCGCTTGATGCGGAGGCGCGCGGCAAGACCCCGCCGCCCCAGTCGGCTGATGCTCAGGATGCAGCGCCGCGCGCGAGCACGACGCTGGTGAATCCGAACGTTCTTTCCTCTGGCGGCTTTCCGGCCAGTCGGCCGACTGGTCTTTCCTCAACCAATGCGGCCTCCGGATCGCAGCCCGCCGTTCCTGCCGCTGCGGTCCCTCCTCCCTCGCCCGTCTTACCGGCGCAGGATCCACAGCCAGCCGTCTCCCCGGCGGACGCGGAGCGTTTGCAGACGCAGTTCCAGCCCCAGCTTGATGAACTCGCGAATCTGGGCAAGACCAGGTTTCACTTTATCGACTATGCTCCTCCGTCCTTCGTCGTCTTTCGGAACGAAGTCGTATTACAACTGTCGTTGCGAAACACGGCTCGCTTCGCTCCGGACGCAGGTTCAATTTACAAACGGGCCGCCCAAAGTTTTGATCTCTTCCTGGCTCCGCAACTGAAAGACATTCTGGACAAGATTCCCGCCGACGCAGCGTTCACCGGGTTCGACATCACGGTTGTAAATCAGATCGGTTCCGATCCCCACGCGGCCTCCGAGGCAGTAGAGTTCGTCTGTCCACGCGAAGCCCTCGGTAAGTTTGTGGATGACGACATTACAAACCAGCAGTTGATCGATCAGAGTGTCGTGCTGGTGAATGGAGTTCGGATTTCTCTTAATTTACAATTGGTCGAGTAGCCGCTGATTCATGCAATTGACCCAGAATTTCTTCGAACTGAAGTCTGCCAGCCGGACTGCGCTTTCGCGATTGAGATGGCTTTGAACTGAGGCAACGCGGAGAACCAACGGGATGCATATAATCAGTTGTTTGTGGGCCTTCGCAGACGTTAAATTCTGGCAAGCAAACTCCGTAGGTTTTCGCGACAGCGAACCGACAGATTTCTTGGCATAGGAGGCAGCCTCCTAGTACGCCGTCCTTCGTCCGCGATCGGCGGCAGGCTCCAGCGGTGTGCTCAGATTCCTCAGGACAATCGAAGAAATCGTGCCCGGGGTGGGAGTCGAACCCACAAGGGGTAAAATCCCCGGAGGATTTTAAGTCCCCAGCGTATGCCATTCCGCCACCCGGGCTTGGCAGGGATAACCCTATCCTAGCCGGACGAGTCGCCGCAATACCGCATTCCGGTTGTGAGTTTCGAGATGCTATCGATTCGCGAAGGCCGGGGCGACCGCACGGCGCTTCGCTCGATCGGTTGGCCGCTGCGCTCTCTGGGCTTACATTCCGAGGATGGGCAGGCAGAGCGGCGGCTCGACGTGGAAATCCAAGCCGGCGATCTCTTCCAGCGCGCGGCTTAGGACCGCGCTGCTGCAGGTTTCCAGGGTCATCACAAACGGGAGCGCGTCGTGCGGGTACCCGGGCTTTTGCAGCACGGCGTCGATGCTGATTTCAAAGCGCGAGAGCGCCGCGCTGACGGCCGCGAGAATCCCGGGGCGATCCTTGACGACCAGCCGCAAATAGTGCGGCGCGGTGAATTCGCCGCTCACCGATTTTGGAATCTCCAGCGCAGCGGATGGGCCAGTTTGCGGCGCGCCCGCGCCTCGTGCGATCGAATACAGGTCGGAAACCACGGCCACCGCGGTGGGATCGCCGCCGGCGCCGTAGCCGGAGAATACCGTCTGCTCCGAAAACTCGCCGGTTGTCACGACCATGTTCTTATTTCTTTCCACGTGTGCCAGCAGCGATGCATCGGGCACCAGCGCGGGCTGCACAGCCGCAAAAAGCTGCAGGCCGTTCGACGTATCTTTCCGCGCGAGTGAGATCTGCCGGATCGTGCAACTGAGATCGTGCGCGTACTTAAAATCAACCGCTTCGATTAGTGAGATTGGTCGGCATGGGATCTGCCCGGCGCGGACGGCGATTCGCAATCCGGCTTGCGTCAGTATCACGAGCTTTGCGCGCGCATCGTAGCCTTCGACGTCGGCGCTTGGGTCGGCTTCCGCGAAGCCGAGTTCCTGCGCCTCCTTCAACGCGTCCACGAAGTTGGCGCCGCTCGCCTCCATCTTCGTCAAAACGAAGTTGCACGTGCCGTTGAGAATGCCTGCGATTTCGTGGAGCCGGTCGCCGGCCAGGCCTTCCTGAACGCCGATGATCACGGGAATTC
>Ga0209517_10008173_pt1 | contig 12303 bp, 8 predicted proteins | sample PeaSoiMetSII2010_FD_187695 | JGI IMG/M metagenome (GOLD analysis project Ga0209517, IMG submission 187695) | Peat soil microbial communities from Weissenstadt, Germany - SII-2010 (SPAdes) (version 2) | ecosystem: Environmental > Terrestrial > Soil > Wetlands > Peat | place: Germany: Weissenstadt...
GCGGGGGGAGAAGTTGTGCGGATTCAGGGGCAGCTTGCCGGTGGCCGGCCACAGCGGGTTGCTGGCCAGATTGTTGGTGTTGAAAGTCTGCAGGTCGTAGCGGACGCCCAGCGACAGCGCGAAATGCCCGCTCAGGCGGATGGTGTCCTGCACGAACCCGGCATACTCGGTAGTGTTGGGATGGGACTCCGCGTCGCCGAAGTTCTGGATGTAATACCGCGGCACCAGATGGGCGTAGGCGCGCAGCGGGGAGAGCGGCAGGCCGCCTTCCTGCGGCTCAAAGGTGAACGGGTTCACCTTGATGGTGTCGAAGTAATACTCTCCGCCGAACAGCGAAGGGAAGAAGTTGTAGATCCACGTCCCGTGCACGTCGCCGCCGAACTTCCACTGGTGGCGGCGGCCTTCCAGGCTCAAGGTTTCGGCGAGCTGCAGGCGGTGCTCGCGCGTGGTCCGGGGCAGGATGCTGGAGCGGCCGAAGCCGTCGGTGAGGTTGTAGATCTTGGTCAGCGCGTCGCTGGAATTGGCGTAGGAATTCTGCAGGTCGCGGGAGAACTGCAGCCGCAGGTGGCTGGTGAGGCGCGGCCGCAGCGCGCTGATCAGCGTTACCACCGCGCTTTCCGTGCTCACCTGCTCTTCCCCGTTGTTGTTGATGCCGAAGGTCGTCACCGGGCTGGCAGGATCGAAGAAGACGTTGTTCTCCCCCCAGTAACGCGAGGTGCTCAGCCGCGCGCTCAGGTGGTGGTGCGGCGAGAGCACGAAGTCCAGCTTGCCGAAGCCGGCATTGCCCACCAGCGCGGTGCGGAACTGGCCGCCCAGTTGCGACAGCGAAGCCGCCGCCGCGAACACCAGCGCCTGGTCCGTGGCCTCGTAATCCGTCGGCTGCGGGACCACTGCCGTGGCGCCATTGGCGAATTGCACCACCGTGGGTATGTGGAAGATGTGCTGGTCCAAGCCCGCGAAGAAGAACACACGGTTGCGCTTGATGGGGCCGCCCAGCGTGAATCCGAACTGGTCCTGGCGATTGGGTGGCTTGATGCTGATATTGGGATAGCCGGCGCCCAGACGGCCGTCGCGGTAATAATCGAACAGGCTGCCGTGCCACTGGTTGCCACCCGAGCGCGTGACCACGTTGATCACTGCTCCCCCGGAGCGCCCCAGTTCCGGACCGTAGGTGTTGGAGGACACGCGGAATTCCTGCACCACTTCGTTCGAAAACTGGTAGGGAGCGCGATAACGTCCCCGCTCTTGACTGAAGAAGGCGTTGTTGTTGTCCACGCCGTCCACAAGGAAGCTGGTTTGAAAGCCGCGGATGCCTCCGAAGGCCAGGTCGCCGTTGGTGGCCGAGGTCAGGCTGCGCGGGTCCTGGGTGACGCCGGGAGTGAGCAGCGCCAGGTCGCTGAAGCGCCGCCCGTTCAGCGGCAACTCGGTGATGGCGCGCTCGTCGAGCACGGTCGAGACCGCGGCAGGCAGGGTCTCGACCATGGGCGCCGCTCCGGAGACGGTCACCGTCTCCCGCGATCCCGCCACCTCCAACCCCAGCGCCAGCTCGACCGCGCCGCCGACTTCCACCTGTATGCCGTAGCGTCGCAATGCTGCCATGGCCGGAGCGCTCACCTGCACTCCGTACTCGCCGGGCAGCAGCATTTCAAAGACGAATGACCCTTCCTGCGTGGTCGCGGTCGTGCGCTCGACACCCGTTTGCGCGCTGATCAGCCGGACCTCCGCTCCCGCCACGCGCGCCCCGCTCGCGTCCGTCACAGTCCCGCGCAGAGCGCCGGTGGAAGCATCCTGCGCCAAAAGCGCAGCCGCGAGGGACAACACGACTAGCGGCAGAACGAGGGCGGGGCTTCGCATGGGACGACTCCTTAGGTAGCAGTTAGCGGTCAGCAGTCAGCAGTCAGCTAGGACATTCCTGAATGCTGAGTGCTCGCCATCGAACCGCCCCTGATACGCTCGCGGCAAGAAGCTGGCTGTGACTGAGGAATGTTTTTCGGAAAACGGAACAGACGAACGCTAGGGCGCAGATTCGGCGGGAGATGGGACTGACAGTGCGAGGCCGATTTCTCGCCTCGCTTGTTCTGAAATCAGAACAAGGTTGTAGCGCCGGCGTCTCGCCGACAGAAGATTACGGCAACGCCTGCACCACCGCGTTAGTCAGAAACGGATCGTCGAACTCGGTGCGTTCTCCGGATTTTTTCCCGGCTACCGGTTGGAGCCGCGCGGAAAGCGGCTTCTTCCACTTGTAGGCCAGCGAAGCTACATCGCCCAAAATGCGGGCGAGTCGTTCTTCCGAGACATCGCCGGGCAAAGGAATAGTATCGAGCCCGGTGCCGCACACGGCCGAATAGGCCAGCAGCGAATCGGTCGTATAGGCGCCCTGGCTCCAGCGCTCCGCCAGTCGCTCGTCTTCCAGCACCGGCACCATCAAGCCGACGTAACCGACCTGCTTGACCGGCACCGAGCGGACGGCCTGAGTGATCACCGATGCCGCAGTCAGAGTGCCGCTGGATCCGAAGCGGGCGCCCGTGAACTTTTCGATCGCAGCGCCGATCGAAACTTTACCCAAAGGCGCCGGAGTAGGATCGAGGCCGGCATAGGTCCAGCCGGTTTGAGCGGCAATGCGCTTCGCGACGCGCTCACAGTCTACGGAGTGGCGCGCCAGTTCCCCGGCGAGCCGCCGTCCTGCTTCAGCGTGATCGCCGGAGGTGGCCGCGAAGACCGCATCCACGACATTGGCCGATTCCAGACCGATGGAAAACTGATGGCCTGCCCCCAGGTGATACGACCCGGGATAAAACGGCCCGTAGGGCGCCAGCATGGCCGTCGCCGTGAAGTTGAAGTTTCCCTGGCTGTGCGGAGTGTGTTCCTCGAGGTACTTAATCACCCGGGCGGCTGCGTGCACTGCCTTCCAATGCACTCCATCCTCGCCGGCGACGATGATGCTGGCTTCGAGGTTTTTCGTTTCCGAAAGGACCTTGGCCAGTAACTCGGCAGCGCGCGGATCGTCGGAATCGGTAAGCATGGCGGGACCGATGTTGGCGTCGAACAACTCCTTCAGCGACAGCTCGTCATATGCGCGGAACCAGGCGAGGGCGTCCGCATCGGACATCCCGGCGATGAATTGTGGAAACGGCTGCGTGGTGATGCGAACCGATTCAACTTCGTACCCGTCGCGCTGATATTCGGCTTTGGCCGCCCGCAACATCTTCAGCGTGTCTGAAATCTGCTGTTGGTACTGCGCCGGCTCAAGGCGGATAAACGCCGTGATCGCACGCACCTTGGGCTTCGGGCTCTGCGCCAGCACCGGGCTGGCAGCCCAGCATGTCACGATGACGAATAGAAGAGAGCACAAGCAGCTTTTCTCACCAGGCATCGCCACCTCCTTCGTTTGCATTCAGGGATCGAACTGGATCATATACCCCGACAAGCAGATGACGTTCCCGCCGCGCGCATGATACCTTCTACATTTTCCCGAGAGACTCAATGATCCGTCTTTACAAGGGAATCCTGCCGCACGTGCCGGCCACGGCTTACGTGGACGACTCGGCGCAACTGATCGGTGACGTGACGCTGGGCGAGCACGCGAGCATCTGGATGAACTGCGTGCTGCGCGGCGACGTCAATTCCATCCGCATCGGCAGCCACTCCAATATCCAGGACCTCTCCGTGCTGCACGGCATGCTGGGCGAGTTCAAGGTGACGGTGGGCGACTGGGTGACGGTCGGGCACTCGGTCACGCTGCACGGCTGCACCGTGGAAGACAAATGCCTGATCGGCATGGGCTCGGTGATCCTGAACGGCGCCATTATCGGCACCGGCTCCATCATCGCCGCCGGCACCGTCATCCCCGAGCGCACAGTGGTGGCGCCCAACTCGCTGTGGATGGGTGTGCCGGGCAAATTTCGCAAAGCGCTCGGCAAGCCTGACCTCGAACTCATCCTGCGCTATGCCAAGAACTATCTTGGTTATAAAGAGCAGTATCTGCGCGAGCGCGGCGGAAGCTGATGGCAGCCATCCAGCAAAAGACGGTCGGAATCCTGATCTTCCCGGAAGTCGAGGTCCTGGACTTCTGCGGACCGTTCGAGGTGTTCTCGGTCACGCGCCTGAACGAGGCCAAGCGCCGGGAACAGCCCTCGCCGTTTCGCGTCGTGCTGGTCGCAGATACCGCCGAGCCCGTCTCCGCCGCCGGCGGCATGCGCGTGCTGCCCGATTGCACCACCATCGCCTGCCCGTCGCTCGACATCCTGCTCGTCCCCGGCGGCTGGGGCACGCGCGACCAGATGAACGTCACGCGCATCATCGACTGGATCCGCCAGCGCGCGAAGAAGGTCGAATTGCTGACCTCGGTTTGCACCGGCTCGCTGCTCCTGGGCCAGGCCGGCCTGCTCGACGGCCATCGCGCCACCACGCACTGGGACGCCCTGGCCACGCTGCGCGAGCGCTTTCCCAAGATCACCGTTGTGAACGACGAGCATGTGGTCGAAGAAGGAAGCATCCTCACTTCCGCCGGCATCTCTGCCGGCATTGACCTGGCGCTGCGCGTGGTCGCCCGCTGCTTCGGCGAATCCGTGGCCCGTAACACAGCGCGCCACATGGAGTATCCCTATCCCGAGTCGAACGCGCGCCGGGTGCAGGTGAGCGCATGATCAAGGCTGTCCGCGGGACGCGCGACCTGCTGCCGCCCGATACCGCGCTGTGGAACTTCGTCGAGACGGCGGCGCGCGACATCTTCCGTCTTTATAACTTTCGCGAGATTCGCACTCCCATCTTCGAGCAGACGCAACTGTTCGCGCGCTCGGTGGGCGAAGAGACCGACATCGTCTCGAAGGAAATGTTTACGTGGGAAGACAGCAGCCGTGCCGCGAGCGAAAAAACGCAATCGCTCACGCTGCGTCCGGAGGCTACTGCCGGCATCGTCCGCGCCTACATTGAGCACGACCTGAACCGCACCGGTTTGTTGCAAAGGCTTTATATGATTGGGCCGATGTTCCGGCGCGAGCGTCCGCAAAAAGGCCGCTATCGCCAGTTCTTCCAGATCGACGCCGAGGTCATCGGACCGCCGACCGCTGGCAGCGAGTCGCCGTCGGTCGATGCCGAACTGCTTGAGATGCTGGCCACGTTTCTCGAGCGCATCGGGATCACCGGCTGGACGCTCGAGCTGAACTCGGTCGGTTGCGCCAACGACCGTCCCAGGTACAACGAAGCTCTGCGCGCGGCGCTGGCGAAAGATCTCGACAAGATGTGCGCCGACTGCCAGCGTCGCGCCGTCACCAACCCGCTGCGGGTGCTCGATTGCAAGGTCCCCGAGGACCAGCCCATCATCGAGAAGCTGCCGCGCATGCTCGACTACCTCGACGAAAGCTGCCGCCAGCATTTCCAGGCGGTGCAGGACCTGCTCGCGGCCGTCGGAGTACCGTACGTCATCAACTCGCGCATGGTGCGCGGCCTCGATTACTACACCCGGACGGCCTTCGAGTTCACTCACGGCGCACTGGGAGCGCAGAACGCGATCCTCGGCGGCGGCCGTTATGACGGGCTCTCCGAATGGCTCGGCGGTCCGAAAGCTCCGGGGATCGGCTTTGCTATCGGCGAAGACCGCCTGGTGCTCGCGCTAGGCCGGACGGCGGAAGCTCTCTCGCATCCACCCGACGCTTATCTTGCGCCGCTGGGGACAGGCATGGATCGCGAAGCCGCCAGGCTGGCGCGCGAACTCCGCAGGCAGGGAGTGGTGGTCGAACTGGGCGACGAGAGCTTCCGCCTGAAGAAGTCTCTCGAGACGGCCAGCAAGATCGGCGCGCGCTACGCCGTCATCATCGGAGAGAATGAAGTGAAGGCAGACGCCTTCGCTCTGAAGAACCTGGCCACCGGAGAGCAGGTGACGGTGCCGCGCGCGGAACTGGCCCGCCGGATCCAGCCTACGCTCCTGAAATGAGACTCGTCACCGGCGGTTCGATTACACTCACAACTTGAAACTTGAAACGTGAAACTGGAAACTGGTTTTCCATGGCTCTTGACTTCCTAGGCGATCTGCGGCGCACCCACACCTGCGGCGAGCTGCGCGCGCCCCAGGCCGGCGAGCGCGTCGTGCTGATGGGATGGGTGAACCGGCGCCGCGACCTGGGCAGCCTGATCTTCGTCGACGTGCGCGATCGCACCGGCGTCACCCAGGTGGTCTTCAACGCCGAACTGAACCCGGCGCTGCACGAGAAGGTGGCTACGCTGCGCTCGGAGTATGTCGTGGCGGTCATCGGCAAGTGCAAGCGGCGCGACCCGTCCACGGTGAACCCCAACATCGAGACCGGCGAGGTCGAGATTGTCGCCGACGAGCTGAAGATCCTGAACGAGTCGAAGACGCCTCCCTTCCTGCCCTCGGAGAACGTTCTGCCCAACGAGGAAGTGCGGTTGCAGTATCGTTACATCGACCTGCGCCGTCCGCCGATGCAGGCCAACCTCGAGCTGCGCCACCGCGTCACCATGGCGATCCGCAATTATCTGGCGGGGCAGGGCTTCCTGGAGATCGAGACGCCATTCATGACCCGCTCTACCCCCGAAGGCGCGCGCGATTACCTCGTGCCTAGCCGCGTCCAGCCGGGCAAGTTCTACGCCCTGCCGCAGTCGCCACAACTGTTCAAGCAGATCCTGATGATCGCCGGCTGCGACAAGTATTTCCAGATCGTGCGCTGCTTCCGCGACGAGGACCTGCGCGCCGACCGCCAGCCCGAGTTCACCCAGATCGACCTGGAGATGAGCTTCCCCCAGCCCGACCGCGTGTTCGAAGTCGTCGAGGGCTTTCTGGCCGCGGCCTTCAAGGCCGCGGGAACCGAAATCAAGACGCCGTTCCGGCGCATGACCTACGACCAGGCCATCCGGCTCTACGGCAGCGACAAGCCCGACATGCGCCTGCCCGCCATGACCGACGTGCGCTCGGCCTTCACCGCCGCCGATCTCGAGAAGCTCAACGTCAATGCTGGCCTGCCGGTGGTCGCAATTCTCATCCCGGGCGTTGGCGAGCTCTCCCGCCACCAACGCGACGAGATCAAGACCATGCTCGGCGACAAGCAGCGCGCCAAGGTCTTCGAGGACTTTAAGCGCCTGGAGAAATCGTTCCCTGATGCTGCGAGGAAGATCCGCGACACGACCGGCGCGCGCCCCGAAGACCTCATCGTGCTGGTTGCCGGCGACAGCAAGCCGGGTGCGCATCCGGCAGAAGCGACCACGCCGCCCGAGGTCAGGCAGCACGACTTCGCCGTCTGTACCGCCGCGGGCGCGTTGCGCCTGGCGCTGGCGCAGAAGTATGCCGAAAAGCACGGCGCCTTCAAGAACAAGAAGGATTTCCAGTTCCTCTGGGTAACCGACTTCCCCATGTTCGAGTGGGACGAGCAGGAGAAGCGCTGGGCGGCGGCGCACCATCCCTTCACCTCGCCCCACGAGCAGGATATGGAAAAGCTGGAGAGCGACCCCGCGGCCGTCCGTGCGCTGGCGTATGACGTGGTGCTCAACGGCACCGAGCTGGGCTCGGGCTCGATCCGTATCCACCGCCAGGACATTCAGAAGAAAATCTTCCGCGCGCTTGGCATGAGCGACGACGAAGCCCGCGCACGCTTCGGCTTCTTCCTTGAGGCGCTGGAGTACGGCACGCCTCCGCACGGCGGCATCGCCCTCGGCCTCGACCGCATCGTCATGCTGCTGGCCGGCGCCGACAGCCTGCGCGAGGTCATCCCCTTCCCCAAGACAGCCAAAGCGGTGGACCTGATGGTGGACGCGCCTACCCCTGTCAGCGAGGCCCAACTGCGCGAATTGGGGATTGAGGTGAAGAAGAAGGCGGAGTGATCTGGTTTGTATCAGGGCACGGCTTCAGCCGTGCCGATATGGTTTAAGAAATCCGGCTTTAGCCGCTGAGGGGTTATGTGTATCCCGTCGCGAAACTCAAAATCTCAGGGGCTGAAGCCCATTTCTTTGCAACACCTATCGGCACGGCTAAAGCCGTGCCCTGATACAAGGCTCTTCTGCGGACGCGCCGTGCCCCGATACAAAGCTCTCCTGCGCACGTCCGAGAGGAACGCTCTGATATGAGGCCGTTTTAATCCCCGCGCATCATTCTTCCGCTCCGGCTACAATCGAATTCTCCCATGGGCAGAATCCACGTCCTTCCCGAGCACGTTGCCAACAAGATCGCCGCGGGCGAAGTGGTCGAGCGTCCGGCGTCGGTGGTGAAGGAACTGCTCGAGAACGCGCTGGACGCGGGCGCGCGCCGCATCCGCGTGCAGGTGGAGGCGGGCGGCAAGAAGCTCATCCAGATCACCGACGACGGCTGTGGCATGGTGCGCGACGACGCCCTGCTGGCCTTCGAGCGCCACGCTACCTCCAAGATCCGCGACGCCGAAGACCTGCTGAACGTGGCCACGCTCGGCTTCCGCGGCGAAGCCCTGCCGTCGATCGCCTCGGTCTCGCGCCTGAGGCTGGAAACCTGTGCCGAGCCAAGCGAATCTGCGGGGACCATCATCGAGATCGCCGGGGGCAAGATTCTCAAGGTCGAAGAAGCCGGGCTGCCCGCGGGAACGTCGATCACCGTCCGCGACCTGTTCTTCAACACGCCCGCGCGCAAGAAATTCCTGAAGGCGGAATCCACCGAGCTGTCGCACATCGCCTCGCTGGTAACGCACTACGCTCTGGCGCATCCCGACAAGCACTTCGAGCTGCACTCGGCCACCAACGCCATGCTCATTGCTGCGCCCGTGGCTTCGCGCTCGGAGCGCATCTATCAAATATTCGGCAAGGAGACGCTGGACCAGCTTCTGCCCATCGCGGCGGCGGCGCGGCTTGAGCACATCGGCCTTCCCGAGCCTCCGCCGTGGCGGCGCAGCGAAGACTACCAACGCCCTGAGCCGGGCGAGGTGCGCGCGACCGGCTTCGTCTCGCGCCCGGAGATCCAGAAGCTCAATCGCAACTCCATCTTCGTGTTCGTGAACGGCCGCCTGATCCGCGACCGCTTCATGCAGCACGCGTTGACTGAGGCCTATCGCAATATTCTGCCGCCCACCGTCTTCCCGGTGGTGCTGCTGTTTTTGGAATTGCCCGCCGGCGAGGTGGACGTGAACGTCCACCCGTCGAAGACCGAAGTGCGCTTCCGCCAGCAGGGGTTTGTGCACGACTTCGTGCGCGACTCGGTGCGCGCCGCGCTGATGAAGACGCGTCCGGTGCCGCAGTTCACCACCGAGATCCACGCGCAGCCCACCTCCGCGCAGGCGCTCTCGCCCATATTCACGCCGCACGCCGCCACACAGGCGGCTGCCGCCGAAGGCTTCCGACTCGATCCTCCGCATGTCCCGCAGCTGAATGAGCGTTTCCAATTCGGCGAGGGCATCGAGATCACGGCGAATGCCGCGATCAGCGTGCTGGGCAGAGCGGAAACGCAAGGTCCCTCGACTCGCGCTCAGCTCGCAGGCTCGCCTCGCGCAGCGCTCGGGATGACAATGAGTGGAGAGTGTGGCGGAATCATCGACGCCGGCCATGAGAACGGTGACGGTGTCTCGCTGGCCTCGCTCTCGCCGCTCGGGCAGTTGCGCGACTCCTTCATCCTGGCGGTGAACAGCGAAGGGCTGTGGATCATCGACCAGCACGTGGCGCACGAGCGCGTGCTGTTCGAGCGGGTGCTGCGGCAGCGCGCTGCCGAGAGGGTCGAAACCCAGCAACTCCTGATGCCGCTGATCGTGGAGCTCACACCGGGTCAGCAGGCCGTTTTCAGCGAGATCTCGGACGAGCTGCGCCGCAACGGCTTCGAGGTCGAGCCCTTTGGCTCGCGTACCATCGCGGTGAAGGCCTCGCCTGCGGGCGTGGATGCCTCCGACGTCGAGCGCATGCTGCACGAACTGCTCGACCAAGTGGACCGCGAGTCGCAAGCCATCAACCTGGAACAGGTGCGCGCCCGGATCGCCGCCTCCATCGCCTGCCACGCCGCCATCAAGGTGAACACGCCGCTGGAGAAAAACAAGATGGAATGGCTGCTGAAGGAGCTGGCGCGGACGGAGTGTCCCATGTCCTGTCCGCATGGCCGCCCGGTGCTGCTGCGGTATTCTGTGAGGGAGATCCAGAAGGCGTTTAAGAGAATTTAGAATTGGTAATTGGTGATTTGTAATTTGTAATTTTGTGAAGAATGTCGGTTGCGCCGAGAGTCTGCCCTTACTTTACAAATTACAAATTACCAATTCCCAATCCCCATGACCGACCCCGAACTCCACGAACTTCGCCGGCAGAAGTGGCGCCTCGACGGGCGCCCGGTGCGCACCATCGAAGACGCACGTGAGTTCCTGGAGTCCGTGGGCTTCTGCCTGATGTATCCCATCTCGTCGCAGGATCCGGGAATGCGCGGCGGTCCGGAGATCGTCTTGCCGACATTCATCGGCGCCTTTGTTGGGAGCGACGAGAACCTCCCGACTCGGCAGAAAGCGTTCGCCGATCCGCGCGCCCACGAGGCTACCGAGCTGGCCGTGCGCCTGCTGCGCGAGCGCTCCGCCTACGAAGCCTGCGTCTTCGGAGAAAATAATTTGCTGGTCGCCGCCTCGGTGTTCCCCTACTTCTACGCGCTGGCCGGGGACCGCAATCCGCGCCAGGAGCCGGGCGCGGACCGCTCGCTCTCGCCGCTGGCGCAGGACGTGCTGGGCGGCATCCAACGCGCCGGCCCGGTCACGAAGCGGCGCTTGGCCGAGACCCTGGGTGGCGACCTGTCGGAGGCGGCGATCGACCGCGCGCTCTCCGAGCTGGCGGCGCGGCTGCGTATCGCGCGCGTGGATTACAACCCGCGCGACGGCTCCTCCTGGGACGTGCTCTACCGCTGGTCGCCCGAGGCGGTGAACGAGGGCATGCACCTGGCGGTAGCGGCAGCACTTTCGGCGCTGCTCTCCAAGTACCTGGATTGCGTGATCGCCGCCGACGAGAAAGAGATCGGCGACTGTTTCTCACCGCTGATCGCGCGCTCCAAGGTGAAGGAAGCGCTGAACGCGTTGCTGGCGGCGCGCGAGCTGGAGTTCGTGCACGTCGGCAATCGCACGCTGGTCCAGTTGGCTCCGGCGAGGACGACGGAACGCCCGCGCACTTCGCGGCGCCGCGCATGAATATGCGCAAGAAGCTGGTGATCGCTATCGACGGCCCCGCGGGAGCAGGCAAGAGCACGCTGGCGGCGCGGCTGGCGCAGAAGCTCGGCTACGTCAACCTGGAGAGCGGCGCGATGTACCGCGCCCTGGCGCTGAAGGCGCTCGCCTGCGGGGTCGCGCTCGATGACGAAGACGTTCTGCTGGCGCTCGCCGAGGGATCGCGCATTGAACTGCGGCCGGAAAGCGACGGCAACCGCGTGCTGCTCGACGGCCGCGACGTCTCGGAGCGCATCCGCGAGCCGGACGTGACCGACGCCGCCTCGAAGCTCTCGGTGCATCCCCGGGTGCGCGAATGGATGGTCGCCCGCCAGCGCGAGATGGGCGCGCAGGGCGGAATCATCATGGAAGGCCGCGACATCGGGACGAAAGTGTTTCCCGAGGCCGAGGTCAAGATCTTCCTCGATGCGGCGCCCGAGGTGCGCGGCGACCGCCGCTTCCGCCAGACTCCGGAGGCGAAGCTGCCGCCCGAGGCGGTCATCGCCGAATTGCGCGAGCGCGACCGGCGCGACCGCACGCGGGCCGCTTCACCGCTGGCCCCGGCCCCCGATGCGGTGATCATCGATTCCACGGGGATGACCATCGAGAAGGTGATGGCACGCGCGGAAGCCATCATCGCCGGCAAGCAAAAACAAAAAGCGGCCACGGATTAGCACAGATCACATCAGATCAATCCGCGCAAATCCGTGGCGTTCTTATCCTTTCCTGATCTCGATGTCTCCGCGATCGGTGGAGAGCTGGATCTGCGGGCCGCCGCTGCCGACCGACCCGGTAGCCTTCGAGTCGTGTGCCCGGTTCTCGACGTTCACGCCGGCGAAGTCGGACGAGATCTCGCCACGCGTGGCGTGCGCATCGAGTTGGAAGGCGGCTTCCGGCGGCAGGACGAGGTGGATACGCCCGCGGCGGTTGGTGATCTGGATGTTGCCCAGCGGCAACTTGCCCGGCGTCAGCTCGATATCGGAATTGTTGTCCTCGATATGGACGTTGCCGGTGAAGTCGCCCAGGCGGATGTCCTTGGAGCGGGTGACCACGCGCGTCGGGCCGGCCAGCGAACTAACCCGCAGGTCGCCGGAATCCAGCACCAGGTCGCCATCGAGCTTGGCCATCTCCATATCGGTGCGCGAGGACAGGAAGTGAACCGAGTTGGCGATTTTCG
>Ga0209517_10008174_pt1 | contig 12302 bp, 13 predicted proteins | sample PeaSoiMetSII2010_FD_187695 | JGI IMG/M metagenome (GOLD analysis project Ga0209517, IMG submission 187695) | Peat soil microbial communities from Weissenstadt, Germany - SII-2010 (SPAdes) (version 2) | ecosystem: Environmental > Terrestrial > Soil > Wetlands > Peat | place: Germany...
AGCATGAGCAGTTTTCGCCGCGTGATCACGATTGGTTTTCTCCTGGCTGCAGCAGCGGGCTGTGCGGCTGATGACAGCTCTTGCAGACGGCCCCGCCCGAGTGCTCGGCGCTAACCACCTGCGGGAAGTTCTTCGGCTTGGCTATATTGGCTTCGTGGCAGCGCGCGCACAGCACCGCCGTATCGGGCAACTGAGACGTCACCGAAGCCGGGTCTTCGGCGTGGTTGGCAAGCGGTCCGTGGCAGGCCTCACAGTTCACGCCCGTATGCTTGCCCGCCGTTTTCATAAGCACAACCTCGCCATGACAGTCTTCACAGGCTTGGTGACCGGCATAGGAGATCGGCTTGGACGAAAGCTCGACCAGAGCATTTCCGCGGTAGTGGCCATATTGTCCAAAGCTTTTGGGAATAAAGTGCGCCCGGATCAGCAAAAATACCAGGAACACAATCGCAAACGCGATCGCAAGCCGCACGATATGTCCGGAGTCTTTGAATTTGTTCACTTGCACCCCTTGCAGACCGCCTGCCATACCCTTCGGCGGTTCTGAGTGTTTCGCACCACGGACTCAAGTGGAAGGTTTGCGACCGATGTTCTCAAGCTCGATCCGATCTCGCTCTGTTAGTTCAATTCTCGGAGCACCTCTGGATATGGGCCACAATCTTTTGACCCATATAACATATGATTAGGGAGAATCAAATAAATTGTATCCAGTTCTTGCCACTCCAAAATCTTTCAAATAGGCAGGTTTTGCCGCACTTTGCAAATAGGGTTCAACTTAGAGTGCAGCTCCATTTTAAGAGCAATGGAGGAATGGATCAGAATGCAAGCCAGGCAAAAAGATAAAGGGTGTTGTTGCCGGACGCTTTTTGGACGTTCATTGGGGTTTGTGAATGTGATTCAAGTATAGGACAATGGCCTGAACATCTTCGGGCGACAGGTAGTTATACGGCCGCATCTTCCCTTTGACGCCGGCTTGGATAGTTTGCTCGACTTTCTCGTCGATCTTTGGGTGTTCCCAATACTTATCCTTGGAGAAGTCCGCAAGTTCGAGCCTCAGGGACTTAGCTCCTCTCCCCTTTCCGTCACCTTTAGGGCCGTGGCAAACCATGCAACTTTTTTCGTAAAGTGTTTTACCTTGTGCCCAATCTTGTGCCAGTGCGACATTTAATTGTACGAAACTAGTCGCAAAGCAAAGAATCGCTGCACATACCAGTGTTTTCTTCAACATAGGATTCTCCTCGATAAGATAAGAGGTTGGCCCGATGCAGACCGGACCGGGCAAAAGTTTGGTTGGACATCGTAAACCGAGTATACAATACAATTTCATGAAATGACCTGTCAATTGCGGAGAAGGGGAGAAAGTCAAAATCTTTTTGACAGTAGAGCCTCTTGTTAAGAGGCTTTTCCTCTGCTGCGGTGAAGTGATTTTCGACGGGTTTTGTGGTAAAAATATAAGCTGGATGCGGGAAGGGGGAAATGCAAATGGAGCAGATAGAGATTCTTTCAGGAAAGGACCTCATCAAACGGTTGAATATCCCCCCTTATGGCCTGCTCGATGACCTCCGCTATCGCGGGAAATTTTGCCCTCGCAATAAAAATACCGGGACCCCCATTGCCCCCCCAGGGTGCGAGAGTGAAGTCAAGGCGATTAAGAAACTGGAAAAGGCTGTCCGTGACCTGCAATTTAACAAGCGAAAGGCGGCGATAGAATTAGGCTTGGAAGCTGCACGCGGGATTCCTAAGATCGAGCGGCACGCTTACGGGCGCCTGAAGGGAGCAAAGGCCGATCTTGATTTATTCCGCAATCAATTATCATTGCTCACAAAACAGATCAGCTACCCCGATCGGATGTGGGAACGCTACTATCCGGCTGACGAGGAGGAAAAGGGCCGGGCGATAGATGTACTGCTTGACTCGCATTTTTGGGTCCGGTTCGCCGAGGGAGCAAACCTGGGGATTGAAGCGAAAATCGCAGCCTATGACGCCGATCTGCCTCGACAGCCCGCGGGCCCAATTGACTATGAGGCGGCGAAACACAAAGAGGGACTCGGGCGTAACAAATAGCCCCTTGGACCCGCGCAGGCTGCTGTCCGCCAATACCAAACCAGGTATCACGTTGAGAGACTTTCGATTGAACAATTTTGCGATGCGCAATTAAAGAAAATACCAAAACCTTCACAGGCCGCGACGCTGCGGGCCGCAAAGAAAAAGTTCTCAGATAAATGGGAGCATTCCGTTCCAGATCCTACCATTCGCAAATGGATTGCGCGAAAGTACAAATCCGCCGAGAAAAAAATTAACCTGCACTGAATTATTCTGCCCGATTTCCGCCTAAACCCAGCCGGCGAATTTGGACCAGACGCCCAGCTTATCTGCCCGTATTTTATTTCGCTGGAGCGATTCGCCACATTTTCGCGCAATAAAGTCCTGTCCAGCGATCTGGGCCTATTCCGTTATGCCCCTGGCTCGTAAATACTGATGGGGCACTGATCTACCACACCCCCAATATCCAAATCCCGCCCAGGACACTTACGGGTGAGGCGAAGTCAGGGCAAAATGTTGCCACGACAAGTAATACCAAATCAAGTCGTGAATGAAGGGCCACATAAGGGTCCACCGCAGAGTCGCAGATGATGCGGAGAAAACCAAAATTAAACAAGAGCGGCAGGGGTCTCAAAAGCTGGGAACAGCGATTTTTGCCGATCCTGTTAATTCTGTAAATCCTGTCTAAAAAGCTTTTCTCTGTGCGTCCTCACAAAAAATCGGACGCGAACTTGAAGCGTTTAACGTCGGTCACAAGTGTTAACGCGAATCCGAACGTAGTGAGGGTTCCTTTACGGCTCTGCGGTGAATTTTTACAACAAAGGAAAGCTCGCCACATGAGAAACCGAATCGATGATAAGCAACTGATACAATTGATCAGGAACGGCCACACCGCTACAGAGGCCGCCCACAGGCTAGGAGTCACTCAACAGGCCGTATCTCAACGGTTGAAAACGTTGAATATCGCCGTAAACCGCAATGTAACCATTCGGGCAGCCCACAAGATCGTTGACCGCGAAATCAATGCTCTGGACCAACTGCAGAAGATCAACCGGGACGCAAACGAGCTGCTCGACCTGCTTATGCGCTGGAACCGGGGAGAAGACGAGGCCCTGCGGATACTCGAGTCTCAGGTCCGAAAGATCAAGGTCCGGGGGCAGGAAGAGGAAATTTCCGAATACAAATTCAAGGACCCGCGCGAACTTGCTCTAAAGGCCATGCTGGAGATTCGGGGACAACTGAAGCTGCAGCTCGAAATCTTCCAGGCGCTTTTCGATATGCGGGCGGTCCAGCAATTTCAGGCCGAAGTATTGGAGGTAATCGGAAGTGTTTCAACGGAAGCAAGAGATGAGATCATTCGCCGGCTCACAGAAAGAAATGCTCTTCGGTCAGCTCTTGACCTCAATCGATCAGAAATTCCGCCGGGATGACGGAAAGGCTTACGGCTCACTTGGGGCCTGGGCCGAGAAGACGCCTGTCATCCTGGATGACCGTCCGTTCAGCTTTCATAAGCACGAATACCTTATGACCCCATATGGAGACAATCACCCGCACGTGGTTGAGATCAAAGCGGCGCAGATGGGGCTTACCACTAAGGCTATGCTGAGAGCGATGCACTCGGCCAGGTACCGCAATTTCAGGGGCATTCTCTATCTTTTCCCAAGCAGGACCGATGTCACCGAATTCGCCAAGGGCCGGATCGACCCCCTGATCGAGGATAACCCGGATACATTTGGCCGATGGCTGCAGGAAACGGATTCGGCCAACATCAAACAGATTTGGAACTGCTTCCTGTACCTGCGGGGCATGAAGTCGCGCGTGGGTTTAAAAAGCATTCCCGTAGATTTTCTCGTCTTCGATGAAATGGACGAAGCAAGCCCGGCAGCCGTCGATATGGCAATGGAGCGCATGAGTCACAGCGAATTTCGGGAAGTCCTTAAGCTCAGTAATCCCACCTTGCCCGACTACGGGATTGATAAAGCCTTCCAGGAAACCGACCAACGTTTCTGGCATGTGAAGTGCGGGAAATGCGGCGAATACACCTGCCTCGAGGAAACGTTTCCCGGCTGCCTTATTGAAATAGGCGGCAGAGCCATCCGGGCCTGCCGGAAGTGTGAGGCCGAGCTTAACCCCTCGATTGGTGAATGGGTTGCAAAGCGTCCGGGTGTGACCGAGAAGCGCGGCTACCATTATTCACAGCTTTTCAGCCATTATGTTGACCCCGCCGAGATCCTCGAGCAGTTCAGGAGCACTAACAACCTGACCGAGTTTTACAACCTGAAGCTCGGCATGGCCTATGTGGAAGCCACAAACCGGCTGACCGTGCAAGAGGTCCTGGCGCTGTCTGGAAACGAAGGGATAGCCTCCTGCGATCCCGGACCGTGCAGCATGGGGGTCGACCAGGGGAAGCTTTTGCACGTAGTGATTGGCCGGCGCGAATGGCGGAGGGCCGGGAAGATCGTCCATGTGGGCGAATACCGGGCATGGGAAGAACTCGACCGGCTCATGAAGGTTTTCAACGTGAGCCGTTGCGTGGTGGATGCGCTTCCCGAGACCCGGAACGCCAGGGCCTTTGCAGAGAAGCACAGGGGAAAGGTTTTTCTCTCGTATTACAGCGAGCATCAGAAATCAGGCTACAAATGGAACGATGGCGACTTGACCGTTCACAGCAACCGGACAGAGTCGCTGGATGCCTCACACGTCGAAATTCAGTTCGCAAGGATAGCGCTGCCCCGAGAGTCAGATATGCTCCGGGAATTCGCGGAGCATTGCTCCAACACTGCCAAGAAACTGGAAGAAGACGAACAGACCGGCTCGAAGCGTTACGTTTATGTGCGATTGGGGCCGGATCACTTCCGCCATGCTTTCAACTATGAGGCTATGGCCCGGCATTATGGGGCTGCAGGCAGGTTTGCCGATAACGACTTGAGTTAGTTTCTGTCCGGAAAGGGTCCTTTTCCGCCCTGGCGGTGTCAATCTTCGGGGTTTCTTGTGCGGCGTACCGACGTACGCCTCCGCGCAACCCCTCGATTTCCTTGCCAGAGCAAAAAATCCCCCCTTTCCGAACGGAAACCTCGGGGGGCGTTGAATTTGTCCCTGTGTTTCCGGATGGACTTTGAACCACGGATGAACATGGACTGCCTCAAAGACAAAACCTCTTGAACCACGGATGAACACGGATGAACCCTCACCTAGTTCGGGTTCGCGTTATACGAATGAACCCACATTCGACGCTTATAGTTCGCGTCCGATTTTTTGCGAGGACGCACGGATAAAGAGCAAGGCAAAACGGCGAAAATTCAAATGGTACAAATTGTGCGACTTGGCAAGTCTGGCGGGGTTTTACAGCAAAGATTTCTTGTCCGTGTGCATCCGTGCTCATCCGTGGTTCAAAGCTCATCAGTGGTTTCAAAGGACAAAAATGGACATTACAAACATCAGGCGTAAACATAACGACTTAGGCGCCCCTTCGGGTTATTCGGATTCGGAGAATCACCGCGATTACTTTCGCATTTGCGGGGGTGTTGAATGGCCTTACATGGGAAGGCCCGGGTTTTTAGTCCTTGTCGGAGAGCAGGTGCGCAATCTGCAATCCGGTGCTCCCGCTAAGTTTTACGGCTTGACGGAATCGGAGCACAGGCAAAACGACGATATGCTCTTAAAATGTGTGGAACTGGGCACTATCGTTGATACCTGGTATTCAAACATAATTCCGGAAGCACACCGCGTTGCACTGCACCAATTCAACCAGGGGCAGGAACAAAAACATCTCACGTCCATACAACTCACCAACGTCCCGATGTTATCGGAAGCCGGTGATGGAGCACAGCTTTTTCGCTATGCCGAGGCAGAGTTAGACCAAAGGACGTCTGAGGGCCGTAAGACGGTATTTTTGGGAGAGTGCGTAAGAGTACAGGCTGCGTTGCAAAGGGTCCCTGAAGAATGGGATAGCGCGAAAGAGATCCTCAAGCTGCCAGAAGTAACCGCGCTCTACTATGTGTTGGGAGCAATGTTTCGTTTGCCCTATAGAATTCCTTCACGAGAGCCGGTGTCAGCCATGAAGGATTACGATCCGCTAAATCCGCCGTGGGAAAAAATGGGGAGGATTGAGTACGATCCATTCTAGTAAAGACGAATTGTATCCACCACAATGACCCAATATTCTCCCCGTTCAATACCGGGCCGTTTTTGCAGGATTCCAGAGATTTCAACCCATCTGTCTTCAAAATCATCCACTTTGTTTCCCGCCGGGTCGATCTCGACTCGGGTTAATGTCCTGCCTCCAATTTCCCGTGGTCCATCCAGGTAAACCGCCCATCCCGCCGTCTCGCCGCCGATTGCCATTTGTCTTGCCAGTTTTCCGGTAACCGTATAACGAACTTCGGGAGCTTTAGGGGGCGTCGGGACCGTTAATACCGGCACCTGGAGATCGAGTTGCAGGGCCCCGGCCAAAGCTTGCGCCATGACATCCGGGGACGGGACCATGAGGAAAAGCGGAAGCATCAAAGAGACTATTGCTCTGTGAAGCATAACAAGTTCCTCTTATTGAAGTGATGAGGAATTAATTCCTAAACCCCTCAATCGTCCTCCTCTCTCATGTAGTAGTCAAGGCCGAAGTGGGTTATCTGCTCCTCGCCCATGAGGTAGCGAAGCGTGTTCTTGAGCTTCATGGACTGAATGAAAAGGTCGTGCTCGGGATAGAGGCCCTCTTTTACCATCGGGCTTTTAAAATAGAAGGAGAGCCATTCCTGGATGCCGCTCATGCCGACCCTGTGCGCCAGGTCCATAAAAAGCACCAGGTCAAGGATAAGAGGCGCCGCCAGGATGCTGTCGCGGCAAAGAAAGTCCACCTTTATCTGCATCGGATATCCGAGCCACCCGAATATGTCGATGGAGTCCCACCCTTCCTTGTTGTCTCCCCTGGGCGGGTAGTAGTTGATCGTCACCTTGTGATAGTAGTTCTTGTAGAGAACGGGATAGAGGTGTGGCTGCAATATGTACTCGAGAACCGAGAGCTTGCTTTCCTCCTTGGTTTTGAAAGATTCGGCGTCGTCGAGGACCAGGCCGTCCCGGTTCCCCAGGATGTTTGTCGAATACCATCCTTCCAGACCGAGCATGCGGGATTTCAGGCCCGGCGCGAGGATCGTCTTCATCAGCGTCTGACCCGTCTTGAAATCTTTTCCCATTATAGGCGCCCCGACGGAGTCGGCCAGCTCGATCATTGCAGGAATATCGAGTGTAAGGTTGGGCGCGCCGTTGATGAACGGTATCCCGCTTTCCAGGGCGGCCAGGGCGTAGAGCATGCTCGGTGGGACGCTTGGGTCGTTCGCGTCAACTGCCTTCCGCAGGGCATCTATCGAGTGGTGGATTTCCAGGGGCTTCAGATGCACCTCCGTGCTTCCGCACCAGATCATGATGCACCTGTCAATGCTGTTTCGCACCTTAAAATCCGCGATGTCGGCCTTGAGCTCATCGAGTTTGCCTCGCAACCCCGTGGCGTTCTTAACATGAGTTCCGTCCAGGTTCTTGACAAACCGGCGGTCGAAAACCGCTTTCATGGGACTGATCCCGCTCAGAAAATCCCTGACCGGGTCGAGGTGTTCACGATTTAACACGCGTGCGTAGAGGGCGGCCTCAAAGCAGTTGGCCTCATATATGTCCCAGCCGCCGAAAACCAGGTCGTCGAGACTCGCCAGGGGAACGAAATCCTTTATCTTCGGGTTCCTGTGTTCGAAGCGCTTTCCCAGCCTGATAGCGCCGAGCTGGGTGAGCGAGCCCACCGGTTCGGCCAGGCCGCGCCGCACAAGTTCGACGCCCGCGATGAAGGTCGTGCTGACAGCGCCTCCAATACCCGATATGAGAATTCCAAGCTTGCCTTTCGGAGGCGTTATCTGCTCGCCCCTTTTCAAACTCCCGGCTTTCAACACATGCCCTCCATATCCTCAAGTAGCAAGTAGCAAGTAGCAAGGAGCAAGGAGCAAAAGCTTCTCGCTTCTCGCTTCGGGCTTCCCGCTTCACGACTTTTCCAGGTCCAGCAAGGCCTTTTTAATATCAAGCCCGCCCGAATAGCCGCCCAGTTTCCCTCCACTCCCGATTACCCTGTGGCATGGTACGAGAATGGGGACCGGGTTTCTGCCGCATGCTCCACCAACGGCCCTGGAAGCAGCGGGGCTTTGTACCCGTGCTGCGATTTGGCTGTAAGACAGGGTCTCTCCAAAAGCAATGGAAGAGATCGCCCTCCAGACCTTGCGGTCAAAAGGGGTGCCTTTTCTTAAATCCAATGGTACCTTTGGAGGCGGCGCGCCGTTTGTGAGGTATGCCAGAATATATGCCTTTGTTTTCCCAGCCAGCCCCGAGTCGTCCCCCGGCGACAGCACAGCATCAGGGTAATACCTGAGCACGGCCGGGATTACAGCGTCCTGGGTGGGGCAATCCGCGCCGAGAAAGTCAACCAGCGCAATTCCTTCCGGGCTTTCGGCGACCACGAGCCACCCTATCGGCGTCTGGAATGTGATATAATTTAGTGCAAATTTGCTATTCATCCATGTACTCCACAATGTATGGATTTGTTTCAGCTTCACGCCTCAGGGTCGATCTGGGCCGGTCCCCGTAATCGTGGCCGGGCCAGACCACGGTATCCGGCGGGAGGGTCTTCACGAGCATTTGAAGCGATTTTGCCAACTGCTTGAACGATCCTCCAGGAAGGTCCGTGCGCCCGACCGCTCCCACAAAAAGGGTGTCGCCGGTGAAGAGGTTTCCGTCTATCAGTATGCAGCATGACCCCGCAGTGTGCCCTGGTGTGAGAATGAACCTCATCTTCAGGTTGCCGAACGAAAGCTCATCGCCGTCATTCACCTGGACATCGGCGGGTCCGGAGATCGGAAAGCCCATGCTGATGGCAAACATCTTGCTCTCAGATTTTTGGAAAAAAAGATCGTCGGTTGCGTTCAGGACCACGCTCGCGCCGGTGGCTTTGCGTATTGATTCGTTTCCGCAAGTGTGGTCGGCATGCCCATGGGTGTTGACGATATAGCGAAGTTTTACGCCCTTTGCCCTGAGATGCTCCAGGAGCTCGTTTTCATTTCCGGCCGGGTCTATCAGGATGCCTTCTTTAGTCTCCTCATCGTAGACCAAATAGCAAAAGACTTGCATAAAACCCACCGGGATCTGCTCGATCTTCATCGCTTCCTCCAAATTGGAATACAGAGCTGATTTTTATTATAACCGGGTCAAAATGAACCAACTTCGCAAAAAAGTCAAATGGGCGGAGATGGGGAGGGGATATCGGACCTGCGAATTCCGGCATGCAACGACGCGCAACGAGTTCTCAGCCCGGTCATTCTCCATGGCCTCCATATGGGGTTGACCGGCCCCCTATTTCCATGCGAGGCATGGCGAGCAGGAGGTGATTGTGGGGATCGTTTCGGGCATTGTGACCGGACAAATGTCTCAACGGGCCTTGCACATGCTTTTGGAGTGGTTGGAGATGCACCAACAGGCGTTCATCTTAGCCAGATCAGTCCTCCCGGGCCGCGCGCGCGGCAACGAACTCAAATCCGGAACGACCGGATGATGTTTGCCGGGTAAATTCGTTCCCCACTATTTACTCCTAAAATTGCAAGGAATTTGCCTAAGAAGTAAATTTCCTTCTTAGATATCCTTTTGGATTCCATGTTATGAGGAACGATTCTTTGCTCCGATCGGCTTCGAACTGGTCGTTTTCCGCCAAAAAATCCTCGATAGCCTCAAAAGGGCCGGGATTAGGACCCACGGAAAGACCATGGTGGCATATGCCGTCTTCAACGATGAAGTATCCTCCGGGTTTTACTAACACGGAGTAAGTTCTCAATACGGCAAGAGTGTTTTCATAAGTATGGGCGCTGTCCTCGATTATCAGAGTGTCGGCATTATCCCCGGTCAGGTTACGCACCGCTTCAAAGGATTCGCATGCATCTCCTTCAATCAGCTTGATTCTTGGATGCTCCCTTACCTTACTATGTAGTTCCTTATGAGTTATATCACAACCGATTATCATGCCTTTTCCTATAAGGTCGCACAGATGAGCAAGCGCGAGGGTGCCGCCGCCTCGGTTATTGCCAATTTCAACGATGAAATCGGGCTGCGTTTGATAAATAATTTCCTGGTAGACCCAGAAGTCGATGGGAGACTTCACAGCCTGGACGCCAAAATAAGTGGTCTGAGTTGTAGTGCGGGTTTGCATAATGGGCAGAACCTGCCGGAGCCGGAGATTAAGATTTTCTTCCATGTATTTTGATCGCTTTTTACGAAATATCATAATGACCTCAATTCTGCAGGGAAGCTTGGCGAAACCTTAATAATTCGTCAGCTTAATCGCCAACGGATGCTGATGTGCATTTTGCACTCAGCTTTCCCGAAAGATCTATTGGAATACTCCGTAGGCGCATTTAGTTATCTTGTATCCATATCAAACACGCAAGTCGCATGTCAATGAAGTGCAAGCAACTGCGAAAAGATTGTGCTACTATGCGCCATGTGCTGATTTTCCCTTTATTTTAATGGGTTATTTACAGACACACTATTCCACAAAAGGCGGCATTCAGGCCTGTTTCTTAATTCTTAACGGGACAGTGGTGAAGAAACATATCCGAAAATATTACGAGCAACTGTACCTGGGGGAAAAGCGCGTCATGGCGCGCGGGTTGGGAGGCAAACGGTTGGCCGTGGAACTTGGTTATCCCGCCGGCCTTATTGATTGCCTTCCTGATGAGATGTGGGAAGATTTCCTGCCCTGTGGAAACGTGCTGAACTACCTGCATCCACAACCGGGCGACAGGGTGCTTAACCTTGGGTGCGGGGCCGGGATCGATTCAATTATCCTGAAGCTCTGCGCCGGCGTCGAATTCAGGATAGTGAACCTGGATTCGGCGATGCCGGCGCTGATAAAGGCCTACGCCCTTGCTGGACGGTCTTTCCCCGGTCTTGAGTTTGAATTCGTCTGCGCCGATGGCGGCAGCCTTCCGTTTAGGCCGGGTTCTTTTGAGTGGATAATTTTAAATGGAGTGTTCAATCTCTTCCCGGAGAAAGGCGAACTTATCGTCGAGCTTTACCGCGTGCTGAAGCCGGGTGGGATAGTGGCGGGGGCCGATCTTTGCCGGAAACGAATTCTTCCGGACTACTTTGCTTCGGAGCCGGACGCATGGGCGTGGTGCATGAGCGGCGCCCTGCCGCAAAGCGAATTGAGCGGTGTATTCGAGGCCGGCGGATTCACCACGATCGATCTGGTCGCGGAAAATATGGATGAATACTTTGATCGGACTGTTTTCGCGTTCCGGAAGAGGGGCGATATTCAGGCACGCCGCACAAGCAAGCCCGAAGATTGACGCCGCAAGGACGGAAAAGGACCCTTTCCGGATGAAAACTATCTATTGGCCCTTGTTTTCGTCAACCATCCGGATCGCTTTGGCAGGGCATTCTTCAGCGCAAATGCCGCATCCCTTGCAGTAATCATAGTCGATTTTCACAGGGATGGACTTCGTGACGACTCCCTCGGGGCAATACATCCAGCAAAGAAAACAGGACTTCTTCCCTGTTTTGGATGGAATGCATTTCGAGCAGTCTATTTCGGGGCGCGAGGACCTCCAGTCGCCGGTCTTTCCGCCTTCAGCCTTGCAAAGTTTTCCTCTGGCCACTGTAAAGGGGTCTTTATAAGCTTTGGTGTATGCCATGTAATCTTCCTTATTATCTGGAGAGCGCCAACTCTATTTGCGGCTCAAGGATTCCACAAGCCGGCGGGCCTTTTGAAAAATCAGGCGCAGGCCTAGTCCTGAACCACGGAAACAGAGGTCCCCTCGTAGGCCAGCCTCGCGCCGAGCACATTCATTTCGCCCGCATCACCCTTGAAATGGTTTCTCAGGGCCTTTTCGACGCTTTCGATGCTAATGAGCCCGGTGGCCTTTGCGAAGCCGCCCAAAATGGCCGTATTGACCAGGACCGACCCGGAGATAATGAGGCCGGCTTCTGTGGCCCACTTCGTTGCGTCGGTTACCGCAACCCGCAGGTGTGACGGTAAAACGACCTGATCGGGCGATTTCTTGCTGTTTATAAGCACGATACCATCCGGCCGGATTCCTGCTGAAACGTCTACGACGCGCATTATTGTCTCGTCCAGCACGACCACCACCACAGGCTTCTGAACCAGGGAGAAACTTCTCACCGGCTCGCGCGCAAACCTGTTTGTGGCGATAACAGGAGCGCCTCTTCTTTCGGCCCCGAAGAAC
>Ga0209517_10008175_pt1 | contig 12302 bp, 11 predicted proteins | sample PeaSoiMetSII2010_FD_187695 | JGI IMG/M metagenome (GOLD analysis project Ga0209517, IMG submission 187695) | Peat soil microbial communities from Weissenstadt, Germany - SII-2010 (SPAdes) (version 2) | ecosystem: Environmental > Terrestrial > Soil > Wetlands > Peat | place: Germany...
ACGGACGAGCCGCCCCGCCGCGATGTGAGCTTCCACCTGATCCTCAGGCAGATACGCCAGGCCAAGGCCAGCTAAAGCCGCGTTCACTCGCAGAGCAATGTTGTTGAACACAAGCTGTCCTTCGACGTGCGCTTTCAGCTCACGACCGTTCTTCTCGAATTCCCATGTGTACAGTCCCCCGTAGGTTGGAAGGCGCAGGTTGATGCAACTGTGGGCTGTGAGGTCCCTCGGCGTCTGCGGCCGTTTTCGTTTTGCAAAATAGGAACGCGACCCGACGACCGCCATGCGCATGTCCGGCCCAATGCGCACCGCAATCATGTCTTTCGCGATCTGTTCGCCAAGACGAACACCGGCGTCATAGCGTTCCGCGACGATGTCAGTCAGCCCATAGTCGACGCTGACCTCGACCTTGATGTCTGGATAGTCCGGCAACACCTTTTCCAGGGCGGGCCAAAGAATCACAACAGCCGGGTGCTCGCCTGCCGTGATGCGGATGGTGCCTGCAGGCTTCTCTCGCAGGTCGCTTAAGGCGGCCAATTCGGCCTCGATCTCCGCAAACCGTGGACCTGCGGTCCGCAGCAGACGATCGCCCGCCTCCGTTGGGGAGACGCTGCGCGTGCTGCGGGTCAGGAGCCGAATGCCAATCCGTTCCTCAAGCCCACGAATGACGTGACTCAGCGCCGATTGAGATACGCCGAGCTTCGCGGCCGCTTTGGTGAAGCTTCGTTCGCGCGCCACAGCGACGAAGGCGAGCAGGTCGTTTACGTTATGGGGTCGCATTCATGAGCCCCTCTCATAGGCCCATGCGTATTCTGCCATCTAATCAATGGGGGTCGCACCTGTTAACTTCTCATCGTGGAAATATGACTGATGACCCAACTGATTGAAGGACGTTACACACTTGCATATCCAACGCAGCGGTTCACAGCCCTCCAGTAAAGGACCGCTGGAGCATTTCACCGGCGAGGTTCGCGTCGACCCCTTGTTTGAGCCTCCCGATCCTGCCCGTGTTTTCGGCGCAAGCGTGACATTTGAGCCCGGCGCGCGCACTGCATGGCACACGCATCCGCTCGGCCAAACCTTGATCGTTACATCGGGCGTTGGCTGGCACCAGTGTTGGGGTGAACCCAAAGAGGAAATCCGCCCAGGCGACGTGATCTCGTGCCCGCCTGGCAAGAAGCACTGGCATGGCGCAACGCTGACAACGGCAATGACGCATATCGCGATTGTGGAAAAGCTCGACGGTAAGTCCGTCGACTGGATGGAAAAAGTCAGCGACGAGCAATACCGAGCCTAGTCGCTCCATACCGAAGCAGGACCGAAGGGGGTCAGGCTGCAGGTTGTTTTGCCGGGCGCCACCCGAACGGAGTTTTTCAACCGGTTCGGAGTGTCGATCGACAGCAGGTTTCCTCCCGAATTGATCATGGATGCGACCGATCTGGTAGGTGCCGGCTTCCTCACCGGCGCCATAGATAGGACCACAAGGTTCGACAGTTCCGACTTTCGGGCGAGCGTGCCCCGCTTCGCTCCCGAGGCGCTGAACGCAAACGTAGTCTTGGTGGATCTGCTGCGCGAGGTGGCGAAACGCAAGCGTGCCACCCCAGCCCAGATCGCTCTTGCCTGGCTCTTGGTCCAGAAGCCGTGGATCGTCCCCATCCCAGGCACCACGAAGCTCGCGCGCCTGGAAGAGAACCTCGGCGCGGTTATCGTCGAACTGACCTCCGACGACGTCCGGGAAATCAACGCAGCCGCTTCCAAGATTGCGGTAAAGGGGGAGCGGCTACCTGAAGCTGCTCTAAAGATGACCGGCCTGTAGACGGTGGGGACCACGAACGCAGTGAGAACGGCCAGCCGCACAGCAAGCGCGCTACAAGGAGATTGTTAATGGCTCCCAATGAGCGAGCGCGTAAGAACCACGACGAACTCTTTCCGGGTCATGTCTCCACGCTTGCCGTGACCGACCCCGAGCTCATCGAGAGCTTCGAGAACTTCGCCTTCGACGAAAGTGCTGCGGCATGGCAATCTGGACACCCGAACCCGGCTGATGGTTCAGCTCGCCTCGATAATTGCCTCTCAGGCGCTGTGCGAATACCGCGTCATGCTCGCGGCGGCGCTTAACGTCGGGGTTAGCGCCCCACGATCAAGTGCACATCCAGCATTACCTGTCGGCCAACTGCTTCGGCGACTACTACACACGCACCGGCATCGACGTGCCCACGCGCGAGCTTCTCACCCTTTGCATGCTCGTCGCGCTCGGTGGCTGCGAGGCGCAGGTTAAGGGGCACGTCGCTGCGAACCTCAATGTGGGCAACGACCGCGCGCGGCTCATCGATGTCTTGACGCAGCTACTGCCATTCATCGGATATCCCCGCACGCTCAACGCGTTGCGGGTCGTCGACGAGGTCACTGCGTCGTGAACAGCCCAGCGCGGCGAGCCCGGACAGTAAAGAGGCTACTTTGACGGTTACCCCCATGACCGTTCTGGTCGTCGGCGCGACCGGAAGCATTGGACGCCTGGTCGTCGATGAGGCTCTCCGTCAGGGCCACGTCGTGCGAGCCCTGGTACGCACCCAGGACAAGTCTCGGCAGATCTCCGCGCGAGCGCAGGTGATCATTGGCGATGTCACTCGTCCCGATACGCTTCGCGGCGCCGTGAGCGGCGTTGGCGCCATCGTATTTACCCTGGGTTCGGATGGATTGGGCAAAGTCGGCGCGGAAACTATCGATTACGGCGGTGTACGCAACGTTCTAGCCGCACGAAGCTCGCAAAACATTCGTATCGCTCTGATGACTGCCATCGGAGTCACCGACCGCACCGGCATGTACAACCGCACCACCGAGGCCCATGACTGGAAGCGCGGTCCGAGAGACTCGTGCGCGCAAGCGGCCTACCGTACACGATCGTGCGTCCCGGCTGGTTCGACTACAACGCTCCCGGCCAGCACCGGCTCGTCCTTCTCCAAGGTGATAGGCGGCACGCCGGCGATCCCAGCGATGGCGTCGTAGCGCGGCGCCAGATCGCCCACGTGCTCGTGTACAGCCTCGGCTCGGAGCAGGCATTGCGCAAGACGTTCGAGCTTGTCGCCGAGACCGGCCCCGCACCCGATGACTTCGACCCGCTGTTCGCTTCACTCGATCCGGACCCGGAAGGCGCGATCGATGGAGTGCGGGACACGGCAAACATGCCACTCGATGACGAGCCCCAACGGGTGCGGGACGATCTGAACGCAGTGGGTGCGCACCAATCTTCGGCAACCTCCCGAAAAGGCTAAATGGTTACAACTATTAGCGGAGCATTTACGATGGCACAACGTACATGGTTCATCACTGGCGTCAGCAGCGGCTTCGGTCGTCAACTCACCGATCAGCTCCTTAAGCGCGGCGACCACGTCGTCGGAACCGTGCGTGACACCGGCAAGGTCGCCGACCTGCTCGACCGTTATCACGACACCTTTCGCGCTGAAGTTCTCGACGTGACCGACACCACGGCGATCCGTGAGGTTGTCGAACGCTCGTTCGCCCGGCTCGCGCGCATCGACGTCGTCATCAGCAACGCCGGCTACGGCCTGTTTGGCGCGGCGGAGGAACTCACCGACAAGCAGATCGATCACATGATCGGGACCAATCTAGTCGGGTCAATCCAGCTGATCCGCGCCGTGCTACCGCACCTTCGCGCTCAGGGCAGCGGACGCATCATCCAGATCTCTTCCTACGGCGGGCAGGTCGCCTTCCCAGGGAACTCGATGTACCACGCCACGAAGTGGGGCATCGAAGGCTTCGTGGAGTCCGTCGCCCAGGAGGTAGCATCCTTCGGCATCGGCATGACGATCGTTGAGCCCGGCGGCGCACGCACGGAGTTCCGCTACGGCAGCGCGCAGGTGGCAAAGCTCATGCCTATCTACGACGATACCCCGGCGCACGGCTTCCTGCGGATGCTCGACCCCCAAAACGGCCTCGCGCCCGGTGACCCGGCCCGAATGGCCGCGCGCATCATCGAGAGCGTCGAGGTGGAGCCTGCGCCGATGCGCATGATGCTCGGCTCACAGGCGCTGGCGAGTACCCTGACGACGCTGCGCAAGCGGATCGCCGGCTTCGAAGCGCAGACCGAGCTCGCCGCTTCCACGGACTTCCCGCCGGGGGAGTGAGCAACTCGTCGCCGCCTACGTCCGGTTCACGCAAAATCGAGCTAACATAGTTTCTATTGGCAAATGGCACGAAGACGCAACGAGGAGCTTGCAACGGTGTTTCAATTCGCAAACCGCACCTTTTTGGTCAGAGCGCCTCCTGGGGCAATGCTCGCCGCGTGGCTGTGTTGGGCTGTTGCGGCCAGCGCGGACAATGCACCCGTGCCGTCAGCGAGAACCCTGGACGCCATCGTGGTCACGGCCAAAAGGCGCCCGGACCCAGTGGCGGACGAAAAGCTGACGCAGCAGGTGGCCTCCGCCCTGCACTCAGACCCCTATTTCTATGACGAACACGTGACCGTGACGGTAAAAAATGGCGTCGTAAGGTTGGAGGGAGTGGTTTTTGACGACTCGGATGTATTTGATGCGGTTCGAATTGCCAGGAGAATTGCCGGCGTGAGACGCGTAGTCACCGACTTCTATATTCCGGACGGACAATGACGGTAAGTGATCTCACGCAACGCCGGCGGTCGGTGGGACAACCAGCAGCCTCGATGGAGTCCATTCGGTCGTTTGAGTACCCTTTCATGCCGGAGGGCGGACGCGCCGCGTAGCCGACCTCTGTGCGGTACGGTACATAATCGATACGCATATCCATGAATGCAGCATAATGCCGAGAACTATCGTGATAGCCGCTTCGCTCCCCCGAGGGTCTTATGTTAAAGATGCCTCCTTATGCCATCCCGATGCCCCAGGGCGCGACATCGGTAATTTCATATTTTGCGCGTGATGGCCGACGGTAGTGCAGAAGCGGTTGCGCTGGTACGCCAGTAAGGGATCCCAAGCGCGGTTGGTTGGCAGACGTAAATGTTTCGTGGATTCATAGTCAGCGGTCCAAGGATACTGACGATCAGCAGTCGTTTCGATATCCTGATCGACGATCAATTCGCACGACTCGACATTCGACGTTCCGCGAACCGACTTGTCGAGCGGCTGGACGAACCTCTTTGTGGGCGCCTAGGTTTATGAATGAAACTCTTGAGTGCGCAACCAGCGAATCCCCATCCCACTTTGATTCCAAGTGGCAGCGGCGCCTGGACGACCTTGTACGCGGCGAATGCACCGAAGCGGATTTTCTTGACGAAGTTTGGAATCATAGGGAAGTGACTCCGGATTCGGTGTGGAACATCGTCGCATTGCTTGATCAGAGGTATAGGCGCGGGAAAATCCCGGTAGCGCTATTTCGTTCACTTCAGTCGAAGATTGCGCAGCGGGAATTGACGCCGCGCGACTACGGAACAACAGCCAATCTGCACGCCGCTCCCGTGTCGTTTCGTGTGGTCACCCAGACTAGGGTACCGACCGGAGGCACCTGTGTTCCGCAGGCACTTGTGTCGGAAAAGCGTACCTCGACCATCGCTTTTGAACCTCAAGCGACGCCGTTGCCGCATGCCGCGGTTCGTTTGGGTGAACAACGGCTGCCGCCTCGTTTTGAGAGCGGGCGCGTGTTACGCGATCGGTACATGCTTGGGGCGCGATTAGGCAGCGGCGGCATGGGCGCCGTGTTCAACGCAGTGGATCGATACCGGTGTGATTTACTGGAAGCCGATCGCCAGGTGGCGATAAAAGTTCTGTATGAGAATATACGAAGCCGCCCTGAGGTGATGGCAAATCTGCGCCGCGAATTTTATTGTGCGCAGACGCTGTCGCACCGAAACATTGTCAAAGTATACGAACTGAACCAGGAAGATGACGTTGCTTTCTTCACAATGGAGTTGTTAGCGGGAGAGCCATTGAGCTGCGTGATTGAGCGCATGCGTCTGCCTTCGATCCCCCGATCGTACGCTTGGGCAATCATAAGGGACGTGGGCGCCGGTCTCGCGCATGCGCATTCGCGCAACGTCGTTCATGCAGATATAAAGCCCCAAAATATAATGATCACGACCTCAGGGGAAGTTCGCATACTCGACTTTGGTGTCTCTAGTGTAGTGACTCTAGAGCGTTGGAGCGCCGACCGAAATCGGAAAAATCGTTTTGCCGCAGCGACGCCTGCCTATGCATGCTGCGAACTGTTGGATGGACAACAAGCCGATCCGCGTGATGACCTCTACGCCTTGGCGTGCCTTTCTTATGAACTGCTTGCGGGGGAACATCCGTTTCAAGGCCGAACATCGACCGAGGCACGGGACCTTGGTATGGTGCCGGCACGGCCGCCGGGACTGACTCGACGACAGTGGCAAACACTTGGCCAGGGTCTTTCGTGGTCTCGAGAGGGGCGGTCGATTTCCGTACGCGATTGGCTTGTCCAACTGGGTGTAGGGCCGGAACCGGAAGGGCGATTGCCGTGCCCCGATGACCTCAGTACGGCGCCGCCACGCCGGCGGATGGTGCGGTTACTGACCGTTACGCTATTTATGATGCTATTAATTTGCACTGCCACGTTGATCTCGTTAAATCGCCCCTCGTTCGACAGGATAAACAGTGCCAATGATCCAGTTCCGAGCATTCCGGCTAAAACATCCGGCAGCGCCGATGCAACGCCGAAGGATGACATCTCGATATCGGCAGACAACGAGCCGCCGCGATTGACGTTAGAAATACCGCTCACGCCAGTCTCTTTGCCGACTGTTGATCTCGAGCCAGTTCTGCGGCCGCCTGCGCAGCCCTCAGCCCCGCGCCCAATGTTAAAAAGCGCAAAATCGGGGCAAATTAGCCTCTCTGCTGGTCGTTACGAGGTTCGCGCGGGCCAGAGCTTTGCTGAAATCCGTGTGCGCCGCCCATCTGGTTCAAATGCCGACGCTCGTTTCATCTGGTGGACCGAGTCTTCGTCGGCAAAACCTGGCGTTGATTATGTCTCGCAAGACCGGGCGATCCGAGTGTTCTCGAAGGGCGAACGAAACGCGAGTTTATTCGTCAAGCTTATTCCGAATGTTTTGCGCAGCCGTTCCGAGGTCTTTTACGTCGCAATGAATAATCCGAGACATGCCACTTCCGCAAGCGGTGTTTCGCGTGCGGCGATATTACTGCCGGCGTCCAAGTGAGGCGGTCTTGCCGACGCCGGGCTCTCCGATGACGGGGTCGATTTGCAGAGCGAGGGAATGTCTGCCAGGACCTATGTTGTTTGCGCGCGCGACGCGCCGCAGCGCGTAGTTGGTTACCACGCGACATCAACCGATGACGATGCGGTTCGCTTTTCTCAGCACCATGGATTTCTTCGCTGTCCCCTTGGCGATCGAGTCATGCACCTGCCGATCGAGGCTGTGAGGGCCACGGTGTGAGTAGAGCGGACACACGCCGAGTGGAGTCGCGAAACTTAAGGCAAACGGGCGGATTGACGTCATGCCCGCACCGCCCACCTTGCCCGGCCTGCCCGCGGTTCGGTGAGCGCGGCATCGCCCCTGCCGCGCGCGGCGCGCTCGATGAGCTGGCGCGCGCCCACGGTTTGCCCGAGGTTTCTGTGATTTCCGGTCGCACTGCCGGGTTTCGCCTCCGTGCGCGGCTGGCCATCCGGGGCCGGCTGGGCTCGCCCAAGCTGGGGCTGTTTGAGCTCGGTACCCACCGCGTGGTTCACATCCCCAACTGCAGTGTTCAGCACCCTTTGATCAACCGCGTCGCTGCCGTCGTGCGGCGCGCTCTTGTTGATGCTCGAGTGACCAGCTACTCGGACAAAGCCCATTTGGGTCTTGCGCGCTACCTGCAAGTGGTGGTGGAGCGCAGCTCGCAAACCGCGCAGGTGGTGATGGTCGGTAACTGCCCGACGGTCGAGCCTTTTGCAACGTGCTTCGATTTGATCCGTGAGCGGCTTGGGGCAGAGCTGCACAGCTTGTGGTTCAGCGCCAATATCGAGCGCTCGAATACCATCCTCGGTCCGAACTTCCAAAACTGGTGCGGGCCGGCCAGCGTGGTCGAGCGTTTTGGCGGGGCTGCGGTGCACTACCCGCCGGGCGCATTCGGGCAGAGCAATCTCGACATCGCGCAGGCAATCATCGAGCACGTGCGCGCGCAAATTACGGATGGCGCGCGGGTCGCCGAATTTTACGCAGGTGTCGGCGCCATCGGCTTGTCAGTGTTGGCGGAGGCCAGCGAGCTTCGAATGAACGAAGTCAGCCCGCATTCGCTGCACGGCCTCGAACTCGGGCTCGCTCAGCTCGACGCGGCGAATCGCGCCAAAATTTCCGTCGTCCCCGGCCCGGCGGGCGCAGCGCGCTTGGCGGCGTCCGGCGCGCAGGTGGTGATCGCCGACCCGCCGCGCAAGGGCCTCGACCCCGAGCTGACCGAGTATCTGGGCGAGTCCCCACCCGAGCGCTTCGTGTACGTGAGCTGTGGGCTCGTGTCGTTCCTCAACGACGCCGCGCGCCTGAATTCACACGGCAAGCTACGCCTCGGTTCGCTCACCGCATTCAATCTCTTGCCATTTACGGGGCACGTCGAAACCGTTGCTCGCTTCGACCGCAAGTGATGCCCGCGACGGTAATCGCTATGGACGCCGATACCAATTCACTCCGTTCGCCGCCATGGTTGCCGCTATCTCGCCGCGACGAACCAGGTAATTCAGGTGTGCCAAGCTCTCGCCCGTCGCAAGCGAGCGATGAAAGGCATCGCTTATTTTTTGCTGAAAAAGCGCCTCAATCGCATCAACGACGCGTATTGGGCTCGAAAGCATATCGCGTAGCCTATCGAGCGACTCTAGGTGATGCGCTTCGAGGTATGCGAGCCGTTCATGCAGGCCGCGAAAGCATTCATTGTGAGATGGCAGCACGAGAACGTTCGGCGGCACTTCACGGCGCAGTTTCGCCAAGGAATCCAACCAATCACCTAGAGGGTCGGCGTCAGGTTCCGTGGGAAAAACGGAAATGTTGGATGTAATCCGCGGCAGCACTTGATCGCCGGAAACAAAGATGCCCAGGCGCTCACAGTACAGACACGCATGCTCCGGCGAATGACCAGTACCGACAACCACCCGCCAGCTATTCCTGCCGATCACGATTTCATCGCCATCGGCAATTCGTCGATAACTGTCCGGAAGCGTATAAATCGAACTACCGAAGCTTCCAAAGCGCGCTCGATAGCTTTCGATCTGCGGCTCGTCCCAGCCCGCGGCTCGATAAAATTGAACAGCATCATCCGGTGCTTCACGGCCGCTGTCGGCTGCCAGCATGCGTACCGACAAATATTCCAATCGGGTAATCCATAATCGACAAGCAAAGCGTCGCGTCAACCATCCGGCCATACCGATATGATCCGGATGCATGTGAGTCACCAACACCCGCTTGACGGGTTTGCGCTCAAGCCGGTCGGCGAGCAGGCTGGCCCAGACATCGACTGTCTTTGGGTACCGCATGCCGGTGTCGACAATGGTCCAGCCGTCCCCGTCCTCGAGCGCCCAAATATTGATGTGATCGAGCCGCATAGGCAGTGGCATGCGAATCCATATGATGCCGGGCGCTACCTCCAGCGACTGACCGGGCATAGGCGCAGTCGGGAATGGATACTCGAGAATTGGTTTATTGATGCTATTTTCTCCGGATAACCCGCTAGATCCCTTCGAGATTCGCAATGGAAGAACGGCCCACGCGACCGTCCTGCAGAACCACTCCCTCGGCCCGCAAGCGTTTTGCTTGTTCCCTGTGTTGTAGTGATAACTTCGGGAACACTATGCGCCCACCGGCGCCGACAACCCGATGCCACGGGAGGTTGATAGCCTCCGGCGCTATTCTCAACGCGAATCCGGTCAGCCGTGCGCGGCCGGGTAGGCCAGCGGCTCGTGCGACTGCTCCATAAGTCGATACCTGCCCGCGCGGGATCGTGCAAACCACGTCCCAGATCGCCTGGATCGCGGGATTGTCCTCGACGCGCAGCGGACGTCGCGACCGCGATCTCTTAACGCTGAGCGGCAGGAAGATTTCAGAGAATGCCTTACTAGAACGCGCCATGCGTCTCCCGTGCAACTTCTTTCCAAGCGTGCCACAACTCGCATCAATGGCGCAAAATAGCTGGGTGACCAAAGTCCGCGGATTCGTCCTTCAGGCCAGCTATCGCGTCGTCTCCCGACCTAACGGGCAGCGCGTTCCAGTCGTCCATATCTATGGACGACTGGAGGCGGGCGGTACGTTCCTCGTGCGCGATGACCGGCAGCGGCCACATTTCTTTGTCCGCGCTGCCGATGCAGAGCGGGCGCGGGCGCTGCGGGTACCGGATCCGAAGGTCGTCGACAAGCGCACGTTTGACGGTGCGCCGGTATGCCTGCTTGAATTCGACGCTCCTGCCGAGGTCCCCGGTGTCAGGGATCGCCTCCATGCAGCTGGTATCGATACGTTCGAGGCGGACGTCCGCTTCGCGGTGCGCTATCTGGTCGAACGCGGCATCAAAGGAGGCTGTGAGATCGAAGGTGAGGCCGTCGCCGGAGTCGGCGTCACCTGGGTGTTCGACAACCCGTCGCTCCGGTCCGCTGACGTGAAGGTCGAGCCGCGTGTGCTGTCGTTCGATATCGAAACCCACGGTATACCTACGCGGCTGCTGGCGATTTCAATGTATGCGCCCGGCATCGATGAAGTGCTCATCGTGGACGGCAGCGATCGCTTAATGCCCGATAGCGCCACTCGCTGCGTTGATGAGTTCTCGGCATTGGATGCATTTTGCGATCGCATTCGGCTCTTCGATCCCGACGTCTTGACCGGCTGGAACATCATCGATTTCGATCTCACGGTACTGCAACGCATCGCCGTGCGTGTGCGCCATCCTTTCTCGTTGGGCCGGGACTCGGGCGCGATTCGTATCCGCAAAGCCGACGGCTATTTCGGCAGCGGTCAAGCGAACGTTCCGGGCCGTCTGGTTCTCGACGGCATCGATCTGCTGCGCAGCGCGTTCATACGCATGGACGATTACTCGCTCGATGCCGTGGCGCGCGAAGTTCTCGGCGAAGGCAAGGCCCTCTCCGGCGACGTGCGTGATCGCATCGCTGAGATCACCCATAATTACCGCCATGACCTCGCGGCGTTCGCGCTCTATGCGCGCACGGATGCAAGACTCGCGTTCGAGATCGTGCAGAAACTGAATGTCGTGCGACTCGCTTTCGCGCGGAGTCAGCTTGCGGGAATGACGCCCGATCGCGTGGCGGCCAGCATCGCATCGTTCGACTTTCTCTATCTGAGCGAACTCGAGAGACTGGGTATCGTCGCGCCCACCGTGAGTTCCGATGATGCCAGTGTGCACGCCGCTCAGCAGGGCGGCCATGTCCTGGAGCCCGTGGCGGGCCTGCACCGCAACGTCTGGGTGTTCGACTTCAAGAGCCTGTATCCGAGCATCATCCGCACGTTCAACATCGATCCGCTGTCGTATGTGGTAGATCCGCCCCCGGACGCCGACCTGATCCAAACGCCGGCCGGTGCCTTTCGCCGTGAACCCGCGATCCTGCCTCGAATGCTCGATGAACTTTTTCCGCGACGCGAGGCGGCGAAGAAGATCGGCGATGACGTGGCGTCGAACGCGATCAAGATCCTGATGAACTCGTTCTACGGCGTCCTTGGCACATCCGCCTGCCGTTTCTACAACCCGGCACTTGCCAACTCGATCACCGGTACGGGCCGAGAAATCCTCCTGTGGTCGAAACGGTGGTTCGAAGCCGCGGGTTTCAAAGTGCTCTATGGCGACACGGACAGTTTGTTCGTTCATTCGCACGGCAGCGATCCGGATCAAACGCGCGAACAAGGTCGGCAGCTGGCCAAGGCATTGAATGGCGAGCTTGCGCGCTACATCGGCGAGCGGTGGAGGGTAACGAGCCGCCTGGAACTCAAGTTCGAAAAGCTGTACCTGAAATTGTTCCTGCCGCGCTCACGCCACAGCACGCGCGGCGCCAGCAAGCGCTACGTCGGCCTTCGCCATGGCGGCGAGATGGACAACATCGAGTTCATCGGCATGGAGGTCGTGCGTCGGGACTGGACCGCGCTGGCCAAGCAGGTGCAACGCGAACTCTATCAACGCCTGTTTACCGACCAAGCCGTCGATGTATACCTTGCTGACGTCGTGAGACGGGTCAGGCAAGGCGACCTTGATGAAGCGCTGGTGTATCGCAAGAACCTTCGCAAAGGTGTCGAAGACTACACTGCCACGACTCCGCCTCATGTCGTCGCCGCCCGTAAATCATCGCAGCCGGTGGGTCGGCTCGTAAGCTACGTCATC
>Ga0209517_10008176_pt1 | contig 12302 bp, 11 predicted proteins | sample PeaSoiMetSII2010_FD_187695 | JGI IMG/M metagenome (GOLD analysis project Ga0209517, IMG submission 187695) | Peat soil microbial communities from Weissenstadt, Germany - SII-2010 (SPAdes) (version 2) | ecosystem: Environmental > Terrestrial > Soil > Wetlands > Peat | place: Germany...
GGCCAAAGGCCTCGGCATATTCCAGCTTGCCCGCAGCACCGAATGCCATGGCGTGTGGAAATTCGGTCGCTCCATGAAGCCGCATGGATAAGCCACGCTCGAAATCCGCCGCTACCAGCAGGGGCAGTTTCGAATCCAGCTGCAAGCGATTGAGCAACACCGCCGCTTCGTAGGGCTCGCTCCGATAAAGAAAAGGCGGCTCCCATCGTACCGTCATCGTAACTCCGCCCACGTGGTACTTTCGAATCGTGTCACGGACTTGCAAGTATTCTGGATTGGCGACGTTCAGAAACTCAGCTTGCAGCCTGATCATGAAGAGCTGCCCGACTTTTTCCTCCGGCGTAAGCTTGCGCAAGCTCTTTTCCGCCCACTTTTCGCCCTCACGGTCGAGCTGAACCGGGCCGGCAGGCTGGTATTTGTCCCTGGCCAACGCTGGATAAGCGAGCAGCGACGCGAGCAGAACCACCGCAAGTTTCCGGAGCATGAGTCAGAAGATAGCACGACGGAGTTTGGTGTTCGCGTCTTAATCTTTGTGCTACATTTGGCCCTTATGCGGGCCCGGTCGCGACTTCTGGAGTTGTCCTCCCAACGCCCGGTTCCCTTTTCGATCCGGTCACTTTTGCCCGGCTAAACCGCCAGCACCTGACCGTAAGTGGTCAATTTTGAACAGACACACGTCCTTTGGCTACTTAAGTTGGGATCATGGTTGTGTTGTAGCCGAAGGTGTTTCAAGTCGCATACGTCACCAACTCGCGGCGGAGGGGTTGTTGTTTTGTGTGTTATGCACGTGGGACAACGGAGAGCCAAATACAGCATCCAACTGTTTGATACGGCATCTAACTATTTCAGAAGAGATGTAGCAATGCACTGTCCCACTGTGTTGTGCATCGACGCCTTGTGTTGGTCATGCCATTGAATTACACGGGCTTTGGAGGAGGTTCAAGAACATGAACATTTTCGGACATGCAGCAGACTTCTCAAAACCTCAATTGGGCAGGCAGAGTTTGGGTTCCCTGTTGTCGTTGGCTCTGTTGCTCACCACTTGGCCTCAGAACCTGTTGGCCTATCAAGATGCGCCAGCACCCGCGCAAGACGCCCAGGCCACGCAGGCCCCAGCGCAGGCTGCGCCATACACGCAACAAACTCCCGAACAGCTCCAGCAATTGGTCGCGCCGATTGCGCTATATCCGGATTCGCTGGTGGCGCAGGTTTTGGCCGCCGCAACCTTTCCCGAGCAAGTGGTCGAGGCCGACCGATGGGTGCAGGCGCATCCCGATCTGAAGGGCGATGCTTTGGGTCAGGCTGTGGATCAGCAACCCTGGGATCCAAGTGTTAAGGCGCTGGCTGGATTTCCATCCGTTCTCGGCAATATGGACAAGAATCTCTCCTGGACCTCGTCTCTAGGCGACGCCTACTACAACCAGCAACAGGATGTGATGGATGCGGTGCAGGTGATGCGCCGACGCGCGCGTGCAGCGGGCAATCTTAAATCCACGCCGCAGCAAACCGTAGATACGAGCGGTCAGGACGATGACATCGCCATTCAGCCTGCTAATCCCGATGTCGTTTACGTCCCCGCCTATAATCCCTGGTTGGTTTACGGAGGTCCCATCGTGGCGTGGCCGGGATGGTATCCATATCCCGGAATCTGGTTTGGCGGCCCGTACCTCAGCTTCGGACTCGGCTTCGGAATCGGTTGGTACGGCGGCTTTGGGTGGGGTTGGGGTCATTGGGGATTCAATTGGCGTGGCGGATACCCGATTTATAACCGCGGCCGGTACTTCTCCCAAAGCAGAACGTTTTATAACCGCAACACCTTCTACCGTGGTGGAGGGGTCCGTGCGGGAGCCAACGGTTTCCGCGGCGGAGTGAACGCCCGCGGCACTGCGGTCCCCAGACCGCCTAACGGGAACGTTGGCGCTCACGGCGGAGTCTACAACCATCCCGGCGCTACTCCCAGACCTTTCAACGGAAACACTCAGGCGGCTCGAGGATATGCTGCACCCCGCGGTCAAAGCGGCGTGCGCTCCGGCGCCTTCAGCGGTTACGAGCATGGTGGACAAGCCAGGAGCTTTTCGTCACGCGGAAGCGCCAGCTTCGGTGGTGGAGGGTCACGGGGCGGCGGAGGCTCTCGCGGCGGCGGTGGCGGGCGCCGGTAATCGGCATTGGGTTATGTTCCGAGTAGCTTGTGAAATCTAGAAATGGAGAGAAGCGATATGCCGCGAACCAAGCTGAACTTAAACCAATTTCATTGCGCCAATCTTCCTAAATTAGCCGCGGTCGCAATCCTCTTGACGGGGTGTTTTGCCAGTCGTTCCCTGGCGCAGCAGAAGGGCCAGAGAACATTCTCATCGCCGGAGGACGCGAGCAATGCGCTGGTCACGGCAGCGCAGAGCAACGATGAGAAGGCGATGCTCGACATCCTCGGGCCAGACGGTAAGCAAATCGTTTCGTCGGGAGACGAGACTGAGGACGCCAACAGCCGCGCCAATTTCGCAAAGAGATATCAGGAAATGCACCGTCTGGTGAAAGAGCCGGATGGAACCACTACCTTGTATATCGGCGCGGAGAATTGGCCCACGCCCATACCGCTCGTGAACAACGGCAATTCGTGGTACTTCGACACTGAGGCGGGCGAGAAGGAGATTTTATTCAGGCGAGTCGGACGGAATGAAATGTCTGCCATTCGCGTTTGCCAGGAACTGGTGGCGGCTCAGAAAGAATATTCCGCACGGCATAACGAGTACGCCCAGAAAATCTTCAGCGATGAAGGACAGCGCAACGGCCTTTATTGGAAAGCTGCTGAGGGCCAACCCCAGAGCCCCATTGGGCCGCTGGTGGCACGGGCGGTGGCTACGGGCTATGCCAAAAGCCTGGAAGGCGCTCCGACTCCATACCGCGGTTACTATTACCTCATCCTGACGCGTCAGGGAAAAAATGGCCCAGGCGGCGCCAAGAGTTACGTTGTAAACGGCAAACTGACCGAGGGTTTCGCTTTCGTGGCCTACCCGGCGGAATACCGATCGTCTGGCGTGATGACGTTCGTTGTCAACCAGGATGGGCTGGTGTATCAGAAGGATCTCGGCAAGAAGACCGAGGTTCTTGCCAAAACCATGAAGAAATACGACCCCGACTCCAGTTGGCTGAAGGCTGAAGAGCAGCAAGAGGAGACTGCTGGCGAGCAAAAACCCCAGTGAAAGGCGCTTTGCCGCTGCACGGGCAGCTCGTAGGTCACTACCAGCCGCCTCCCGTACGCCGTATCGGAAAAGGGAGAGCCTAGGGTCTAGCCTTTTGCCCAATGCCAGGGAAATCCTCTATCAACTCAACCGCCGATTGCTGGATCGCCCTCTCATCCCCAAATCCCGCCAACCACTTCACCTCCGGCTCCCGCCGGAACCAGGTCATCTGCCGCTTGGCGTAATTGCGATGCGCCTGTCGCGCCGCGTGCAGCGCGGAAGCCTCATCAATCTCACCTCGGACCAGCTGCACCGCTTGCTTGTATCCCAGTGAACCCAGCGGTCGCGCCGTCTCTCCGTATTTAGCCAGCAGACGCCGCGTCTCTTCCACCAATCCTGCCGCGAACATGTGCCGTGCACGCTCATTGATGCGGCCATACAGTGCATCCCGCTCAGGGTTCAAGCCCATCCGCAAAATGCGAAATCCCTGCAATGGATCCCGCCCTTGCTTCCACATCTCGGTCAGCTTCTGAGGGGAGCCTAAACAAACTTCGATGGCGCGAATCAGTTTGGGCAGGTCGTTGGTGTGTATCTTCGCCGCCGCATCCCGGTCCATCCGGCGCAAGACCCGATGCAAATGGCTCGTTCCTTTCCTCTCCGCCTTCTCGCGCAGTCTTTCCCGCAACTCCTCCGATCGCTGTGGCCCAGGCGATAGTCCCTCGAGCAACGCCCGCAGATAAAGCCCGGTGCCGCCCACCACCAACGGCAAACCGCCGCGCTGCTTGATCTCCTGCAAAACCTGCCGTGCCCTCCGGGCATACTCTCCCGCTGTGATGTAACCGGTCGGCTCCACAAAATCCAGCAGATGGTGGGGAGCGCGGGCGCGTTCCGCGGCATCCGGCTTCGCCGTGCCGATCTCGAATTCGCAATACATCGCGACCGAGTCACAATTCACAATCTCACCCTGGAAACGCTCAGCCAGCGCCAGCGAGAGCGCAGTCTTCCCACTGGCGGTCGGGCCCAGCACCACGACCAGCAGCGGTTCCGGAAGCACGGCTAGCGGGCACTCCAGGGGATGTGGTACCAGTAACGAATTAGCGTGAGGACCAGGATCAAGAGAGCAATCACCAGCAGGCCAGTAGCTTCCAGGGTGTAAACCTGCGGGGTGCGATGATGTTCGGCCGGAGGTGGCTCCGGCTGCCGTTTTGCTCCAGCGGCGGGCACGCTACTATTGTAGCCCTTGGAACGGCCCGGCGCCGCAAAGATGCCTGGAACCGGGTTCACCAAGCTTGCGTATCATCGTCTAGCGCCGGGGGCGAATGTGTGCCCCGCGCACAGGAGCGACTTATGCAACGCCTCACATTTGCGCTATTGGGTTTAGTGCTGGCGATCCCCCCCGTGGCCCAGGCGGAAGACTGGTCGAAGACTTACAACATCACCGGCAGGCCCGACCTGCGGGTGGAAACCTCCGACGCCAACATCCGTGTGGCTACCTGGGATCAGAAAACCATCGACGTGCACATCACCAGCAACCGCTACAAATTCGGCGACAACGGCCTCCGTGTCATCGAGCGCCAGAATGGCGATGCGGTGGAGATCGAGCTGCGCTTCCCGCATCATGTGTTCACTGTCCAGTTTGGCAGCTACAAGGTGGATATCGAAATCCACATGCCTCGCCAGGGCCGCGTGAACTTGCGCACCGGTGACGGTTCCATCGAACTGGCGAATTTCAAGGGCGATATGGACCTGGAGAGTGGCGATGGCCACGAGCAGATCGAATCCGTGGATGGCAACCTGCGCGCCCGCACCGGAGATGGACACATTCGCGTTGCCGGCCGCTTTGACGCGCTCGACCTCAACACCGGCGACGGCCGCATCGAAGCTCGTGTTCTGCCCGGCTCGACCATGGCGTCAAGCTGGAACGTTCACACTGGCGACGGCGGCGTAACCGTGGAACTGCCGGAGACCTTTGCCGCCGACGTGGACCTCCACACCAACGACGGCCATATCAACGTGGAAATGCCGGTGACTGTCGACGGGCGATTAGGCGAAAAGAACATCCATGGGAAGATCAACGGCGGCGGAAAGCTGCTGACCATCCACACCGGTGACGGCTCGATCCGACTGGAAAAATCCTAGCACCGAAAAAGAAGAATGCTATTGCAAGTCGCTCTTGTCCGGGTTGTAGAGGAATTTGAAGCGTAGCGCCAGGTACTGGCCGCCGAACTCATGGGGCAACGGCGGAAACGGATTGGAGTCGGTAATCCCGGCCCAAGCCCCGCGGTCGAGCGCCGTATCGCCCGAAGTGTATACCAGTTTCATCCCGGCCACGCTGCCGTCCTTCAGGATGGCGAATTCGATGGAGACATTCCCCTTCTTTATAATCGGCGCCCTCGCCGACTCAGGAATGTGAAGGTACCAATTCATCTTCACATCATGTAGAACCCGCTCCAGGTAGGGTCCAAAGTCGACTCCCATGGTGTCGCTGAGGACCTCCAGTCCGCCGTACGCTGCCCCTTGCTTCCCCAGGCCTAACCCGAAATCGCCGTTCTGGCCGCCAGAGCCGCCGTGGGTCGATGCCACTGCTCTGGCCGCCTGCTGAGTTGCGGATCCCACATACCTTGAGCCGGTGGAGAACGCGTCCTTGGGCGACAGCGCCGGGGTCTGCAGTTTGGCGTTGAGATTCTGATCTGGTGGAGGCGGCGGTGGCGCCTGCTGCTGTAGCTGCGGCGCCGGCGCGCTCTGAGCCTCAGCCCCGGGCGCGGCCTGCTGCGGTGCCCCGCTCGGGCCCGGCTGGCCGGGACGGCTGCTGTCCAGAATCTTCCTGAGTTCTTTGCGATCGATTTGCGGCGCCTTTGACGTCGCTATGCGATTCTTATCCGAAATGATGTTCGTCTCCGGAGGCTTGGCCGGCGGCCTTTGCTGGTCTGGAGGAAGCTCGAGATACGTAAGATCTTTGTCCTGCGGCAGAGCATTTGTACTCAACACTGCGGTTTGTCGTGGTATGAGCCCGGCGATTCTCGATGAGTTCACGATCAGCAGCACCACCAGCAAGTGCACGACCACTGAAATCCAGAACGATTCCCGCCGCCGCGAGTGCGTCAGATCGTCCTGCAATTGGAGTACTAAAGTTGGCGCTTCATCAATCTCCCGGTAGGCCGACTCCCAGTAGCGGGCGTCGTACAAATCTCCGCCCTCAGGTTTTCGTGGCGAAGGTGTTGTAGAGGTCGGCGTAGTCGGCGGGATTTGTGTGGTTGACATCGAACGGCTTACCCGTTGGTTAGACACCAGCCGCAGGATATTAGTTGCAGCAACAGCAATCCTGCCGGGTTACCGTGACTGTCGGTTTCACCCTATACATCCGCGGCGTCTGCGGCCCAATTGCTTTATTTTCGCACCTTTTTCCGGAATCTGCGATGCTCTGGAAGGCTAGGTACTCAGGTTGTATCCAGATCATCACCCAGCCGGATGCTTGACAAAACTTGACAGAGACGCCAGTTCCTACCTCTGGAGTTGCTCCAGCTTGATCTTGCTGCCGTGATCGCCGATCGCGGCCACGATATCGAGGGCCACGGCCAGCGCGCGCCGGCCATCTTGCAGGTCAACTAATGGCCGGGAGCGGTGCTCCACCGAATCCAGAAAACTCTTCAATTCGGCATGCAAAGGCTCTTCCCGCACCGTGGTCAGCTTGACCACCTGGATTTGCGGATTCACCGAAGGTGCCCCCATACCATCTCCTCCCACAGAAAAGACCAGCGCATCCTGCCGTCCGTAGTCCAGCGAGACGTATTGTTTCGGCTGAAAGAAGCGCAACTTGCGCACCAGTTCGGTCGAAACCCGGCTGGCCGTAAAGTTGGCGATGCAGCCGGAGTCGAACTCAATCCGGACGTTGGCGATATCCACTTTGCTGGAAAGGATCGGAAGACCGACTGCCCGGATCTCCTTCACCGGCGAATTTACGAACGACAATACGACGTCGAGGTCATGAATCATCAGATCCAGCACAACATCGATATCGAGCGACCGAGGGGTGAACACGCTGAGCCGGTGGACTTCAAAAAACATTGGCTGGGTGATCACCGGCAGGGTCGCGCGGACGGCCGGATTGAACCGCTCCAAATGTCCGACCTGGGCAATGCGGTCGCGCTCCTGGGCCACGCGAATCAGTTCATCGGCTTGGGCCAGCGAGGCCGCCAGCGGTTTCTCAATCAAAACGTCGACGCCAGCCTCCATCAACTGCCGGGACGTGCTGAGGTGATGGACGGTTGGAACGGCGACGGATGCCGCCTCGACTTCGCTGTGCGTGGTGAGCAACTGCTCGACCGAACCGAATCCCCGGCAGCCGAATTCCCGCGCCACTGCGTCTGCCCGCGCGGTATCGGAATCGACTACGCCGACCAAGCGCACCGCTGATCCTTCTTTCGCCAGTTGCTGATAGACCCGCGCGTGATTGCGTCCGAAGGCCCCGACGCCTACTACTGCGACGTGAATGAAATGATCGGGGTTCACAGCCCTACTTGCCCTGCGCCTTCTTCAGCAGCGCGATCTGTCCCGCGTGATACAGCTCGTGCTGCACAATCCCGCTGAACAGATAGAAATGATCGTAGTATTTCTCCTTCTTTCCTGGCACTTGCTCATGCAAACGCGAATCCGGGAAAGCCGCCACCGCTTTCACCAGCGTGTCATGCTTTTTCTTGACCTGCTCCACAGCGTTTCGCCAAGCTTTTTCACTGGTATCGTTCACCGTCGGGAAGTTCTCTCGGTCGCTGAGTTCCACGCCTGCGCCGCCAGTTCTGCGCAACACCGCATCGTCCCAAGCGGCCACGTGCAGCAGTAATTCCCAAATGCTGTGAGCACCCTTGATGGGATGGGCCGCGGCAGTTTCGGCATCGACGTTGGCAAGCAACTCGAGCATAGAATCCCCATGCCAGGCGTCGCCATCAAAGGCCCGGCGAATCTGGTCAGCAAGACGAGCTGTTTCCGACATGTAACTACCGCCTTTCGTTCTTGAGAATGGACGACGGGCGCTCCCGTCCGTCAACTTAAATCTTGAAACTCTGACGCGACAATTGCGATTCCCGCCGCCTCCGCCGCCATTACAATCTCATTTCCGTCCAGCAGCAGACATTTCCCCGCATCCAGCGCCAGACAAGTCGCTCCCGCCTTGCGCATGACCTCAATCGTTTTCAAGCCGATGACCGGAACGTCGAAACGCATGTCCTGATTCGGCTTGGCTGCCTTGATCACCGTCAGCGCGCGGCTCAACGTAGAAGCACCCGCGTCCAGCGAGGTCATGATCTGTCCCGCGCGTTCGATGGTCGCGTCCGTCCCCTCCATGGCTTCGACGGCCACGCAGGCGGCTTCGGCCACAACGACTGTCTGCCCGATATCGAACTGCGCCAGTCGCTGGGCAACTGCGCGCCCATATTCGACGTTCGTCTGCTCCTGCTCCGTCGGCGGGCGCCGAGTAAGCACGCCCGGCTTGGCCAGCAGTGGCTCCAGCAAGTTGGTCGAGTTCTCCAATGTGATGCCCTCATCCGCCAGCACCTTGGCCACAGCTCCGAGCAATGCGTCGGTGTTACGGATACGCAGGTTCAACAATAACTTTGCCAGCCGCCAATCCGGACGGATGCTGGAGAAAATCTGTTTGTGTTTCACCTGCCCGGCCATCACAGCCTTGGTCACGCCTTCACGCTTGAAAGTCTCGATCAGCTTGGACAGTTCTCCCAACGAGACCCAGTGCACCGCAGCCGCGCCGTGCGAGTCAATCTCAGGAAAGGCCTCTTCTTTTATTGCGGCGACTACCACTTCGAACCCTTGCGCCCGCGCCGCGTCTAGCACCAGAAATGGAAAGCGCCCATTGCCGGCAATCAGGCCGAGTTTTTCTTTGGCAGCGGGCACGGTTGAAAGTCTAGCATTGAGCACTCAGCAATCAGCACTCAGCCAGGTGGGAATCGTGAAGCCGTAAAACAACTGGGTCCGGCAGATTATGAACTGCGGTACGAAAACTCTGCCATGAAAATTCTAGCGCTGTTTCCTGACTGAATGCTGAGTGCTGAGTGCTGATTGCTGACGGCTACTTAATCACTCCCCGCTCCGACTCTTCGATAAAACAAATCAGCCGCTCCACATCTTCGCCCCGGTCGGCTTCCGCCTTCAATTTCTCCAGCGCCTGCGAAGTATTGAGCTTCGACGCCAGCAGCAGCTTGTACGCATGATGGATCTTGGCGATCCGCTCTTTGCTGAAGCCGCGCCGCTCCAAACCCACCGCATTCAGTCCGTAAGCATGGGTATCTCGTGCAGCCGCCGTTTTCGAAAACGGAAGTACATCGCGGGTGACGGTGGTGCCGCCGCCGATGAACGCATACTCTCCAATACGCACAAAGTGGTGCACCGGACACAGCGCGCCCACCTGCGCCCAGTCGCCGACGGTCACGTGTCCGCCCAAGGTCGCCGCGTTGGCCAGGATGACGTGGTCACCCACCCGGCAGTCATGAGCGATGTGCGTATAGGCCATGACCAGGTTGTGGCTGCCCACCCGTGTCAGTCCGCCGCCTTTCATAGTGCCGCGGTTGATGGTGACAAATTCGCGGACCGTGTTGTGGTCGCCAATCTCCAGCCGCGTCGGCTCGCCCGCATAGGTCAGGTCCTGGGGCGCCAGCCCGATCGAGCAAAAAGGAAAGAAGCTGTTGTGGGCGCCGATCTTCGTCGGGCCCTCCATGGCCACATGGGACACCAGATGGCAACCCTCGCCGATCTCTACCTCCGGCCCCACCACGCAGTAAGGACCGATCCTGCAACTGGGGTGAACCCGTGCACCAGAATCGACGATGGCTGTGGGGTGAACTGTCGTCATTGTAGGGGCAGCCGTCATGGTGGTGTTGGTGCCCGGCTATTCAGCTTCGGGGGATGCCTCAGCATGAGCGCCGCGGGCTCGTGAGCGGTCCACCAGCCGGCAACTGACGGTCGCTTCTGCCGCGCGCTTGTCTCCAACGTAGGCCGTGCCTTCCATGCGCCCTGCATTGCCCCGCCAGGACGTCACGTTGACTTCGATGCGCAACTGATCCCCCGGAACTACTGGCCGCCGGAACTTGGCGCGCTCAATCCCCGTGAACAACACCAGCTTGCTGTCCCGGTCTTCAATCTCAGTGAGCAGCAGAACACCGCCGGCCTGTGCCATGGCTTCCACGATCAGCACTCCCGGCATGACCGGCATGCCGGGAAAGTGGCCGGCGAAAAATGGCTCATTCGCAGTGACATTCTTAATGGCCACAATGCGCTCTTTCCGCGTGAGCTCCAGTACCCGGTCGATCAGCAGGAACGGAAACCGGTGCGGCAAAAGGCGCATGATCTGGTTGATGTCCAACCCGGTCTTCGCGGCTGGAGTCTCGGCTGCAGAATGATCCATGTCTGTCATACTGGGTTTGATCAGGCGCGAAGATTATACTTGATTGGACCTACAAAACTCCTCGCCGAAATAACATTCATGACCAGGAAAGCTAAGAAGGAAGTCCCGGCCTCTAAGACTGCTGAAGCAACCGCCCGGCTCCACTACTTCGAAGAGCGCAAACAACAGATCACCGAAACCGTCCGGCAACTGGTTGAGGTCGAGTCCCCCAGCGACAACAAACAGGCCGTCGACCGCCTCGGTTCCTTGCTGGCCGGGCGATTCGAAGCGCTGGGAGGCCACGCCAAGTTCCACCGCACCCCGAACTTTGGCGATCATTTGCAGGTCGATTTTCCCGGCAAGACCTCCGAAAAACCGGTGCTATTGCTGGGTCACTTGGACACTGTCTATCCCATGGGCACGCTGGCCACCATGCCCTGCCGCATTACCGGCCAAAAGCTTTTCGGCCCCGGCAGCTTCGACATGAAATCCGGTATCGCACTCATGCTGCATTCCATGGAGGCGCTTCGCGCCTGGCACGGTGATGAACTGCCGCGCCCGGTGACCGTCCTGTTGGTTTCGGACGAAGAGGTCGGCAGCGACAGTTCCCGCCGCATCACCGAGAATCTCGCCAGAAAGTCTCAGGCAGTGTTGGTGATCGAGCCCGCCTACGGCACCAAGGGTGCAGTAAAAACCGCCAGAAAGGGAGTTGGCGAGTACATTCTCAAAGTCACCGGCAAAGCTGCGCACGCGGGACTGGATTTCGAAAAGGGCGCGAGTGCGATCGTTGAACTTGCCCGGCAAATCCTCGAGGTCTCGAAACTTGTCGATCTGAAACGCGGAATCACGCTCAATGCGGGAACGGTGCAAGGAGGTACGCGCTCGAATGTAATTCCGGCCTCAGCCAGCGCTGTCCTCGACGTGCGCGTTGCCCACAGGAAAGATGCCGCCAGCATCGATCGCCGCCTCCATTCGCTGAAGCCCTTCAATCGAAAATGCAAGCTGCAAGTCACCGGAGGAGTGAATCGCCCGCCCATGGAGCGGACTCCAGCCGTGGCGGCCCTGTACCGGAAGGCCTGCGCCATTGCTGAGCAAATGCGCTGGAAGCTCGAAGAGGCCGCAGTCGGCGGCGGGTCGGACGGAAACTTCACCGCCGGCCTGGGCATCCCCACGCTGGACGGACTCGGTGGCGTAGGGGACGGCGCTCATGCCAGCCACGAGTCCATCTTGATCTCTGAGTTGCCCCGTCGAACCGCGCTACTGGCGGCGTTGATCGAGTCGGTCTAGGGCCGAAGGACTCACAAAACCAGTTTCATCCCGTGTTAGAATCCTCCCCGCGTCCACACGCACTTTCTTGGAGGGCAACCCCGTGAAGATTACTTGGTTATATGCAATTCTCGCCACAGTTGTTTTCGGTCTGGCGTTATCTGCTCCGGCTGCCGACGATGTCCGTCATGTTTCAAGCCGTGTGCCGGTGCTGGGTTCTTCTCGCGAAATGGCAGCCATGCGTCCTGCGAACTCGCCCCCGGCCCAGAGTCGCGAGGTGGTTGCCCCCACCGCGAACCCGTGGCAACTTCTGGCTACATTGCCGGGTGCCGTCATACACGACGTTTCCTTTGCCACACCCCAGATTGGCTATGCCGCCGCCGAACTTGGCCAGGTCTGGAAGACGACCGACGGTGGCGTCAACTGGACCCTGATCCTGAATCTGGGTTTCCCCTATTACTTTTATGGGGTGC
>Ga0209517_10008177_pt1 | contig 12301 bp, 10 predicted proteins | sample PeaSoiMetSII2010_FD_187695 | JGI IMG/M metagenome (GOLD analysis project Ga0209517, IMG submission 187695) | Peat soil microbial communities from Weissenstadt, Germany - SII-2010 (SPAdes) (version 2) | ecosystem: Environmental > Terrestrial > Soil > Wetlands > Peat | place: Germany...
TGACGCTGCAACAAAAAGACTTCGCTAACAGCAGCCTGGGCCTCAGCCGAGGTGTTGTCCAGTTCGATGGCTCTTTGCGCCTCTTTCATGGCATTGGCGAGCGTCTCGGGGGGCGATTCGCTGGCACCGAGGAACACTTCCTTCTGGAGCATGAAAGATAGATCGATATGGGCCTGTGCGTAATTGGGGTCCAGTCTCACGGCCTCCTCTAAAAGCCGTTTGCCCACCGCAATCGCTTCTTTGTTCAATTGATATCCGTACCCAGCCGCTTCCAAAACTTTCAAGTAAGCCTCAAGGTTGTTGGTTCCCTTTGCTACTATACGCATGCTTTCGACCCCGGTGAGCTGCACCCTAAGCTCCGTGAGGATCTTCATGGTAATCTCATCCTGCAGGTCGAAGATGTCTTTAAGGCTGCGGTCGTAGCGTTCCGACCAGAGTTCATGTCCTGTGAGGGCATCGATGAGCTGCGCCGTGACCCGCACTCGCTCCCCGGCCCTCTGCACGCTCCCCTCCAGCACGTACCGCACCCCCAGCTCCTCGCTCACCTGTTTGGCCTTCACCCCCTGGCCTTTGTACCTCAAAGTGGACTCCCGAGCGATGACGAATAGGTTCGGCACCTTGGAGAGGGCCATTATCAGGCTTTCGCTTAACCCATCGCAGAAGACATCCTGGCTTGGGTCCCCGGTCAGGTTCAGGAAGGGCAGGACGGCGATGGACGGCTTGTCCGGCAGGGGAAAGGCCATCTGCTGCTGGGAGGCTTTCTCCACCTTAGGTGCGGCAGGGAGATAGGCGAACCGCCAGAAAACTGCGGCAGCCGCGGCCATTAGCAAGACGACTGCCAGGGCGATGACCAGGGGCCTCCGCCTGGCGCCCTCCTTGGGCTTCGGCTTAGCCTTACCCTTCACCGTTACCCGTGGCTCCATCAGGACCTTGTATGCGCCTACCGGTTTGGCGATATTCTTGACGGTCTGCTCCCCCAGATACTCATACCCCAGGGGCAGCTTGGTCTCGATTTGATCAAAGGCGGTCTTGGAGACACAGATCCCCCCAGGCTCCGCCAGGGACTCCAGCCTCGCGGCGATGTTCACCCCGTCCCCGTAGATGCGGTCTTCCTCCTCGATCACATCCCCCAGGTTAATCCCCATGCGGAACTGCATTCTCCGGGTCTCGGGCAACTCCTGGTTGCGGGCCTGGATCTCCTTCTGCACCGCCACGGCGCCTTGCACCGCATCCACCACGCTGGCGAATTCGGCCAGGATGTTGTCCCCGGGGGCATCCACCACCCGGCCGCGATGCTGCTGGATCAGATCCGCGATGACCCTTTTATAGGTCTCCAGAGTTCTCACGGTCGCCGCTTCATCCTCACCCATGAGGCGGCTGTAACCTACCGCGTCGGCGCTGAGGATGGCCGCGAGTTTGCGTTTGAAACCTTCTGTGGCCATGGAATCGCCTCCGAAGGCCTTTGGGAAGGGAGCTTCAAACCACCACGTGTTTGAAGCCTAATCGGACTAGCCAGGACGTTCGAGTTTTTCGAAGTGTCCTTAAATATGGGGAGATGGAAAAGTTAATCTGCGCCCAGCAAAATAACACAAATTACCCTCAAAATCTATTTTTCATTTTCGCAGATTTTGAACATACCAGCCATACTTACCCCACCACTGCCATCTCTTTCAAGGTAATTCGGGCATCGATGCCCAGGTTTTCCTGGAGGTGGCGCCGCGCCCGGCGGCACAGACCTTCCAGGGCCTTGATCTCATCGGAAAAAAAGATCTCCGCCACGATCAGGTCGATTTCCAGGACCTCCAGCCCCTCCTCCGCCACCACCCGGCGGTGGTACTGGGGCAGAAAGCCCTCCATGACTTCCTGGAGGAGCGCCTGGATCTGGTCCGGGTGCACCTTGATGCCGCCCACCGAGAAGATGGGGTCGGTGCGCCCGGTGATCTCCCCCAGGCGCACCAGGCTGCGGCCGCAGGGGCAGGGGCCGGCGAGCAGCGAAGTCAAGTCGCCGCTGCGAAAGCGCACCAGGGGAAAGGCCACGGTGCTCAGGGTGGTGATCACCAGCTCACCGGGCGCGCCGGCGGGAACCGGGACGCGGCTCTCCGGGTCGATGATCTCCGGGAAGAAGTGGTCCTCGGAGAGGTGGAGACCCTCCCCCTGGCCGCAGCTAAAGGCCAGTCCCGGTCCCATCACTTCGGTGATGCCGTAGGCGGTGGCCACCCGGATCTGAAAGCCGGCCTCTATTTCCCGGCGCTCCTCCGGGGCCAGGGGCGCGGCCACCAGCAGGGCGGCCCGCAGGCTCAATTCCGCGGCGGTGAGGTCCATGCGCTCCATCACCGTCAGCAGGTGCCGGGCCAGGGAGGGGGTGGCGACCAGGATCGAGGTCTTGTAATCGCGCATCACCATGAGCTGCTTGGTGAAGCTGAGGCTGGCCGCGGGGATCACCGAGGCCCCCAGGTGTTCCGCCCCGGCCTGCAGGTCCCGGCGCCAGTTGGCCAGACCCGGCGGCAGGACTATTTGCAAGATATCCTCCGGCGTCACCCCGCAGGCGGCGTATAGGCGAGCCAGAAGTCCCAGCCAGAGTTTCACGTCCTGGGAGGCGTAGCCCACCACCAGGGGCCGCTGCGTAGTGCCGGGGGAGGACTGGATGCGGACGATGTCCCGCAAGGGCACGGCGAACATGCCGTAAGGATAATTCTCCGAAAGGTCGTCCCGGGTGGTGAACGGCAGGCGGCTCAAGTCAGCGGGACTGCGAACGGCCTCGGGGCGCAGTCCCAGGCGGTCGAACTGGTGGCGGTAGAATTTCACCTGTCGGTAAGCCCGGGTCAAAGTGGACTGGAGCCGCTCCAACTGCAGCAGTTCCAGCTCTTCCCGGTCCATGGCCTCGAATTCCGGCTGGCGCATGTTTTCTCCAGTAGCCAGTAGTCAGTAGTCAGTAGTCAGTAAAATACCCCACCTATTTTTTCATCGAAGCTATAAGCCCATTTAAAATGCGTCCTACTTCCGAAGCCATCTCAAGTAATACTGTAGCCTCCGGTGCATCAATATATTCCAGATTCTTGGCTATCATAATTTGGGTTTCTAGTTCTGATAATGATCCTCTGGCATTTCCCAAAAATACCCGAAATTCTCCCTTGGATAAACGTCCCTGGCCTTCAGCAATATTACTGGGAATAGAAACCGCGGCTCGACGGAGCTGGCTGGTGAGACCAAACATCTCTTCCTTAGGCAATTTTTTGGTCAGGCGATAAATCTCCGTTACCAAATCCATAGCCTTTTGCCAGCCGATCAAATCCATATAATATCTTGTCAAATCTAAATTCTCCCAGTGTCTGCCTATTATCAAAAAAACTGGCTACTGGCTACTGACTACTTACCATTCACCTGCCTTCGGTAAACTCCTTGTAATCCCGGCCCAGGTAGGCCCGGGTCACCTGGCGGTCCTGGAGCAGGTCCGCGGCGGGACCGCCCAGGATGATGCGTCCGGTTTCCAGGACGTAACCCCGATCCGCCACCTTCAGGGCGGCCCGGGCGTTTTGCTCCACCAGGAGGATAGTCAGGCCTCCTTCCCGGCGCAGCCGCAAAAGGGTGGCCAGGATATCCTCCACCACCTTGGGAGCCAGACCCAGAGAGGGCTCGTCCATCAGCAGCAGCCGGGGGCGGGCCATCAGGGCCCGGCCGATGGCCAGCATCTGCTGCTCGCCGCCGCTCATGGTCCCGGCCCGTTGGCCCAAGCGATCCCGGAGGCGGGGAAACAGGTCGAAGACCCGCTCCAGGTCCCGGCGGATCTCCTCCTTCGGGTGGCGGCGGTGGCGCAGGTAGGCGCCCAGTTCCAGATTTTCCGCCACCGTCATGGGTGCGAAGAGCTGGCGGCCTTCGGGCACCTGGGAAATCCCCCGGGCCACGATGGCCTCCGGGGTGATCCCGGTGAGGGGGCGGCCGTCGTAGACTATCTGCCCCTCCCGGCGCACCAGCCCGCAGACGGCGTTGAGCAGGGTGGTCTTGCCGGCGCCGTTGGCGCCGATGAGGCAGACCACCTCTCCCGGCCGTACGTGGCAGCTGACCCCGCGGAGCGCGGTCACCGAGCCGTAGTAGGCGTATAGGTTGCGAATCTTGAGCATTTTAGTTGTTAGTTCCCAGTTCCCGGTTCCCGATGAATTTTTTTGTAGCCGCAGGCTTTAGCCTGCGCTTACTGCTTTCAGTCCTGTGTAGGGGCGGACCCGCGTGTCCGCCCTGGGGTGGGCGCACTCATGGGTGCGCCCCTACAATAAATTTTCCCAGAAAGCGCAGGCTAAAGCCTGCGGCTACATTTAAAGGCCATGATCAATCTGGTCCCGCACAGGCGAGACGCCTGTGCCACCAAAGCATTTTCCAACCGAAAACCGAAAACCGAAAACCGAAAACCATCTTCTATGCCTGCCAATCCGTCCCCAGATAGGCGGCGATCACCTCCGGATTCTTCTGAATGGCCCGGGGTTGGCCCTCGGCGATGAGGCGGCCGTAGTTAAGCACCGCGATCTCGTCGGCTACCTCCATGGTGAGACCCATGTCGTGCTCCACCAGGAGGGTGGTCAGGCCCCTTGCCTTGAGGTCCAGGATCATCTCCTGGAGTCTCTCAGTTTCGGCGCCGTCCAGGCCCGAGGCCGGTTCGTCCAGGAGCAGCAGGGTAGGGGCCATCGCCAAGGCCCGGGCCAGCTCCAGCAGCCTTTTGAGACCCAGCGGCAGGACGGCCGCGGACTGGTGGGCCCGGGAGTCCAGGCCCACGAACTCCAGGACTTCCATGGCCCTGGCGCGGATCTCCCGTTCCTCGGCCCGGGTCCGGGGGAGCTGCAGGGCCCCGGCCAGGAGGCCGGCGCGGCTCAGGCGATGGCGGCCCACCATGGCGTTTTCCAGGACCGTCATCTGGTCGAAGAGCTGCACCAATTGGAAGGTGCGGGCCACCCCCCGCCGGGCGATGGCGTGGGCCGGCAGGCCCTGGATCTCTTCCCCGTTGAGGAGGACCCGGCCCTGCTGGGGGGCTAAATAGCCGCTCACCAGGTGAAACAGGGTGGTCTTGCCAGCGCCGTTGGGACCGATGATTGCCTTGACCGCGCCCCGGTTCACCCGGAGGCTGAGGCGCTCCACCGCCTGCAGGCCGCCGAAGGCCAGGCTCACCTCTTGTAATTCCAACAGGGTTTGGCTGGATGGAGAACTCATCATAACCAGGGGTTAAGCACCGGGACCCAGGAAGCCCGGAAATCTCCCTTTCCGTTTGTATTGCCGGAATTCCCTGAGGTCCAGAAGGCCCCGCACCAGGCCCCGGGGCAGGAAAATCATCACCACCATGAGAATGGCCCCGAAGATGACCATTTCGAAATCGTGGAACACGCTAAGCAGCTCCGGCAGCACCGTCAGCACCCCGGCCCCCAGAAGCGAGCCCCAGATACTGGCCATCCCCCCCAGCACCACCATGGCCACCAGTTTGATAGAGAACATGAAGCCGAAGGAGGCGGGGGCGATGAAGTTGAGGCTGTGGGCATAGAGACTCCCGGCCAGGGAGGCGTACAGGGCGCTCCAGACAAAGATCTTGAGCTTCAGGCGGGCGGTGTCCACCCCCAGGGAGGCGGCGGCGGCTTCGGAGTCGTGCAGGGCCCGCAGGGCCCGGCCGGCCCGGGAGTCCACCAGGTTGGCGCTCAGGGCCAGGATCACCCCCACCGCCAGCCAGATCAAAGGATAGAGGCGCCGGGCCGTGTTCAGGGGAAAACCCGCCAGGCTCAGGGGCGGAATCCCCGAGAGGCCCGAGGGGCCGCCGGTGAGGGGCTGGGCCTGGTTCAGGATGATGGAGACGATGATGCCGAAGCCCAGGGTGGCCATGGCCAGGTAATAGCCCCGGAGCTTCAGGGCCGGGACGCCGATGAGAACCGCCGCGCTCCCGGAGAGCGCCAGCCCGGCCAGCAGCGCCAGCCAGGGGTTGACTCCGCAGGTGGCGGTGAGGATGCCGGAGGTATAGGCGCCCAGGCCGAAGAAGGCGGCATGACCCAGGGAGATCTGTCCGGCGTACCCCAGCAGCAGGTTGAGCCCCACCACCAGCAGGGTGTAGATGCCGATGAAATTGAGCAGGGTGAAATAGTATTCGTTATCCAGGCCGGCGGCGATGGCCAGCGCCACCAGGGCAAACAGCACCCAGCGGTTCCAGGGCCTGGCGAAGTTCATTGCCGGCCTCCCAGCAGACCCCGGGGCCGCAGAAAGAGGACCACCAGAAGCAGCAGAAAGGCCACCGCGTCCCGGTAGCCCGAGGAGATGAGCCCGCAGGTGAAGGATTCCGCCAGGCCCAGGAGCAGGCCCCCCAGGACTCCGCCCAGGAGGCTGCCCAGGCCGCCGATGATGGCCGCGGCAAATCCTTTGAGTCCCAGTATGGTGCCCATGTCGTAGACCCCCAGGGTGAGGGGGGCGATGAGGATGCCGGCTCCGGCCCCCAGGAGGGCGGAAAGGGCAAAGGAGAACTGCACCATGCGGCTGGCGGCGATGCCCACCAGGCGGGCGGCCCGGGGATTATAGGCGCAGGCCCGCATGGCCTTGCCCCTCAGGGTAAGGCGGAAAAAAGCCTCCAGGGCCAGCACCAGGACCAGGGTCAGCCCCAGGATCCAGAGGTTCTGCGGCAGAATGGTGGCCGGACCCAGGTGCAGCGGGGCCTCTCCGGAAAAGGGCGGCAGGGTATAGGATTCCTTGCCCCACAGGAGCATGGCCACCCCTTTGAAGAAGACCCCGGCGCCCACGGTGATGATGATCAGGGTGAGGGGGGAAGCCTCGCCCACCGGGCGCAAGGCCAGACGCTCAAAGGCCAGGCCCACCAGGGAGACGATGATGACTCCGCCCAGAAAGGCCAGGGGCAGGGAAGGGGTCAGGTGGTAGATGCTGATGGCGCACAGGGCCCCCAGCATCACGAACTCGCCCTGGGCGAAGTTAATGATGGTGGTGGTATTAAAGATGATGCCGAACCCCAGGGCAATGAGGGCGTAAATGGCGCCGTTGGTTAGGCCGGAGATGAAGTATTGCAGCAGTGGGGCAAGGATTGGCAAGGGAGTAGTCAGTGAGGTGACCAGTGGCCAGGGGCTCGATCCTTTCCGCCCCTGACCACTGACCACTATCCGTTAATCTGTCAAGGTGAACTGGCCATTCTCAATCTTCACCATCACAAAGGCGTCGGGGGTTAGGCCGTTGTGGTCTTCGGGACTCATGTTGAAGACCCCGCTGACCCCCGGGAAGTTTTTGATGCCTTCCAGGGCGTCCCGGATCTTTGCCTGGTCGCGGCCCGCCTTCATTAGGGCCTGGTCCAGCATCCTCTGGGCGTCATAGGCATAGCCGCCGAAGCTGGATTCCGGGGCCTTGAACCTGGCCTGGTATTTTTCGGCGTATTCCTTACACACGGCCTTTTGCGGGTCGGAGTCGGGCAATTGCTGGTAGATCGCCAACTTGCCGGCGGGCATGACGACGCCTTCCGCCGCATCGCCGGCCAGCTCGATGAACTTTTTCGAGGCGGCGCCGTGGCTCTGGATCAGGGGCAGGGTCAGGCCCAACTCCTTCAGGTTCTTGGCCACCAGGGCCGGGGCCGGACCGGTGCCCCAACAGATCACCGCCTGGGCCGCCGTTCCCCTAATCTTGGTGAGCTGCGGGGTCATATCCGTGTCTTTTTCCCCAAAGACCTCCTGGGCCAGCACCTCGATGCCGTATTTGGCCGCCTGGGAGAGAAGCTGCTCCTTACCCGCCACCCCAAAGCCGGTGGACACGGTGAGGATGGCGACCTTGGCGATCCCATGTTTCTGACAATACTGGTAAATGCGGCTCACCGCCATCTGGTCCGTCTGGGCCGTCTTGAAGACCCAGGCGCGTTCATTGGCCGGGGAGGTGATGGAAGCCGCGGCCGCGCAAGAGATCAGGGGCACCTTGGCCTTCTGGGTAATCTCCAGCACCGTCATGGAGGTGGGGGTGAGGCTGGGTCCGATGATGGCCAGGGCCCGGTCCTTTTGCAGGAGCTTTTCCGCATCGAGGCGGGCCTTGGTAACGTCGCCTTCGTCATCGTAAATCACCAGCTTCAGGGGGTGGCCGTTGAGACCGCCCTTGGCATTGATTTCCTCGGCCACCATCTCCATGGAATTGCGCTCCGGTTCCCCCAGGTAGGATTGGGGGCCGGTGATGGAAAAGATGCCGCCGATAACGTAAGGCTCAGACTTGCTGCCCGGGCCGCAGCCCGGGGCCAGGATCAGGCCGGCCAGGGCCAAAGCCCAGCCAACCAACCAGGTCTTGGTTCTCATAAACCCTCCTTCCGCTATTTCCTATTGAGGTGCCTCGGCAATGGCTTTTCAGACTTGCTGAGCCTGATGCCTTGAGGTATTACTTCATTCTTAAAATCATTTCCCGTAATAATTTGCCCCGGTTCGCCGCCGCGGCCGGACCATTACAGGCGGTAGACTTCCTCCCCCTTGTAAATATGGATGCCTTCCTGCTGCAAGAGGCTGATGGCGTGCTCCAGGTTGTCGAAGCGGAAGATGATCACCGCGTTCTTGCCGCTGTGCTGCACAAAGGCGTACATGTATTCCACGTTGACTCCGGCCTTGGCCAGGATTTGCAGCACCAGGGCCAGGCCGCCGGGGAGGTCCGGAACCTCCACCGCCACCACTTCGGTCTTGCCCACCGTAAATCCCTTGGCCTTCAGGACCTCCCGGGCCTTATCGTATCGGTCCACGATGAGGCGCAGGATGCCGAAGTCGGTGGTGTCGGCCAAAGACAGGGCCCGGATGTTGATGCCGGCTTCCCCCAGGACCCGGGTGACTTCGGCCAGGCGCCCCGCCTTGTTCTCCAGGAATACCGAGATCTGTTCGACTTTCATAGGGTGCTCCCTCAGTAGTCAGTAGTCAGTAGCCAGTAAAAGAGAAACTGAACAATCTTTTCCCATATTTTCTCAAACTTGGAAATTGATGACTCACCTCATAAATTTCTATAACCAAAGCCATGGCCTTGCGCCAGGATAGCAAATTCCGAAAGGATCGTACCGGCTTATCCAAACACCCCACTTCTTCGACTGACTACCGGCTACCGGCTACTGACTACTGGCTACTGGCTACTGACTACTGTGACTGCCTTTTATCGATGACCCGTTTGGCCTTGCCTTCGCTGCGGGGGATGCTTTGTGGTTCCACCAGTTTCACGTTGACCGAGACGGTAAAGTAATCCTTGATCTTCCTCTGGATGCCCTGGGCCAGGGCCTGCAACTGTTTGACCTCATCGGAGAAGGCGGTCTCATCCACCTCCACCTGGACCTCCAGGGTGTCCAATTGCCCTTGCCGGTCCACGATGAGCTGGTAATGAGGCGCTACCCCCGGGGTCTCCATGAGCACTGATTCGATCTGGGAGGGGAAGACGTTGACCCCCCGGATGATGAGCATATCGTCGGAGCGGCCCTGAAAACGGCTGATGCGGCCGATGGTGCGCCCGCATTTGCAGGGGGCGTAGTTCAGGGAAGTGATGTCCCGGGTGCGATAGCGCAGCAGTGGGAAGGCTTCTTTGGTGAGGGTGGTGATGACCAGCTCCCCCGTCGCTCCGGCGGGCTCCGCTTCCAAGGTGGCCGGATTGATGATCTCCGGGAGGAAATGGTCTTCAAAGATGTGCAGGCCGCTCTTGGCCTCGAGGCACTCGATGGCCACCCCCGGACCGAGGATCTCGGACAGACCATAGATGTCCAATGCGTCAAGGTGAAGGCGCTTCTCGATCTCCTGTCGCATGCCTTCGGTCCAGGGCTCGGCCCCAAATATCCCTATCCTGAGCTTGGTCTTGGCAAACTCCACTCCCATCTCCTGGCCCACCTCCGCCAGGTAGAGGGCAAAGGAGGGGGTGCAGCAGATGACAGTGGGGCCGAAATCCTGGATGAGCATAATCTGGCGCCGGGTCTGGCCGCCGGAGACCGGAATGACCGCCGCCCCCAACCGCTCGGCCCCATAGTGGACCCCCAGCCCTCCCGTGAACAGGCCGTAGCCGTAAGCAATATGGACGATGTCACCCCGGTGGGCCCCCGTGGCCGCCAGGGTCCGGGCCATCAGCTCCGACCAGGTTTCCAGGTCCCGTTGGGTGTAGGCCACCGGGGTGGGTTTGCCGGTGGTGCCGGAGGAGGCGTGGATCCGCACCACCTGCTCCATGGGCACCGCGAACATGCCGAAGGGGTAATTGTCCCGCAGGTCCTGCTTGGTGGTAAAGGGCAGATCCTTGAGGTCGGCCAGGGTGCGGATATGTTCCGGTTTTATTCCCATCTGGTCCATGCGCCGGCGATAGAAGTCCACCAGGTGGTAGACCCGCTCCACCACCGCCTGCAGGCGTTTAAGCTGCAAGGCCTCCAGGGCCTCCCGGGGCATGGTTTCGTGTTGCACGTCTCGGATCATCGGGTCCTCTCACACCTCCCTATCAGGCATTTGACCACCATAACACAAAACTTTGGCGGGATAAAGACGGTTTCCCGTTAAAAGACCAGGACTTTTCCAACGACTCCATTTATTATTCAGGGCGGGAAATTGATCCGGCTCTATCTTCTCAATACGGCGGCGAGAGGTTTTGGGGAAGTTTTATGATATCATGCTCCTCATGAGTGGGGTGCTCGCGCCCAGACAACGGTAGCGAAGTTCGAAAACTAGTTTAGACCACCGAGTTAATCAGCCAACGCCTGGTCGCCGCCGACCGGCGGTTAGTGAGGAGATTTACCGCGATGCGGGCTTTGTTGATCTGCCCCGAGTTTCCCCCTTCCTTTTGGAGTTTCCAGAAATCTTGCCGGCTCATGGGGAACAAGACTGTTAATCCACCCTTGGGTTTGCTCACGGTGGCAGCCTTGCTGCCCGCGGCATGGGAACTGCGTCTGGCCGACCTCAACACCAGGCGCCTGACGGAGGAAGATTGGCAGTGGGCCGATCTGGTTTTGCTATCGGCCATGTACATTCAAAGGGCGGGCTTGTTGGCCCTGGTGAAAGAAGCCAAGCTCCGGGGGAAAATCGTCGTAGCCGGTGGACCCCACCCCACTTCACTCCCTGAGGCAGTCCTGGAGGCGGGATGTGATTTTGTGGTGCGGGGCGAGGGCGAGAATACGATCCCTTTGCTTTTGGAGGCGATGCGACAGGGAAAGACCGGGATCATCGAAAACCCCGGGAAGCCGGACCTGGCGACCTCGCCGATCCCGCGGTTTGATCTGTTGCGGCTGCAGGATTACGCCACCTGTACGATTCAGACTTCGCGAGGCTGCCCGTTTGACTGTGAATTTTGCGATGTGGTAAACCTTTTCGGACGCAAGCCCCGTTATAAGACCCCGAAGCAGGTCATCGCCGAACTGGAAACCCTCTACCGGCTCGGGGCCAGGGGATCCGTGTTCATCTGCGATGACAACTTCATCGGCAGTAAGAAGCACGCCCGGGCCTTCCTGCAAGAACTCACCCCCTGGTTGAGGAGTCGGGGTGAACCTTACCGGTTCTTGACGCAGGCCTCGGTGAACCTGGGGCAGGATCCGGAAATGATCGACCTCATGATCGCGGCCAACCTGAGGGAGGTTTTTATCGGGATCGAGTCTCCGGATGAGAAGGTCCTGCAAACCAGCCACAAATATCACAACATCAAGAACCCGCTCCTGGAATCGTTGTACACCCTCAAGAAGAATGGCATGGAGGTTATCGGCAGTTTCATCATCGGTCTGGACGGGGAAACCAAAGGGGCCGGCCAACGCATCTGTGCCTTTATAGAACAGACTGACATACCCGTGACCATGCTTGGGGTCCTGCAGGCCTCGCCGCATACCAGCCTGTGGCATCGATTGGAGAGGGAAGGGCGGCTGCGCCGGGATGTGGGAGATGACTCAGGGACCTTTTCGGCCTTGAACTACGAACCGGATCGACCGGAAGCCGAGATCATGCAGGAATACATCGAGGCCTGGGACTACCTGTATGAACCAGCCCGTTACCTGGCCAGGGCCTACCGTTATTATCTGGCCATGCGGCCGCTTCGCCGGGCCCCGGCTGTCGGCGCCGGGGCCACCTTGCCAAAGGGCCGCGTCCCCGGCCAGGGATTGACGTTGCGCCGGATATTAATCGAACTCAAGTCTTTTTTCAAAGTCCTCTGGTGGCAAGGATTGCGGCCCGCGTACCGGCGTCAGGTCTGGACCCAATTGCTCGGGATGTTGAGACAAAACCCGACAAGGTTCAAGCAATATTTCGTGACCTGCGTCGAGGGAGAGGATCTTTTCGATATGAGAGAGGTAGTGCGGGAAAAGGCCACGGCCATCATCCGGGAGCGGCAGCTA
>Ga0209517_10008178_pt1 | contig 12300 bp, 8 predicted proteins | sample PeaSoiMetSII2010_FD_187695 | JGI IMG/M metagenome (GOLD analysis project Ga0209517, IMG submission 187695) | Peat soil microbial communities from Weissenstadt, Germany - SII-2010 (SPAdes) (version 2) | ecosystem: Environmental > Terrestrial > Soil > Wetlands > Peat | place: Germany: Weissenstadt...
AAGCCGCAGGCGTCCTTCGACTCGCCGTGCCGCTGGAGCAGATCGGCATCGCCACCGCCGAGCTCCGCTGGCTGATGCTCCGGGCTTCCCTGTTCGCCGGCATCCTGGCGCTGGTCATCGCATACTTCTTATCCCGCCGCTTCACGCACCGCGTGCGCGGCATCCAGGCCTTCGCCCAAGAGCTGGTGAGCGCCGATTATTCCGGCACTCTAAGCATCCAGCCCGACGATGAACTGGGTGAAGTGGCTCGCTGTCTCGACGGCATGGCCGAACAATTCCGCGGCATGCTGAGCCGCCTTGCGGAAGAGGCGTCGCAGCGCCGGGCGATTCTCGCCAGTATGGTGGAGGGCGTGCTGGCTGTGGACGGCGACTTCCGCGTCACCTTCTGCAACGATTCCCTGGGCCGCGCCGTGCGAGCCCAGACACCGGTTCCGGAAAGCCTTTCTCTGCTGCAGCTCATCCGCGACCCCGACTTGCGAGCCCAACTCGCACGGGTCATCGCAACGGGCGAAGCCAGCCGGCAGAGAATATCGCTGCTGGCCGCGGGCGGGCGCACGTTCGAGGTGCAGGCCGCGCCGCTGGATCATCACAACCGCAGGGGCGCTCTAGCCATCCTGCACGACGTCACGGAGCTCGAGCGCGCCGAGCGGGTTCGCAAAGACTTCGTCGCCAATATCTCGCATGAATTGCGCACGCCGCTGGCCGTGATCCGTGGATATGCCGAAACGCTGCTGGACGGCGCCTTGGAAGACCGGGAGAACGCCCGGAAGTTTCTCGAGATCATCTGCGCCCACACGGTCCGGCTGGGAGATCTGGCGTCGGATCTTCTGGCCCTCTCCGAGTTGGAATCCGAGCGGACGCCGGCGCCCGAAGAACGCGTTTCCGTCCGGGAAGCGATTCAATCCGCGATCCGCGCGGCGGAAGGCGAAATGCTGGCGCGAAACGTGAGCACCCCCCCGGGTGAAGTGGAAGACCTCTATATCGTGGGACAGCGGTTCCGTCTGGAGCAGGCGCTGCAAAACCTGGTCCACAACGCTGTGGAGTTCAACAGGCCCGGCGGTGAAGTCCGGTTCGGGGCAACGAAAGTGGAGGGTAAGGTTCGAATCACCGTAAGCGACACCGGAACCGGCATCCCCTCCGAGGAGCTTCCGCGCATCTTTGAGCGATTCTATTGTGTCGATAAGGCGCGATCGAAACAGCCCGGTGGCGCGGGTCTGGGCCTCTCGATCGTGAAACACATCGTCGAGAAAATGTCCGGCACCGTCAGCGTGGAGAGCCGTTTGGGAAGGGGTTCGACCTTTACGCTGTGGTTTCCCGCTGCGTAACCGGGTAAGGGAGCGGCTTCCGGGTCACTTCGAAATCCGGGCGCCCGAAATAGTATCCTGTTTCTTATGCCTGAACCAACCGCTCCTACCCGCCAGATGGGTATTGCCACAAAATCGCTGCACGCGGGCCACACACCCGATAAGGCCAGCCTCGCGCGCGCGGTGCCGATCTACCAGAGTACGTCGTTCGTGTTCGAGGACTCCTCGCATGCCGCCCGGTTGTTTGCGCTGCAACAATTCGGGAACATCTACACCCGCATCATGAACCCGACCACCGATGTCTTCGAGCAGCGCGTGGCGGCGCTGGAGGGTGGTGTCGCCGCGCTGGCGACATCCAGCGGCCAGGCCGCGCAATTCCTGGCGATCTCCAGCCTGATGGAGCAGGGCGATGAAGTGGTGGCCGCGAGCACGCTCTACGGCGGCACCTACACCCAGTTCGACGTCAGCTTCCGCCGCATCGGAATCAACGTCAAGTTCGTGGAGCCCGACGATCCCGAGAACTTCCGCAAGGCCATTACGCCGAGGACGCGCGCGCTTTACGGGGAGACCATCGCCAACCCGCGGATGAACGTGCTGGACATCGAGAAGGTGGCCGCCATCGCGCACGAAGCCGGCGTGCCGCTGGTGATCGATAACACCATGGCGTCGCCGTGTCTATGCCGCCCCTTCGAGCACGGCGCCGATATCGTGGTGCATTCCGCCACCAAGTTCTTGGGAGGCCACGGCACGTCTATCGGCGGCATCATTGTGGACAGCGGGAAGTTCGTCTGGACGGACAAGTACCCGGCGATCACCCAGCCCAGCCCCGGCTACCACGGCATGAAATTCAGCGAAGTCTTCGGCAACCTGGCCTACATCATCAAGGTGCGGGTGGAGGGCCTGCGCGATTTCGGCCCGTGCATGAGCCCGTTCAATTCGTTCCTGTTTATTCAGGGCATCGAGACTTTGCCGTACCGCATGGAGGCGCACAGCCGCCACGCGCTGCAGGTGGCCGAGTGGCTGGAAGAGCATCCTGCCATCACCTGGGTGAAGTACCCGGGCCTGAAGTCCAGCCCCTACTACGAGCTGTCCCGGAAGTATTTGCCGAAGGGGCAGGGATCGATCGTGACCTTCGGGATCAAGGGCGGGATGGAAGCCGGACGCAAGCTGATCGATTCCGTGCAGATCTTCTCGCACCTCGCCAACCTGGGCGACGCCAAGAGCCTGATCATTCATCCGGCTTCAACCACCCACCAGCAACTGAGCGACGAGCAGCAGTCGGATGCCGGTGTCACCAAGGACCTGGTGCGCATTTCGGTGGGGATCGAAGACGTGGACGATATCATCTGGGACCTGGAGCAGGCGATCGCGGCGTCACAGCAGTAGCACCGATTCCATACAGCATTGAGGCTCAGCGGGTATTCGGCTGCTATTACCCCTTGTCAGCTTGCGTGCCGGTGATTACACTGGGCGTTCGATTCGGGCGAGTGGAGTCAAGGCAGATCGCATGGACGATTGGAAACCTCGGTGGGTGTTGCGGGGCGGGGCGAGAGTCTGGCTGGCGCTGGCACTGTGGGCCATTGCCCCGGCACAGCAGGCGCCGCGCATCGTCATCGATTATCCGGAAGAGGGGTCGATCTTCCCTCCGGATTTTGCTCCGCCCACCTTCCTCTGGCGGGATTCGCAAGCGGCCACCACCGCCTGGGAAGTCGAAATCGCGTTCCCGGACGGTGCGCCCGCCATTCACCGGAACGCGCGCGGCGAGCCCATGAGTATCGGCGAGATCGACCCGCGATGCGTGGCCGAGTCGAACGAATTGCCGAAACTGACGCCGGAGCAGGCTGCGGCACACACGTGGAAGCCGGACGCGGCGACATGGTCGGAAATCAAGCAACGCTCCGCGGGCCATCCGGCCACGGTGACGATCAGGGGGGCCGGCGGCGCGCGGGGGCAGGTCCGGATCTCCACCTCAACGGACCCGGTGGGTGCGCCGATCTTCTATCGTGACGTTCCGCTGATGCCGTCGGAACTGGAGAAGGGCGTCATTAAGCCCATCATCCCCAGCGCCGTGCCCCTGGTCGGCTGGCGGCTGCGCAACGTTGCCGAAAGCAGCAGCAAGCTGGTGATGGAGGGACTGCCCACGTGCGCCAACTGCCACTCTTTTTCGAAGGACGGCAAGACGGTGGGGATGGACGTGGACGGGCCGCAGAACGACAAAGGCATGTATGCGATCGCCTCCGTCGCGCCGCAAATGTCCATTCGCAGCCAGGATGTCTTCACGTGGAACGACTTCCCCGACAAGCCGCCGGGGCACCGGACGATTGGATTCATGGCGCAGCTCTCTCCCGACGGCCGCTACTCGGTGACCACGGTCAACGAAGAAGTCTTTGTGGACAACTTCAAGGACTACCGATTCCTCCAGGTGTTCTATCCGACGCGGGGGATCCTGGCCTGGTATGACCGCACGACGGGCCGTATCCGTGCCCTGCCCGGCGCCGACAACCCCAGCTTCGTCCAGACCAACGGCTTCTGGACCCCCGACGGAAAGGAGCTGATTTTCGCGCGCGCGCCGGCTAGAGACGCTTATCCGGAAGGCCGCAAGATGGCCCAATACGCCGGCGACCCCCTGGAACCGCCGATTCAATACGATCTTTACCGCCTGCCGTTCAACGACGGCAAAGGCGGCCGGCCGAAGGCCATCGCGGGGGCCTCGAACAACCGGATGAGCAACGCTTTCCCGAAGGTTTCGCCGGACGGCCGCTGGATCGTTTTTGTGGAGTCGCGCAACGGCCAGTTGATGCGGCCCGACGGCCAACTTTACATCGTGCCCGCGGAAGGAGGCCAGGCCCGGCGCATGCGGTGCAACACGGCGCTGATGAACTCGTGGCACAGTTTCTCGCCGAACGGGCGATGGCTGGTGTTTTCCTCCAAAAGCCGCTCGCCGTACACGCAGATGTTCCTGACGCACATCGACGAGGAGGGCGACGACAGCCCCGCCATCCTGATCGAGAACTCCACGGCCGCCAATCGCGCGTCCAACATCCCGGAGTTCGTGAACATTCCGCAAAATGGGCTGGAGCACATCGACGTGCCCGCGGCCGAGTTCTACCGGCTTTTCGACAGCGCCTGGAACCTGGCCGAGAAGGGCCGGTTCGACGAATCGATCGCCGAGTGGAAGCTGGCGCTCCAGATCAGTCCGGACGATGCCAAGGCGCACAACAACATCGGGCGGGTGTTGGCGGGCAAAGGCGATTTCGACCAGGCCATCGTTCACTGGCAGAAGGCCCTGCAGATCAACCCGCGCTACTGGGAAGCGCACAACAACCTGGGCGTGGCGCTGGTGGGGAAGGGCAGGCTAAACGACGGGATCGGGCACTTCAGGCAGGTGCTGGACGCCAATCCAAATTACGCCGAGGTGCACGGGAATCTGGGGCGCGCGCTGGCGTTGAAAGGCAAGTCGGATCAGGCCATCGCGGAGTGGCGCAAGGCGATCGAGCTGAACCCCAACTACGCGCAGGCCTACAACGACCTTGGAACGGAGTTGTCGCGGAAAGGAAGGGGGGACGAGGCCATAGCGGCGTGGCAGCGGGCAGCGGCGGTGAACCCCGGCTTCGCCCCGGCGCAATTCAACCTGGGGAACGCCCTGGACGCCCGCGGCAAGGGTAAGCCGGCGCTGGCTGCGTGGCGAAGCGGGCTCGCCGCGGATCCGAACCACGTGCCCACGTTGCGACGGGCGGCGTGGCGGCTGGCGACGGATCGCGACGCAGCGCTGCGCAACGGAGCGGAGGCGGTGGCGCTGGCCGAGCGAGCCGCGCGCCTCACCGGCGGCCAGGACGCGTCGGTTCTCGATGGCTTGGCGGCGGCGTACGCCGAGTCCGGACGGTTCGCGGATGCGGTCGAAACCGGGAATCGCGCGCAGCGCCTCGCGGCGCAGCAGGGCAAGCCGGATCTGTCGGCGGAGATCCAGGCCCGGGTTGGGCTGTACGAAGGGAAGGCGGCGTACCGGGACGGAAGTAATTAGAGCACGGCCAGGAGCCCGTCAATCCCAGCTCAAAACCACCTTGCCCGAATTGCCCGATACCATGGCCGCGAAACCCTTTTCGAATTCGGTGTAGCGGTACCGTTGCGTGATCACCGGAGTGATATCCAGGCCCGACTGCAGCATGACCGTCATCTTGTACCAGGTCTCGTACATCTCCCGGCCGTAAATGCCCTTGACGGTGAGCATATTGAAGATCACGGTCCGCCAGTCGATGGTCATCTCTTCGGACGGAATCCCCAGCATCGCGATCCGCGCGCCGTGGCTCATGTTGGCGATCATGTCACGGAAGGCCGCGGGACTGCCGGACATTTCCAGCCCGACGTCGAAGCCCTCGGTCATGCCAAGCTCTTTCTGCACCTTCCCTAAGCTGGTCTCGCCCACGTTCACCGCCCTCGTGACACCCATTTTACGGGCCAGTTCCAGGCGGTACGGGTTCACATCGGTGATCACCGTGAAGCGCGCTCCGGCGTGCCTCACCACCGCCGCGGCCATGATGCCGATGGGCCCGGCGCCGGTGATCAGCACGTCTTCGCCCAGCACGGGAAAGGAAAGGGCGGTGTGGACGGCATTGCCGAACGGGTCGAAAATGGCAGCTACGTCCAGGGGAATCGATTCGTGGTGATGCCACACGTTGCTCATGGGCAGCGCGATGTATTCGGCGAATGCGCCCGGCCGGTTGACCCCCACCCCCATGGTGTCGGCGCACAGGTGGCGGCGTCCCGCCAGGCAGTTGCGGCAGCGCCCGCACACCACGTGCCCTTCCCCGCTGACCACTTCGCCGGGGAAGAAGTCCGTCACGTTCGAACCCACCTCCACGATCTTGCCGACGAACTCGTGGCCGATGGCCATAGGCACCGGGATGGTCTTTTGCGCCCAATCGTCCCATTTGTATATGTGGACATCGGTGCCGCAGATCCCCGTCCGCAGCACCTGGATCAGCACGTCGTTGATCCCCACCGTGGGGACCTCCACATCTTCGAGCCACAAGCCCGGTTCGCGCCTGCTTTTCACCAGTGCTTTCACATCCACTACGATAACCTGAGAATAGAAGCAGTGCCCAATCTTCTCCTCTTTGCCGCCACCACCGGCTACCAGATCCGCGTGTTCGCCAACGCAGCGCGGCGCCTCGGCCTCGAACTCACGCTGGCCACCAACCGGTGCCATGTGCTCGAAGATCCCTGGGGCGATCGCGCGGTAGCCGTGAGGTTCGACCGTGTGCCGGAATCGCTGGATGCCTTGCGCGGGTTCGAGGTCGATGGCGTGGCGGCGGTGGGCGATCAGCCAGCCGTACTGGCGGCCGAGGCGGCCCAGATGCTGGGCGTGCCTTTCCATCCGCCGGCGGCCGCGCGCGCCTGCCAGGACAAGTACCTCGCGCGCCAACTCTACCGGGCGGCGGGAATGCGGGTGCCGCACTTCTTCCGCGCCACACTCGCCGAGGATTCGCACGCGCTCGCCGGCCGCGCGAGTTATCCCTGCGTGCTCAAGCCGCTGGGACTTTCGGCCAGCCGCGGCGTGATCCGCGCGGACAACCACGAGGAATTCGCCGCCGCGTTCCGGCGCATCGGCAAGATCGGCGAGCGCTATGTGCAGGTGGAAAGCTACATTCCGGGGCGCGAATTCGCGGTTGAAGGGGTGGTGACCGCCGGAGAATTCCAGCCGCTCGCCATCTTCGACAAGCCGGACCCGCTGGAGGGCCCGTTCTTCGAGGAGACCATCTACGTGACACCGTCGCGCGAGTCCGCCGAAGTGCAGGAAGCGCTCATCGCCGCCACCTCACGCGCGGTGCGGGCGCTCGGATTGCGCCACGGGCCGGTGCATGCCGAATTGCGTTACAACCAGGACGGCGCCTGGATGCTGGAGACGCACGCGCGGCCCATCGGGGGGCTGTGCGCCAAGGCACTGCGGTTCGATGGAGGAATGCCGCTGGAGGAACTGATCCTGCGGCACGCAGTTGGAGAAGACGTTTCGCGGGCGCGGCTGGACGGGCCGGCCTCGGGCGTGATGATGATCCCGATTCCTAAGGGCGGCATCTACCAATCGGTGGAGGGCACCGAGCGGGCCGCGGCCGTAGCGGGTGTGGAGGACGTCATCATCACGGCCAAGGGAGGGCAGCAACTCATCCCGCTGCCCGAGGGTTCCAGCTACTTGGGCTTCCTTTTCGCGCGGGGAGATTCGGCGGCCGAGGTGGAGCGAGCTCTGCGGCAATCGCACGCGGAACTGCGGTTCCACATCGCGACGGCGCTTGAAACGCTTAACCCTTCGACCAATTATTAGGCTTTGGCCCGGGGCGGCACGAAATCCGGCGGCAGGGCCGCGCCTTCACCAAAGAAGTAGGCGTCCATCTGCTGCAACAGGAATTCCTGGGCCTCTTTGGTGCCGAGGTTGAGGCGATACTCGTTCATGAGCATCTTCATGTGCTCGACCCACATCTTCCAGGCTTCCTTGGAGACGTTCTCGTAGATCTTCTGCCCCAGCGGATGGCCTTCGAACGGCGTCTCGTCGAGCCCTTCCATCTCGCGCTGGAACTTCACGCAAAAGATCTTGCGCGCGCCTGGCCGAATGGCGTTCTGTATGCTGCTGAGTCCGCTGTTTCCACATCCCATCGGGTTAATCTCCTATTCGCTGCCTTCGCCGTGACTGCCGTTGCCGCCGCGGATCATGGACTTGAGAAAGGCTTTGAGGGTCGCCTCGGTGGCGCGTTGTGCCTCGGCAAGCTTGGCGAACTCCGCATCAACACGAGCTTGTGAGGCGGCGAGTGAAGCGGTGAGCCTGGCATCCAGTTCCTGGCGGCGCTTGCGTTCGTTGCGCGCCTCGCGCACGGCGAGCCGGATAGCGCGATCGAGGCGGCGATCGGTGCGCTCCCCGATCTTCTCTCTTCGGGCGAGATCCTCCTCCATCTTGGCCTGCATCGCAGCCGTATGGGCCGTCTGTTCGAGAATGAATTCGATGGTCTTTTCGACGTCCACCTGAGTTGCCTGAACACCAGGATACTACATCGGGATCAGCGCTCCCGAAACCCTACTCCCAGCAGCACGATCCCCAATTCGCGGGTGTCGGGGGGCGCGGTGAACGTCTGGTCGACGTTGATCTCTAGCGACGCCGTAGGGCCCGCGGGGCGCACCGGGGGCGATGGCAGCACGTAGTCGCCGGGCGCGGAATAGGTTTGCGATGCCACTTCCTTTCCATTCAGCACCAGCCACACCCGCCTTGCCGGAGCGTTCGACGGGATGCTGAACTCCAGACGCAGCGGCATCGCGGCCGCCGGGCTCTTCAGCGCCACCGTCGCGCTGCGGGACGTCCAGCGGTAGCGGTTGGCCTCCAGCGAATAGAGTCCGCTGACGATCTGCTGCGCGGCCTCGGGAGCATTCATGGGCAGGTACTCGAGCGTGGGGTGGCGCTCTCCAATTTCCGCCACGCGCACGCGATCGATGACGCCGGCCGAGATTCCGAAGGGCCAAATGCCGTTGGCGATGGTGGAGTAGCCCGAATGGGTATCGAGGCCGATGATGCGCAGCGGGATAGCGGGCCGGATCTCCACGGTGCGGACGACCGTCATGGGCGCGGTGAGATTCACGGCGCCGCCCAGCTCGCTCGAAACCACGAAGTCGCCGGGGCGCACGCGCTGCGTCTTGGTCAGCGGCAGGGCGCCATCGGCTTCGAGGTAGTGGCGCAGGCCCCATTCGGCGTCGACCCACACGCGGTGGTTGGCGGTCGGCTGGCGCAACTCTTTCGCCAGCCGGCGATAGGCGTCCCAGTGCTGATAGTTCACTACCGCGAGCCCGAGTCCTAGCGCCAGTTGCGCCGCAGATCCAATCGCAAGCCATCTTGGGCGCAGGCGCGAGGCCAGCAGGGCGAGGGGCGCGGCCATCGGCAGCAGGTATCGCGCCGAACCGGCGAAGAACACCACCAGGGCGCCGGCGAAGAAGAGACCGATCCACGCCAGCAGAAAGATGGCGTCGGGCTCGCGCCGCCGGCGCCAGGCGAGCAGCAGCGCGCCCGGCACCAAGGCGGGGAACACCAGGAACCACGAGTGGAGGAACAGCGCGAGCCTCGCCTGGGGATTCCAGAGATCGAAGTGGGTCAGGTAGCCCGCCAGCACCTGGGCCGGCAAGGCGCCGGTGGAAAGGCGCGCGAAAAGCTGCCACGCAACGAACGCGGCCGAGGGTACCAGGGCGGCGAGCCACGCGGTGACGTCGCGCCGGCAGTAGAGCCACACGTAGACCAACAGGATCGGGGTAAGGAAAGTGGCTTGGGGCGAGGTCAGGGCGGCCAGCACCATCGAGAAACAGGCGAGCGGCCGGTGATGCTGGAACAGTGCCACGGCCGCCAGCCAGAACGCCACGAACGGCACGTCCGTCTCCAGCGAATTGCCGTTCACCACGAACACGGGCACGGCGATGAACAGCAGGGTGGCCCACAGCGGCCGCGGCGAAAAACGGCGGGCCAGCGACCACATGGCGCACACCGCAATCAGCGAAAAAGCCGTGTACGCCGCGTGGAACGGAATCTCTTTCACGTCGCCGGTCACGGCGATCAGGCCCGCCAGCACCCAGGCGTTCAGCGGCCCGTGCGGATGCCCGCGGAGGTCCCATTCTTGGCCCTGGAATACGATCCTGGCGTTGTCGGGATGCAGCGGCTCGATGAGGGCATGGGCCGCGGCGGTCAGGTACGTCGCGTCATCTCCCAGGATGGCCTGATTCCAGAACGGAATCCGGATCAGCAGCACCAGCCCAAGCACCACCCAAAGCCCCGAGCCCTGGCCCCTGGCCCCGACCCCTTCGGGGTACCCCGCCTGGCCCCTCTTCAGGGCTTCCATCGCAGAACCGGCTTGCGCGCGGCGGTCACTTCATCCACCTTGCTGGTGCGGGTCCCATAGGGCGCGCCCTTCACCATCTGCGGATCGGTCTCCACCTCTTTGGCGATCGAGATCATGGCATCGATGAATTGGTCGATCTCCAGCTTGCCCTCCGTCTCGGTCGGCTCGATCATCAAGGCGCCGTGGACGATGAGCGGGAAGCTCACCGTGTAGGGATGGAATCCGTAATCGATAAGGCGCTTGGCGATGTCGCCCGTACGCACCCCGAGCTTGGCCTGGCGCTCGTCGCTGAACACCACCTCGTGCAGGTTGGGCGAGCGGTACGGCAGATCGAAGTAGGGCTCGAGATGCTTGCGGATGTAAACGGCGTTGAGCACGGCGTCCACCGTGGCATTGCGCAGGCCGGGCCCGCCATGAGCCAGGATGTAGGCCAGCGCGCGCACCAGTACGCCGAAGTTGCCGTAGTAGGCCTTCACGCGGCCGATGGAGTGCTTGCGCTTATAGTCGTAGGCCCACCGCTTGCCGGAGCGCTTCAATCGCGGCGTGGGGAGGAACGGATCGAGCACCTTCTTGACCGCCACCGGGCCGGCGCCCGGGCCTCCGCCGCCGTGGGGCGTGGAGAAGGTCTTGTGCAGGTTGAGATGCATCACGTCCACGCCGAAATCGCCGGGGCGCGCGATGCCCACCAGCGCGTTCATGTTGGCGCCATCCATATAGAGCATGGCGCCCTTGGAGTGCAGGATCTCAGCCACCCGGATGATGTTCTCCTCGAAGACGCCCAGCGTGTTCGGATTGGTCACCATCAAGGCGGCGACATCGGCGGTGACGAGGTGTTCCAGCGCGCCCACGTCCAGCACACCGGTCTCGCTCGACTTGATGTTCTCGACGGCGTAGCCCGCGATGGCGGCCGTGGCCGGATTGGTGCCGTGCGCGGAATCGGGAATGAGAATCTTTTTGCGCGGATTGCCGCGCTTTTCGAGCAGCGCGCGGATGAGCAGGATGCCGGTCAGCTCGCCGTGCGCACCCGCGGCCGGCTGCAGCGTCACGGCGTCCATGCCGGTGATTTCCGCCAGCGCGGCTTCCACGCTGGCCATCACGGCCATGCATCCCTGCGCCAGGGCTTCCGGCTGATAGGGATGCGCCCACACCAACCCTTCGGTGCGCGCCACCAGCTCGTTGATCCGCGGGTTGTACTTCATGGTGCAGGAGCCCAGCGGGTACATGCCGTAATCGATGGCGTAGTTCCAAGTGGAGAGGCGCGTGAAGTGGCGGATGGCTTCGACTTCGCTGACTTCGGGAAAGCCTTCGATCTCCGCGCGCACGTTGTCCGCGCCGAGGGCTTCGGCGGCATCCACCGCGGGGACGTCGAGCTCCGGAAGCTGGTAGGCCTTCTTGCCGGGCGAGCTGCGCTCGAACAGCAGACCCTCGTTGGGCGAGAGGTGGGGGCGGACCTTAGTGATTGGCATTCAGAATCCCTCGCAGCAGGTTGATCTGCAGCAGGTGTGGGGCGGACCCCCTCGCTCCGTGCTACGGAGTGGTCCGAGCGGGACGCCCTCGTCCCGCTTTCCGATAGAAGGATCAAATGCCTGCGCAGCAGCGAAAGCCGGCCAGGGGGCCGGCTGCGGACCAGGGGGTCCGCCCCACAATTTGTGCTGGCGTCTCATCATGCGAGCACCTCCACTACCGTATCCATGTCCGCGCGGCGCGACATCTCGGTGGCACAGAGCAGCATCGAATCGGAGAGCTCGGGGTAGAAGCGGCCGAGCGGCAGGCCGCCGATAATCTTTTTCTTGAGCAAGGCTCTGTTGATTTGGTCCGGGGTCTTGCCTTCGGCCTTCACCACGAATTCGTTGAAGAACTTCCCGCAGAAGCGAGGCTTCAATTTGCTGGCCAGGTAGTGCGCCTTAGCCAGGTTTTGTTCCGCCAGCTCGCGCAGCCCCTGCTTGCCGTAGACCGTCATGAAGACCGTGGCCATCAGGGCGATGAGAGCCTGGTTGGTGCAGATGTTGGACGTGGCCTTCTCGCGGCGGATGTGCTGCTCGCGAGTGGCCAGCGTCAGGCAGAAGGCGCGGTTGCCGCGCGAATCGGTGGTCTGGCCCACCAGCCTTCCGGGCACCTGCCGGATGAGCTTTTCCCGG
>Ga0209517_10008180_pt1 | contig 12298 bp, 13 predicted proteins | sample PeaSoiMetSII2010_FD_187695 | JGI IMG/M metagenome (GOLD analysis project Ga0209517, IMG submission 187695) | Peat soil microbial communities from Weissenstadt, Germany - SII-2010 (SPAdes) (version 2) | ecosystem: Environmental > Terrestrial > Soil > Wetlands > Peat | place: Germany...
TAGTCCTCGCCGAGCACCTCGAGCATCGATGAGCGGGTCATGCGCGCGATCACGGCGAGCGGAATGGTTCCGAGCACGATCATCGGGAGGATCAGATGGCTCACGGCCGAGCGGAACGCACCTTCCTGGTCCGAGAGGAGTGAATCGATAAGCATGAAGCCGGTGACTGGATCGGGGAAATAGGCGTAATCGATCCGGCCGGAAACGGGAGTCAGGTGCCACGTATTGGAGAACAGCAGGATTGCGAGCAGGCCCCACCAGAAGATCGGCATGGAGTAGCCCGTCACCGACACCGCCATGACGCCGTGATCGAAGATCGAATTGCGTCGCGCGGCCGCCAATATCCCGGCCGGAAGCCCCACCACCACCGCGAACAGCATGGCCGAGAGTGCGAGCTCGATGGTGGCGGGAAACAGCTGCCTAAATTCGGAGATCACGGGCTCGTGGGTGATCAGCGACCGCCCGAGATCGCCCCGAAGCACGTGGCCGATGTAGGCGAAGTACTGGACGTAGAGCGGCCGGTCGAAGCCGTACTCATGCAGCAGTTGCTCGTGGCGCTCGGCCGGGATGCCCCGCTCGCCCGCGAGCGTCTCGATGGGATCGCCGGGCACTGCATGAATGAGCAGGAACGCCAGCAGCGTAATCCCGACGAAGGTCGGGATGACGAGCGCGAGCCGGGTGAAAATGAAGCGCAGCATGTCCTAGAAAGATCGGCCGGCGGGGCTGCCGCCCCGCCGCACCGAAACCGCCTTACGAGAACGTCGCCGCTATTGCAGGTCGACGCCGAAGAACTCGTGCTGGCCGAACGGGCTCAGCTTGTAGCCCGTCACTTCCTTGCGCACCGGCGCGTTCTGCACGGCGTGCGCGATGGTGAGCCAAGGCGCCTCTTCCTTGAAGATCACCTGCGCCTGCTTGTAGAGCTCCGTGCGCTTGCCGACGTCGGGCGTGCGCTTGGCAGCGACCAGGAGATCGTCGAAGGGCTTGTAGCACCACTTCGCGATGTTGCTGCCGCCGGGCTTCGCGGCGGCGCAGCCGAGCAGCACGTACATGAAGTTGTCGGGATCGCCGTTGTCCCCGGTCCAGCCGAGCTCGGCCATCTGGTGCTCGCCCTGCTGCGCCCGCTTGCGGTACTCGCCCCATTCGAACGAGACCAGCTTCGCCTTGATGCCGACCTTCTCGAGATCGGCCTGCATCAGCTCGGCGATGCGCTTGGCATTCGGATTATAGGGACGCTGAACGGGCATCCACCAGAGGTCGGTCTCGAAGCCGTTGGCGAGCCCGGCGTCGGTGAGCAGCTGTTTCGCCTTCGCGGGATCGTAGGGGTAGTCCTTCACGTCGTCGTTATAGGACCAGAGCGACGGCGGGATCGGGTTCTTGGCGGCGATGCCGACACCGGGGTACACCGCCTCGAGGATCGCGGCCTTGTTGACGGCGTAGTTGATCGCTTGCCGCACGCGCTTGTCGTCGAACGGCTTCTTGGTGGTGTTGAACGCGAGATAGCCGACATTGAGACCCGGCTGGTCCAGCACCTTCAAGTTGGGGTCCGCCTTGATGGCGGGCAGGTCGGCGGGATTCGGATACGGCATGATCTGGCATTCGTTCGCCTTGAGCTTGGCGAAGCGCACCGACGCGTCAGGCGTGATCGCGTATACGAGGGTGTCGATCGCCGGCTTTCCGCGCCAGCCTTCCGCGAACGCCTTGTACCGGATGACCGCGTCCTTCTGATAGGCCTCGAGCTGGAACGGCCCGGTGCCGACCGGATCCTGGTCCATCTTTTCCGGCGTGCCGGCCTTCATCATCTGGTCCGCGTATTCCTTGGAGATGATGGAAGCGAAGTCCATGGCCATGTTGGCGATGAAAGGCGCCTCGGGCGCCGAGAGCGTGAACTTCACGGTGTAGTCGTCGACCTTCTCGATCGACTTCACCAAGGTCGGCATATCCATGTCGCTGTAGTAGGAATGATTATCGCTGGTCACCTTGAACCAGGGATTGTCCTTATTGGATTGACGATCGAAGCTGAAGATCACGTCGTCCGCGTTGAAGTCGTGGCTCGGCGTGAAGCTCTTGGTGGTCTGCCACTTTACGCCCTTGCGCAGGTGGAAGGTGTAGCTGAGGCCGTCCTCGGTTGCGTCCCAGCTGGTGGCGAGGCCGGGCTCGATCTTGGTGCTGCCGCGCTCGAACTCGACAAGGCGGTTATAGATCGGTCGCGACGACGCATCGAAAGAGGTGCCCGTCGTGTTGATCGCGGGATAGAAGTTTTCCGGACTGCCTTCCGAGCAATAGACCAGCGTCTTCGCGGACGCGACATGGCCGCCGGCAACCGCCAGGGCCAAGGCGGCAGTCGCCGCCAGCAATTTCGATTTCATGTGGCTTGTCTCCCCGATGAAGCCTATGGATCGCGCCTCGCCGTATACCGGCAGGAGGAGCGATGTTGGGCTGAACCTACTGTTGCCACAGGGGCGCGTCAATCAGCCGGTGTGTCACGCGGCATCGTGGCACCGAGCCGGCGATAGACCGGCGCCAACGCCGCCGGCAACAGGTATATCGGCAGTTGCGCGCAAGCGAAGTAGAGCATGAGGTCCGGCGCGCTCGCGGCGGCGGCGCTCAGGCTCGCCCAAACCACGGCCATGTTCTTGTTGCCGCCGATCAAGCCCACGGTGAGAGCCGACGAGCGGCCGAGCCAGCCGAAGCTCAGGAAGCTCACGGCTTGCAAGCCGAGGCTTGCGCCCAGGGCGGCCGCACAATAGCCGAGGACGCGCAGCGGCTCGTCGACGAGATGGCGCGGCATGCCATCCATTACTGCAACCGCGAACAAGACCAGCAGCAGTACATTGATCCCGCTAATCTCCGCTCCGTAACGCCCCACCCGCTCGCGTCCCAATCGCCAGCGCAACAACCCGGCCAGGGCACCGGCTCCGCCAACGAACACCGCGAGCCGCCCCATGAGCGGCAAGATTCCAATACCGAGATCCAGGCCCATCAAGCCCAGGAGCAGCGGCGGCAAGCTCAATGGCATCAGAAACGTTGCGGTGACCATGACCAACAGCGCCAGAGCGCCGTCGAGGCCCAGCAGAAGCGCGATCGCCGGCAGCGCCATGAGGGGCGGCGACGCCGACCAGAGCACCAGCGCCTGAGCAAGACCGGTCGAGACGCCGAGGATTTGCACGACCGCCGCCATCGCCACCGGAGAAACCGCGAGCGACCAGAGCACGAGGGCGATGATCCGCAGCGGTCGGCGTGCGTGGGCGATCACCTGCGGCCAGTCGATGCGGAGCATCGTTGCCGCGGTCAGGAGGAATACGAGGGTGGGCAGCAGCGGCCAAATCGCATGCGCGAGCGGCTGCAGGATCAACCCGATGAACAAGCCGCTGGCCAGCAGCATCGTTCCATGCCGATCGAAGAACGCGAGAAAGCGGGAGATCATCGGAGTGAGAGAGGCCGCCTGTAGTGTGGCGCGGACGCTAACCGCTCCCGGCGCGACCGTCCATCGCGAGGCCAGGGCGTGGCACTGGATCAGGAGCTGCGCAATTTCTGCCAATACAAAGCGATACGGCCGCGATAGTCGGGAGCGCATGGCCGCGCAACATGAGACTTTCAGAGGCCGGGTTGCTCTCGTGACAGGGGCGACGTCCGGGATCGGACGCGCGACCGCCCTTGCGCTCGCTCGCCGAGGCGCCAGCGTCGTGGCGGTCGGCCGTGACGCGGGTCGCGGGCAAGATGTCGTCAGCGAGTGTCGGTCGCTCGGCGCTTCCTGCGACTTTCAGCGTGCAGACCTTGCCGGTGCGGGCGGAGCCGAGGCGATGGTGGCTCACATGCTGAAAATCTTCGGCCGCCTGGATATCGCGGTGAACAATGCTGGCTTCCAAGAAGCTCGGGCATCCCTCGCGGATCAATCCGACGACGTCTTCGACACGGTATTTGCCATCAATACCCGCTCGCTCTTTCTAGCAATGAAGGCGGAGATCAAGGTCATGCTCGCGCAGGGAGGTGGGGTCATCGTGAACAACGCGTCCGTCAGCGCGCTGCGGAATCCCAATCCCGGTCTCGCGCTCTATTCGGCCTCGAAAGCCGCGGTCTTGTCGCTGACGCGCTCGGCGGCGATGGAGTATGGGCCGCTCGGCATTCGCATCAACGCGATCTCTCCCGGGAGAATAAAGACGCCGATGATGCTGGGCGCGGGGATTGCCGATCCCGGAGCCATCGCTGCCGGCTTGCCGCTGCGCCGCATGGGCGAGCCCGAAGACGTCGCGGAGGCGGTGCTCTGGCTCGCATCCGACGCGGCGTCATTCGTGACCGGGCACAACCTCTGCGTCGACGGCGGGTTTCTCGCTCAATAGACCGCGGGTTCCCGTCGCCGTTGACGCTCGGCGGTCAGCTCTGCTCCACCTGCGTGGCGGCGCCATCGAGCGCCGCGGTGATCGCCCGGACTTGCTCCTCGGTGAGCGGTCCCCGGGCCATGCGCAGCCGGAGCGCCATGCGGAGATTCTCCATGCCCCGCAGGATCTGCGGTGCCGGACCGCCCCGATAGGCCGCGCCCACCTCGCGCATGCGGGCGAATACCGCCTCGACGGCGCTCCGGTTGGCGTCCAGGAAGGCCGTGCCCTCCGGCGTCACCGTGTAGAGCTTCTTGCCGCCCTCGGTGGGCGCGACGGTGGCGTACCCCAGCTCCTCGAGCATGGTGAGCGTGGGGTAGATCACGCCTGGGCTCGGGCTGTAGGAGCCGCCGAGCTGCTCCTCGATCGCCTTGATGAGCTCGTAGCCGTGCCGCGGCTTTTCCGCGACCAGCTGCAGAATGAGGAGCCGGAGGTCGCCGTGGTCGAACACACGGCCGCCGCGCCATCCGCCCCGCATGGCATGACGGCCGCCGAAACGTCCGCCCCAGTCGCCGCGGGCATGTCGCCCGCCGGCGCAGCCATAGTGTTGATATCCGTGCATAAGACACCTCTTAGAACTGTTACGCTATATCGAAAGATATATCGAAATCGGATCGAATTCAAGAGGCTCGCGTCGTTCGCAGCGAAAATGAGAGCGGCAGCCAAGACTTATCGGGCCAGCGATGAAGGCCATCCGGCCCTTCCACCAGCGCCTCGAACATCTTCCAGGTGACGGTCTCGTGCTCATGCAACCAGTCGAGGCGCAGACCGGCATCGAGAAGCGCGGTCACGATGTCGCCGAGCGGGTGCATCCAATTGTATTGCCGCGTGTTTCGTAGCCGCGCGGTCCGGTCGACATAGTCCGTGGGATCGTCGGTCACGACCGGTTCGCGCTGGAAATAGGGCGCGAAATATCCGGGCTTGCCGTCCGCGAGGCGGCAGGCGTCGTCGAACACCAGCGCGGCCGGATGCCCTTCGGCGAGGTAGAGCGCACCGCCGGGCTTGAGGAAATGCGCGACGATCCGAGCCCACTGGCGGATATCCGGAAGCCAAGAGATGGCGCCCCAGGTGACGAACACGAGGTCGAAGGCATGCGGCTGCGGGATTGCCGAGACGGCGTCGTAGATATCCGCCTCGACGAAGCGCGCTCGGCCCTCGAGCCCCAATTCTGCCGCGAGCTCGCGCGCCTTCGCGATCGCGGGCGCCGAGAAATCGAGGCCGACCACCTCGGCACCACGCTGAGCCAACGTCGGTGTGTCACGGCCGAAATGGCATTGCAGGTGGAGGACGCGAAGCCCATCGACCGGTCCGAGCTCCGCTTCCTCGATCGCGTTGAGCCGGCCCTGCCCCGCGCGCAGCGGTGCCAGATCGTAGCCGCTAGCGCCGAGGTGGACCTCGACGCGCTCATCCCAATTCGCGCGATTGGCGGCGCGCCAGTCGGTGGGGGGCATGGCCACACACTCCTGGTTTACGCTGCCCGCACCTCGACGCGCATCGCGCCGATGCCGTCGATGGCCGCGTTCATGACATCGCCGGGCCGGACGGGACCGACGCCTTCAGGCGTGCCCGTCAGGATGATGTCGCCGGGCAGCAGCGTGTAGAACGACGACGCGAGCTCCACGAGCGTCCCCAAACCCAGCACCAGATCCCGCGTGTTCGCTTTCTGCCGAGGCTCGCCATTGACCGCGATCGAGAGCGTGAGCTGCGTCGGGTCGGCGATCTCGTCGGATGTCACGAGCCAAGGGCCGACCACGCAGTAGGAATCGACGGACTTGCGGAGGCTTCGCTCCTCGGGGCCGCGGATGGTCATGTCGAGCCCGATGGCATAGCCCGCGACGTACCGTGCCCAATCGGCGGCGGGCACGCGGTCCGCCCGTTTGCCGATCACCAGCGCGAGCTCGACCTCGTGGTCGTTGCGGCGGTCGAGGTAGCGCAGCGCCACGCCTTCGGACGGGCCCACCAGCGCGCTGGTCGCCTTCAAGAACAGGCCGATCTGCTGGATCTCCGCCACCTGCTTCTGGAAGTGGATCTGAGCATCGGCCCTCGCCTCCTCGAGGTGGCGCCGGTAGTTCACGGGCGCGGCGACGATCTTGCTGGGATTCGCGACCGGGCTCAGCAGTTTCACCTGCGCGAGCGGCCGCATGGGCGCCCGCTTCGCCTCGGCCTCGATCGCGGGCCGGAGATCGTCCAAGGCCTCGATCAGCGGATCGCCCTTTGGGAACGGCCAGCGGCGCGCGGGAAGGCGCTCGACGACGGGAGTAACGTCGCGAACCTCGTCGCCCATCACCACGCCCAATCGGTCGTCGTCGAATCGGCAGAGCCTCATCTCGCTTCCTCCATTCCCATCACGTTCTGCGGCGGATACTGATGACCCGGCCCGCCTTCTCCGGCTTCGGCAGTACTCTATGAGTCGCCGCCAACGCATTCAGACGCCGCAGGGTCTCCTCGCGCCACGGCCCGGGGCGGCGGCTCTCGAACTCGATATGCATCATCATCAGCTCGTTGGTGGCGGCGAGCCAGCCTTCCTCGGCGTGGTACATCGAGTGGAAGAGGTGCATGCGCTTGGCATCGTGGTCGAGGAGCTGGGTGGTGAAGCGCAGGGGATCGCCAGCCCGGACTTCGTGGTCGTAGGTGACATGGGCCTCCAGGACGAAACTCATGCCGAGCTTATGCCTGGTGTAGTCCCAGTCCACCCCCAGAAGATGGCAGAACTCGTCGGTCGCGAGGTCGAACGCAACGAGGTAATAGCCGACATTCATGTGGCCGTTGGGATCGATCCATTCGGGACGTGCCAGGTCCCGGTGGCGATCGAGCGGCGCCGACAGGTCGAGCGGCGGGAGCGGATAGGGGAAGCTCATGGGCGGCGAAATTCCCGACTGATTGCGATTGTGGCATCGGAATTTACCCAATCTCTATCATTTGGGGGAACCATGCGGACGGCGGGCAAGGGCGCGCGCCGAGCAGGAGATCGCGGCAATATGGGTAAAATCGCGGAATTTCCCCGGGCGGCGAAGCTGAGCGAGACCGCGCTCAAGACTATGCTCAGTCACGGCGTGCCGCCGACCCCGCATAACTACACGGTATGGTTCACCTATGTGAGCGGGCTGGAATCGGAGCTTTCGAAGGAAATAGACGCTCGCATCGCGGCGAACGAGCCCTTTACCGACCAAGTCTCGACCGAGCTCTACGAGCGTTTCTGCGATGCGAGCCGGCATTTGGGCGTGCTGCAGCAGACCGGGGCCGAGCTCGACCACGCGGTGGAGCGCGTGGTCAAGGTGATCGCGGCGGCGACGGGTAACACCGAAAACTTCAACAAGACTCTAGGCGACTTCTCGAGCCAGCTCGACGGCGGCATGACGGCGGAGCGCGTGCGCACCATCGTTGCCAACCTGCTGATCGAAACTCAGCAGGTCGCGGAGAAGAGCCGCGCGCTCGAGGATCGGTTGGGCCGCGCCGCGGGCGAGGTTGCGGAGCTGCGGCAGAACCTCGAGATCGTGCGCCGCGAGGCGCTGACCGATCCGCTGACGGGCATTCCCAACCGCAAGCTCTTCGAGAGCCGCTTGCGCGAGGCCGCGCGCAATGCCGTGGAGAGCGGCGAGCCGCTGGCGCTGCTGATGCTGGACATCGATCATTTCAAGCGCTTCAACGACACCTACGGGCACCAGCTCGGCGATCAGGTCCTGCGTCTTGTCGCCAAGACGCTCGCCGACGGCGTGAAGGGCCGTGACACGCCCGCGCGCTTCGGCGGCGAGGAATTCGTGATCGTGCTGCCGCAAACCCGGCTCGAGAATGCGGTGACGGTCGCCGAGCAGATTCGGCGCACCATGGTTCGTCACAAGGTGGTGCGCAAGGATACCGGCCAGGAATTCGGCGTCATCGCGCTGTCGGTGGGCGCCAGCCTCTACCGGCCGGGCGAGGACCTTGCCGAGCTGATCCGGCGCGCCGATGCCGCCCTTTATCACGCCAAGCACACCGGGCGGAATCGCGTGGTCGCCGAGGACGACGTGCCGCCCGAGGTCTTCGCCGAGGCCGAGGCGGCCCAGGCGCACGCCTAGCATTCGATCAAATGCGCACGATCCGGCAGCCGCGGCGTTAACGGTTGCTAGACGAATGCGGTCGATGCTCGCGTAGGCACGCTCCGTGCCCGCGATCCATCGAGTGCCGCCATGAGATTCCGGTTCGGACTTGCGGAATTCATTCTCGCGGTTATCGCCCTCGGGGCGGTGGCCTATGGCTTCCGGTACGCGGTCACGCAGGGACTCCAGATCGTGATCGCCTCACAGCCGCCCGCTGTGAAGCCGTCGGATACCTACCCTTCGTTCGACTGGGCGGGTTGCGATCTGGGCTTGAGCAAGTCGCGGGCGATCGTGTCCAAGCCGTGCCGGTTCGAGCCCACGCCGGCGCCGGAACCGCAGGCGTTTCCCGTTCAGCTGATGAGTGAGGCCGATTCGCAGAAGGCGGCTTTGTGGTTCTCATCCGCCGGACTCTTGCCCCTGGGCGGAGGCGTCGCCGCGGTACTCGCTCTCTTGTTTTTGCGCGGGCTCGCTTCGAAAGCGGCATCGCGCCGAGAGTACGCTGCGCTCGAGCGTCTTGCGGCGTTGCCGCCGGAGCGGGATCCCTTTGACCGGGATCGCTTCTAGGAGGACTCGTCTCCGGAACCGGCGACTGGTTTTGCGAAGCCGCCGACTCGATCCGGCGCGATCTGCACGAGATCTTGCGCCTTGAGTTCCAGCGTCACGTCGTTGCGGCCGCTGCCGCAGAAGATCGTGTCGAGCGCGGCAACGCCTTGGTCGATCAGGACGACGGCGCCCTTGATCGGGAGCGGCACGATGCCGCCGAGCTGCATGCCGAGCTCGGCCTCGACGTCGGCGGGATCGGCGGCCCTGAGGTCGGCCCGGCGGACGCCGAGCGCGTCCGCGATCTTCTTGTAGTCGGCGCGATCCGCGCCGCGTAGCGCCACGATCGCGAAGGCTTCGCTCGGCGTGCGAAACACCAGACCCTTCACCATGGCGCCGGGATCGAAGGGCAGGACCGTCTTGGCCGCCTCGAACGACACCAGCGGCGCATGCTTGTGGGTGCGATATTGAATACCCGCGCCCTCGAGGAACGCGCGCACCTCGGGGCTCATGGCGAGCGATCCTCGCGCGCGAGCGTGCGCAGCGCGTCGCCCTCGGCACGGTACGGCAGCCATTCCTCCATGTGCCGGAAGCCCAGCCGGTGGTAGAAGTCGCGCGCGGGGTTCCAGTGCAGTACCCAGAAATCGAGCCGGCCCCAGCCGCGCTCGACCGCGATGGCCGCGAGCCTCGCCATGAGCCGGCGGCCGACGCCGAGCTTGCGCGCCCACTCGGAGACGAAGATATCCTCGAGATAGAGGCCCGGCTTTCCAAGCCAAGTCGAGAAATTCGGAAAGAATAGCGCGAAGCCGGCGGGGCGGCCGTCGACGAACGCGAGCAGTGCCTCGAAACGCGGCTCCGGTCCGAAGCCGTGCCGTCGGAAGTCCGCCTCGGTCGCCAGCACCGCGTCGGGCGCCTTCTCGAAGACCGCAAGCTCGCGCACCAGCGCCAGCAGGGTGCCGGCATCCTCGGTCGTGGCGAAGCGCAGCGCGATCTCGGCCACGGCTACTCCGCAACGCCTGGCAAGAGCGGGAGCCAGCCCCAATAGGCCAGCCAGAACAGGGCAAAGGCCATCGAGATCAGCGTGATGGGAATGCCGCTGCGCGCATGCTCGGCAAAGCCGATGCGGACGCCGAAGCTCGCCGCCCGCTCCATGACGATGAGGTTCGCGAGGCTTCCCACCAGAAGGAAATTGCCCGCCAGCGTCGAGAGCAACGCGAGTCCGTAAAGCACATCCGGCGGCGCGTCGGCCCAGGTCTGCAGGATCAAGATCACCGAGGGCACGTTGCCGATGGTGTTGCTCATGAGCAGCGTCAGCGGCGTCAGCACCGCGAGATTGTCCGGCATGAGCCCGTGGCTCCGGAGTGACGCGATGAATTGGAAGGGAATGTCGGTATCGCGGAGCGCGCCGGTCACCGCGAAGAGACAGCCGAACAGCAGCAGGAGCGGCCAGTCGACCGCCGCGATCATGGCGCGGCTCGTCACCTTGCGGCTCGCGAGCAGCAAGGCCGCGATGAGCAAGGCACCGCTCTCCGGTCTGAACGGGGTCATGAAGCAGACCAGCAACGCCACCACGGCCACCACGCCTTTTAGACTCTGCACGCGGTCGTGCGGATGGATCGGCACCTCCGGCAGATCCGGGGGCAGCGCCTCGATATTATCCATGCGCGTGCGCCACTGGAACCAGATGACGCCGAAGACCGCGACGAGAGCGACGAGCGCTGGAACGCCGCAGGCGCCGAGGAAGGTCCAAAAGCTCAGGTTGCCGATTTGGCCGATCGCGATGTTCTGAGGGTTGCCGATCAATGTAGCCGCGGAGCCCGCATTCGCGGCGGCGGCGAGCGCCAGCATGAAGGGGCGCGCGTCGAGTCCCCGGCGTCTCACGCCGGCGATCAACAGCGGCGTCATGCCGAAGAGCAAGATATCGTTCGCGAGCACCGCTGATAGCCCGCCGCACACCGCGACCGTGAGCGCCAGCAGGATCGTTGGGCCGCCCCGGACCGCCACGAGCCGCTGAACACAGAGATCGACGAAACCCGACGCCCCGAATTGCGCCGAGATGATCATCAGGGCGAATAGCAGGAACAGGGTGTCGGGATCGATGCTCCCGATCAGGTTGTCCATGTTGCTGGCCCCGGTCACGAGCAGCAGGATCACGCCGATGAGCGCGATTCCCGTGCGGTCGACCTGAAGCCAAGGCAACCGGCCGGCGGCCATGCCGATGTAGGTGAGCACGAAGAACAGGACGACGATGGCGTTCTGCATCGGGTGAAGAGGTGCGGGAAGAAGGCTTCCGGGCTCGGTTCGGGCCCTTGCTATATAGCGAAGCTCGCTATGGTGTCCACAAATCGGCCGGCGAGCGGGCGCTCGGCCGTCGGCTCGCCGGCCTCAGCCCGGTATCGCGCTGTAGCAACCGCGACCGACGGCCACGAGCTTGCCGCTGTCGTCGTGGACATCGACGTCGACCACGCCGACGGTGCGACCGGCCCGGCGGACGCGCGCCGTCGCCGTGAGGGCCGTTTGCGTGGCGGGACGGAGATAGTCGACCCGCAGGTTGATGGTCGGCACCGGTCCGCCCACCACGAGGGCAATCGCGAAATCGCCGGCGACATCGATGAAGGTGGCGATGACGCCGCCGTGGTACTGGCTGGTGCCCTTGCCGCGCTCGAACTCCGGCCGCATGGGGAGCTCGAGTACCACCGTTTCCGTCTCCCGCTCGACGGACTTCGCGCGCATGCGCATGAAGGCGATGAACGGCGAGTTGTCGAGATACCGTTGCAGGCGCTCGACGGTCAGGACCTCGGCCATGACTGCTCAGTGCCTCCCGCTTGCGGATGCCGGCACGAACTCGACGATGGCGCCGTCCGCGGCCTCGGGCTTGACCCAGATCCGTCCCTCTCGCTCCAGGAACGGAACGCCTTGACCGCGAAGGTAATTCGCGGTCGCGGTCGCGTCGCGCACGGTGAACCGCGCCGCGGCGACCATCGGGAGTGCGCTCGGCTCGATGCCATAGCGAGCCGAGAGCTCCGCCCGATCGACGACCTCGAGCGCACCGCGGGAAAGGAAGATGTCCTCGTGACCCACGATCCGGCTCAGTCGTTGTCGGGTCTCCGCAGGCGATGTGACGCAGAGCACCGCGCCCGCAAGTCCCGTGACGCCGTTCGGCTGGTCGAGCAGCGCCGGCTGCCATAGCACCTCCGGCGTCACCTGCTCGATCAGGAAGAGTTTCGCCTCAGTGAACGTGCCGGCGGGGAGGCCAACGATGCGGAACAGCGCCGGCTTGGTGCCGCCGGCGACCTGCGGCACGTCGCG
>Ga0209517_10008182_pt1 | contig 12296 bp, 11 predicted proteins | sample PeaSoiMetSII2010_FD_187695 | JGI IMG/M metagenome (GOLD analysis project Ga0209517, IMG submission 187695) | Peat soil microbial communities from Weissenstadt, Germany - SII-2010 (SPAdes) (version 2) | ecosystem: Environmental > Terrestrial > Soil > Wetlands > Peat | place: Germany...
CACTCCCAGCTCAGCCAGACCGAGCGCTACACCCACGTCACCACCGCGCTCAGCCAGGACGCCGCCGACCGCATGTCCGAGGCCCTCTGGGGCTGACCATGCCCGTGCCGGAGCCAGGCCCGCACAAGGCCAGCGCCCGATGCAACTGCAACCAGAACTGCAACCAGAAAGGATCATGATGCGCAAGACCATCAAAAACCAGCAGGTCAGCGACACAAATTCGAGTGGGCCGAACGCTACGGTGCGCGAACCAGTCCATCCTCATCGAAGGTGACCCGCTCCCGGTACGTCTGAGCAGGTCACGGACCGTAAAGGGCTCACGGTGAGCCGCCCCCAGGCCGCGCCGGCGCAGGCCGCAGGCGGCATGGACCGGGTCATCCGCTCGCTGGCCGGCGTCACGGTCGCCGGACTGGCCGGCCTCGCCGGGGCGATCAGCTACAGCCACATGCGGGTGCTGGCCGAGGCCAACGGGCAGGCCGGGTGGCACGCCCACGCCTTCCCCCTGTCGGTGGACGGGGTAGAGATCGTGGCCTCGCTGGTCCTGTTGGCCGACCGGCGCACCGGCCGCCGGTCCGGGTGGCTGCCCTGGACCGCCCTGGCCATCGGCACCGCCGCCAGCCTGGCCGCGAACGTCGCCACGGCCGGGCCTGCACCGATCAGCCGGGTCATCGCCGGCTGGCCAGCGATCGCGCTCCTGATCGCGGTCAAGCTCTTGTCCGGCATGCTTGAGCACCGGGACCGGGACGACACCGCCGGCCGGAACGGGGACGGTCAACCCGATGCCCTGGCCGTCCCCGCGCCAGTGCGAGCGCCGGAACCGGCCCGGCCCGCCGTCTCCGCCCAGCCCATGGCCACGACCACTGGCCGCCCGGCCAAAGCAGCGCGAACCGGAGCAAGGACAGCACCCCACACCAGGACGGGGCCTGCCGTCCAGACCGGGACGGACATCACGAACCTGCTGCCCGCCGCCCGCGCCGCCCGGGACGATCTCGCCAGGGACGGACGCCCAGTCACCCGCGACGCCATCGCCGCCTGCCTACGCCTGGCCGGGCATCCCGTCCGCAACGCCCGCCTCACGCCCCTCATGCACGCGCTGCGGCATGACACCGGCGCCTGACCCGCAGCAAGGCCGGTCGCGCTAGCGCAGATCAGCCGGTCTGGCGCATGACCACAGGTCCCAGCCGACTTGCAATCCGCGTGTACATCTCCAACACTGCTGCCGGCGGTTCCGGGTGCTCGGCGGCGAAACGCGCGCCCACTCGGGGCTTGCTCCGGCCTAGCTCCGCCCGGATGCGATCAAACAGGCCTTCATCGATGTCGCGAAGGAACACCTCGAACTCACCTCCCTTGCCATGGTCGTCGCCGAACTGAACCGCGAAGCTGAACACGCCAGCGCTCTCCCAGGCCTCTCGGCACGAAGCGAAGTCGTCCTCATCGTCTGGGAGCGTGTCAGGCAGGAGGCCAAGATTGTCCAGATCTTTGGCGAGCTGACTGGTGCGGCGCAGCGCTGGCCCGTCCGCGACCACGGCCCAGGGAATCCCGAACGCGTGCAGAAGCCTCAGATACGGGCCGTAGTTATTCTGACCATCAACGCTGATGACCGGGATGTTCGCGTCCCCAGGCGCAGGCAGGCCCACCTTCGCCGCCCCTCGCCACCAGCGCCGCAAAGCTCCGGCATCGGTAGGCCCCTCACACAAGATCACGCCCGCCGCGAACAGCAGCGCGCGTACCTCGGCGGGCTCCAGCAGCTGCAGCCACCGCAACGACTGCTTCACCGGCAGATTCCCCAGCAGAGGCCGGCGGATCTCAGTGCCCATCGGCCCAGGGTTCAACCGGACGATCCGGCCGAGATCTTCAGGCTCATCGAACGGCACTAGCTCAGCACTGTGGGTGATGACCAGGTACTGGCTATCTGCAGGAAGCCCGCTGATCAGCCGCCGCTGCACGGTCGCCTCAAGATTCAGAGCCGGCTCATCAAGCAGCAGGAAGCGACCCGTCTCGCCCACCAGCAGCACGCATAGCACCAGGGCTTCCTGCACACCGGCGCCCGAGAACTCCACCGGCCTCTCAGCACGGCCGGAAACCACCACCGGCTCGATGATCATCCCCGGCCCGCTGTCGGCAGAGGCCGCAGGCCAAGCGCGCACGTCTAGGACTCGCCCGGTTATCCGATGGAATGTCGCCCGGATCGCCTCGAAACGTTCCCGCATGGACGCGTCGCCAGTCTTCAGCCGAAACAGCTCGGCCGCGACACCTGCACCGTCCCGCAGGTCCACCGGCCCGCCAAGCTCCTCGAAAGGAAACCAGCGGGTCAACGGCAGCCTCCTGTTGTCGGTCAGCACGATCCCGCGCTGCAGCAGCGCCGATAGCACCTGATCGAACCCGAAGCTCCGGTTCCTGTAATCCGCGATCCCCAGACCTGCCGCCAGCTCACGCAAGCTTTCGGGAATGGCACCCGCCCCGCCTGTCGGTGTCTGGACAGAGAACGCGACTGGCTGGGGCAGTGCTTGCAGCGCCACACGGAAGTCCATCGAGTGCTCGTCACCGGGCTTGCTCGCCAGCAGCCAATCCGTCAGGCTTACCGAGCCACCGGGCTGCGCCGATTCCTCAGCCCGCCCGGCCCGGAGCTGGCCCTCGCCGCTGCCGGACAGAACGACATGCCAGGACTCACGGGCGTGCGCGAACTCCCACGCCGCGTACCACGGGCGGCTCATGCCCGCGTCAAACCTCACGAGCAGCGATCCCGACCACAGCGGCGTTAGTGAGTCCTCTACCAGCCAGGACCTCGCCATAGCGTCCAGCTCACCAGCGTCCAGCTGTCCTGGGCTAGGACTCCGGTACGCGGTCGCGAACCCCGCGCACACGAAGGCACGCACCAGCCGCCGCTCCCCTGGCTGGTCAAGGCATAGGCCAAGCCGAACCGCGAATGAGCCCGCCCCCTCATAGCCAGCTTCCTCATACAACCCGAGCCGGCTGACCGCAGGATCATCCGCCGCCCTGCCGATAGCCGCACGCGCGAGTTCCAGGCATCGCCCGAGAGTCGTCTTACCGGCGCCATTCGGACCGGTGACCACCGTCACGCCGGAGCCCAGGTCCAGCCTCGCCATCTCGCCGTATACCAGGAATCCCTCAGCCTCGATGTACTCAACCAACACAGAACCCACCCCAGCCATTCACCAATCAACCTACGAAAGTCAATTCTGAATCAGCAATCAATAACGGCGCACCAGATTTCAAGCAGATAGGCCAGCCAATTGCGGCTAAAGGGGGACCAACTCGCCCTGCAGGTCGGCAGCAGAGCGAGCCAGCATGCCAGGAAGCCTCCCGGTCAACCAGCACGGACGCCGCGCCAGCCCAGGACCTCCCAATTGCCCTTCAGGGGGCAATCCGCAGGAACGTCAGCGGCTCAGGCAGAACGAGCGCTGGCAAGAGCGTATCCGCTGCCCCCGCCACCAGCCAGTCGATAAGGCCCGCACGAGATTCCCATGCCCTGCCGCGCGAGTCTGGTTCGCGCAGCATCAAAATATCTGCCCGGAAACGGCAGGTCACGGCTGCGTGGGCCGAACGCTTCAGTACGCGAACCAGCCCGTCCTCATAGACGGTGACCCGCTCCCGGTACGTCTGAGCAGGTCACGGGCCGTAAAGGGCTCGCGGTGAGCCGCCCCCAGGCCGCGCCGGCGCAGGCCGCAAGCGGCATGGACCGCGTCATCCGCTCGCTGGCCGGCGTCACGGTCGCCGGCCTCGCCGGCCTGGCCGGGGCGATCAGCTACAGCCACATGCGGGTGCTGGCCGAGGCCAACGGGCAGGCCGGGTGGCACGCCCACGCCTTCCCCCTGTCGGTGGACGGAGTAGAGATAGTGGCGTCCCTGGTCCTGCTGGCCGACCGGCGCACCGGCCGCCGGTCCGGCTGGCTGCCCTGGACCGCCCTGGCCATCGGCACCGCCGCCAGCCTGGCCGCGAACGTCGCCACGGCCGGGCCTGCCCCGGTCAGCCGGGTCATCGCCGGCTGGCCGGCGATCGCGCTCCTGATCGCGGTCAAGCTCTTGTCCGGGATGCTCGAGCACCGGGACGGGGACCGTCCCGCCACCGTCTCCGGAACCATCCCGGCCGTCCCCGCCCAGAATGGGGACGACGACGACACCGGGGACGGTGACGACGGCACCGGCCGGCCCGATCCCGCCCCGGCCGCCCCTGTGGCAGCGCCATGGCCAGACCCAGTCCGCCCCGCCCGCCTGACGGCTGCGGCCACCAGCCGCCCGGCCACGGCAGCGCGCACCGGAACCAGGCCAGCGCCCCGCACCGGGACGGGGACCCCGACCGGGGCGGACATCACGGCCCTGCTGCCCGCCGCCCGCGCCGCCCGGGACGACCTCACCAGGGACGGGCTCCCAGCCACCCGCGACGCCATCGCCACCCGCCTGCGCCAGGCCGGGCACCCCGTCCGCAACGCCCGCCTCACACCCCTCATGCAAGCACTCCGACACGACACCGCCGCCTGACCACCCCCACCACGGCCCGCCACGCGCAGCAGCGTCAGCACAGCCGCCAGCCACCCAAGCGGCTCAGCGAAGAATAAGAACGGCAGCAGGGCGACGTAGCCGCCCCCGCACGAGGAAGCCCACCCACCGGGGAGGCGGACCCACCCGCCCCCCACCAACACCATCAGTGGCGCGCCCCACCACACCACGCAACCACCATCACCGGCCAGCCAACACCAAACGACCGCGCGGTGAACCGCCCGGCACCCGCCGCAGACCGGTGGATTCGCCGCCTCGCGGCGACGACGGTCGCCGGGCTGGCCGGCATCGCCGGGGTGGTCAGCCAGATCCACATGCGCCAATTGCCGAAGCCCGTGGCAACGTCAGCTGGCACGCCCACACCCTGCCACTGTCGGTTGACGAGTCGAGATCGCCGCGTCCATGGTCCTGCTCGCCGACCAGCGCACCGGCCACCGCTGCGGCTGACTCCCCCGGGTTGCCCTCATGGTCGGCACCGCCGCCAGCCTGGACCGCAAACGTCGCTGCCGCGGTCGACTATCTTTAGCTGCTGCCACTCTCCCAAGACTCGCTCGTCCCATGCAGCGGTCGGCAGTAGCCGCCATGTCCCGGCAGATCCCCAGGCCGGACTGTTGCCGCCGATGACCCCGCTACGCTACTCGCCGCCGCTCGGCATGCCGACTTGCTCGCCGTCGTCGCTGCGAAAACTGCGATGCCTGCACTGCCGCCCAGCGCTTAGAGTCCGACACTATGAGCTGTCAGCCTCTGACGAGTTGAGCAGCGTAGGAGCGGCGGAAGCGATGGGCCATGAGTGATGCAGATGCATCGAGCTGGGATGACCTTCGGCCATCTTGGGATCTCTACCGGAAAATGCTGGATTCGCCGCACGTCAGTCCAGCGCGTCGCAAAGCGACTTTCTGGGCACTGGAGGAACTTGAGCGCCGGATGGGAGTCGACTGGCTCGAACGTTACTGGGAGGTCAGCGGACATGTTCCCTATGAAGTGAACCTCGGCTCCGCCCACGTTTCTGCCTTCGGAAATCTGCTGGACTTCGCTCTGCGTTTCACTGTCCTTGACGGCGTGTCCGGTGTTGGCAAGATCCAGCGGGAGATGAGAAGAGATCTGAGAGATGATCGCCGCCGGCATTGTGCCTTGCAATTAGAGGTCGGAGCGCTGGCGGCGCGAGAAGGCTACGCAGTAACGTTTGAAGACCGTTTCCGTCCTGGGGTCCCGCCGAGTGACGTAGTCCTGCGGAAAGATCAGCAGGTTCTGCGCGTCGAAACCTTCGCGATCATGCCCGATAAGGCATCGCAAGACGCGGACATGTTTTGGCAGCGGATCTCGATTGGAATCAAGCGGATCGAATGGAAGTACGACACGCCGATCGCGGGAACGATCGGCCAGCAACTTAGTGACGAAGAATCAACCGAGCTGCTTCGCTTGCTGGAGCACGCCTCTCAGCAGGTGGTCACGACAAACGAAATGCACCATTTCTCGCAGCTGCATGCCGAACTGAGGATTCAGCCGCCCGGATGTACGGACTACGGCCTTCAATTCGGAGTTGAACAGTCCGATAGCTGGCCACGCATAACAAGCAAGCTGTGTCAGAAGGCCGAGCAGGCACAGGCGTCGGGCGGCGGTTGGCTGCGCGTGGAACTTCGGGACGGAACATGGGCATTCACGCCGTGGGCACGGGCCGGTCTTCGTGCCAAGATTGACGAAATGGAGCGGCAAGTTCGATCACTACTGTATCAATTCCCAGGCATTTCCGGTGTCGCGCTCTCGAACGGACTCGGCTTCGCGCAAGGGAACTTCGTCGGCGAGTCGGCACGAACAGGCAGCGATAGCTACGGAATCCGCCGCGTGCTACCGCCGGTCCGGGTACGAGAAACCATGATCGTCAGCGTAAGTGAGGCAGGACGTCAGCAGGCGCGCACCTGGGTCGACCTATACGGGGGAGAAGCGTCATGGCTGGACTGGGCACTCGATCGCCTTGGACTTCCCGCATGGAGTGAGATACGCCCATAGGCGGGCCTTGACATCACTATGGTCCGCGCAACTGACGCGGACACGGCCCCGCCAGCATTGGGAACCAGGTACCCCGATAGCCGGGCCTACGCACGACACTTCGAGGACCGGACGCAGGACAAACCCGTCAGGCTACTCCTCTTCATAGCTGACGTACGTATGGATGACGTCTCTGCGAGGTTTGACAGGTACGCCGGTCGCGTCGACAAGCGGACCTTCTTGAAAGCGCAAGACGGCGGCGTGATCGCGAAGCGGCATCGCGCCGATCAACTGTTCCTGGTCAACATGAGCAACTACGAAACGATAGCATCGGGCGGCCGTGCCTCGATTCGCAGACCTAACCCGTTTCTCGTCAACGACGACGCGGTGTTCAGGGTAACGTGGACGTAGAACGAGCAGATGTCTCGGATCAACGGGAAATCTTATCTCATCAGCATTCTCAACGCCGATCCCTTCGTAATCATTACATTTGTTCGGCGCCCAGTATTTGTTGACCGGTAGATCAGAGGTGATGAACTGACCTCGCGGATCTATCTCGATTGACCACGCCTTTTCCTGCAGAATAGGCGAGACATCCCGAAGTGCAACCCTGAACAATATGTCCAGCGAGTCCTCCTTAGAGGGCAAGGAGCCCATGGCTGTCATGCCATTAACCAGGTCTGCTGCCGCTTTGACCTCGTCGTCATCTGGTACAGCGGCAAAGTGTACCTCGGACAGGTACTGCCGCATTGTCTCGAAACTGATAGGCGGGCTTGAAGCGTAGTCAACTACATTACTCGCGAACATTATCCGTCCGATGCTGTCCGGAGTTCGCGCAAGCTGTATGGCCAGAAAGTCGCTCAGCAGTTGACGCTCGGTTGTTCCTCTCCGCGGACATTTCTTGGCAGAGATCGTTTGCAGCAGTTGTGACGCTGGCCCGTCGAAATACTCTGCCAGGGCTCGCTCGATCACATCATCGGGCTCGTTCTGAGGGCCATCGATGGTGTACAGGTTTCCTTCGAGCGCAATATTGGACACGCCTGCCCTGAATGGACCATCACCGCCTCGAATTCTCGCGACAACGCGGCCCTGGTCGTTTGCCCAGCGCTTCAGGTATCCTTCCGGTACATAGTGGTGCCGCTTTCGCCTCTGCCCGTTCCCACCCATCACTGCCCCCCCGCCCAACGGACCTGAGAACCTAAAGTCAAGTTGATTGCACTTCTAGTGGCGAGCACTTAATTCCGCCAATGCGGTCAAGTTCTTAACGCCCGCCACCGACCAGCCAAAACACCCTATTACTCAACCCATACCCATCGCGAACTTTTAAGCCTGTTGCCTCCTTCACGCCTTCGTCGTCCCGGCCCCTCAGCCTGCCCCGCGTAGCCCAACGGCAGCCACGGCGAGACCAGTCCGCTCAAGGCGCTGGGTTCGCATAGTGCCCCATCCAGGCTCGCATAGATGCAGGTCATAGGCCTAGCGGGCCGAACGTTGCACCATGCGAACCGCCCGATCCTCATCGAAGGTGACCCGCTTCCCGTACATCTGCGCAGGTCACGAGCCACTAAGGCCGCGAAGTGAACCGCCCGGCCAGCGCCCCGAGCGGCATCGCAGCACCCCAGATCAGCCGTGCAGACCGCTGGATCAGCGGCGCAGCCGCCGCGACCGTGGCCGCGCTGGCCGGGCCTCGCCGGCGCCATCAGCTACAGCCACATGCGCCAGCTGGCCCAGGAGCACGGCCAGGCGGGATGGCACGCCCACGCGTTCCCGCTGTCCGTCGATGGCATCGAGATCGTGGCCTCACTCGTCCTGTTCGCCGACCGCCGCGCCGGCCACCGGTCAGGCTGGCTCCCGTGGGCCGCGCTCGCCATCGGCACCGCCGGCAGCCTCGCCGCCAACGTCGCCACGGCAGGTCCCGCCACCATCAGCCGCCTGATCGCCGGCTGGCCCGCCCTGGCCCTGCTCATCGCCGTCAAGCTGCTGTCCGGCCTGCTCGACCGCGACACCGCGCACCGTCCCGCTCTCGCCGCTGGCGCCTCGCCGTCCCGCACCCCCGCAGATGACACCGGCAACGGCGATGACGCAGCGTGCCCGCTGGCCGTCCCCGTCCCGTCCAGCGCGGCCAGCGCCCGCCGATCTTCCGGCCGCCCCGTCGCCGGCCATCACCAGGCAGACAGCACCCCGCCTGGGACGGCAACTGTTCCGCCTGCCCTGCCCGGCACCGCTGCCAGCCAGGAAATACCGGGACCGTCCCCGGCCGCCGAGTCGGGAACGGTCCCCGGCATCGCTGAACTGCTCCCGGCAGCGCTGGCCGCCAGGGGACGGACTGCGCCAGGACGGCCGTCCGCTCACCCGCGATGCCCTCGCCACCCGTCTGCGGCAGAACGGCCACCCGATCCGGAACTCCCGCCTCACACCGCTGCTTCACGCGCTCCGAACCGAGACAGCCATCCCGTCCCCGGCAAGGCAGTAAGGCAGCAGCCCCAGCACGCAGCCGCTCCCCAGCGCAGCCGCCCCGCAGCCTGGGGGAGCCAGCCAGCCTGCCTGCCCAGCCGTGTCCCGCAAACCGCCTCTGACACTGGCCGACGCCTGGTCATCGAATGGGCAGCACAGATCCAGACAAGTCGCACCCGTGCTCGCCGCACAGGAGCCGATCAGCCGAACGGCTGCGTGGAGCAGCGCAGCTAACCTGGCGTGCTCGCGCAGCCACCTCCCGAGGAACCGCATCCGGCGACGAAGGCGGCCCGCCGCCCGCCCCGGCCGTCCGGTGGCTGGGGCAGTCGCGCACCTCGCGCCCGAACCACGCGGCCAAGCTAATCGGAGCTCAGTCCGCTGCGCGAATCTTCGTCTCGCCCTTGACACACCTCGCCGACTGCTCAAGCATCAATTCCAGGACGACCGAGCAAAACTGGGCAAGATTCTCAGAAAGGACCAGCCATGCGGCTAACGTTCCTCGGCAAGGAGACGCAAGGCGGCAACTCACCGACGCTGTGGGAGACTGACGACGGCCAGTACGTGATTCAGGGCTTCACGCTCGATGATGAAGCCCTGGGACAGGTTGGAGCCATGCCCGTAGGGGAGGCCGTCATCCGCGTCCCGAAGAAGCTGATGCGCCATCTAAGGGAGGGCCATGGAGCCACTGAGCTATGACGACTTCAAGGTCCTAGCTCGCACGGGCACCCGAGCATTCCATCTTGAGCGGAACGACTCTTACAACGTGTCCGCCGAGGACGAGCCGTTCGGCAAGTGGCAGCGCGGCGAGCCGGATGACTACGCCTGGCACCAGGACTGGCTGCGCTTCCTGAAAGAGGTCACCGCAGCCGGGACTCACGTTCAGCGGGTCAGACTTGTAAGCCTTCCGCACACCGAGTACACCCGCTGGGGACTCGCCGTCGCGCGTCTCAGCACCGACGCAGGCGAAGATATTCGCTACCTGCCACGCGACCTGACTGCGGGCATCGATCTGCCGGATGAGGATTACTGGCTGCTCGACGATGACAAGCTCGTGCTCAGCGTGTTCTCCGAAGACGGACGTACCGGAGGATTTGCCCGAGAGACCAGCGAGCAGTGGCTGCGGCAATGCCTGGCTGTGCGTGATCAGGTATGGGAGCTGGCTGTTCCCTACATGAAGTACGTCGCCTGAGGCGACTCCGCCTTGACCACCTCAGCCGATCAGGCCCGAGTGTCCCTGGGCATTCGCCTTCGAGACATGCGCAGGGACGCGGGCCTGTCGGGGACGCGGCTGGCGCAGCAATGCGGCTGGCTATCCTCTAAGGTCAGCAAGATCGAACACGGCAAGCAGACGCCGTCCGAGGAGGATCTTACGGCCTGGTGCGAGCACTGCCAGGCTCATGACCAGCTCCCCGACCTGATTGCAGCCGTCCGCAGCATCGAGACTCAGTTCGCTGAGTGGCGGCGCATTCTGCGCAGCGGCACCAAACGCCGGCAGCAGGCATCCGCCGCCGTCTACGAACGGGCCCGGCTGTTTCGGATCTACGAGCCCGCCGTCATTCCGGGCCTTCTGCAAACGCATGCGTACGCCGTAGCAGTGCTCTCCACGTTCATTGACTTCATCCGCGTGCCTGACGACGCCGAGATGGGCGCAGCCGCGCGGCTGGAGCAGCAGCGAGTCCTGACGCACGGCGACCGCCACTTTCACATGGTCATCGGCGAACAGGCGCTGCACACCGACGTCGGCGGACCCGAGGTCATGACTGGGCAGCTGCAACACCTGCAGACGGTACTGAAGCTGCCCCGGCTGAGGCTCGGGATCATCCCCCTTAACGCGCCCTACCGGGTGCCCCTGAACAACGGCTTCTGGATTCTCGACGAGGCCCTGGTGCAGTTCGATACCTACAGCGCCGAGCTGTCGCTCGTACGACCTGACGAGATCGCCCTCTATGGCCGGGCCTTTGAACGGCTCGCCGCCCTCGCGGTCTACGGCGCGGAAGTCCGGGCGATCGTCTCCCGTGCCTGGACCCAGCTGATCAAGAAGAGTTTCTGAAGCAAAACCAAGCAAATCTCTTGGCCAACCGCACCGCCAGTTCGTACTGTCCTGCCATACAGCGATCTCGCCCACGACCGCCGACATCGCGCCCGGCCGGGCTACTGCCATCGATGCGCACAACCCCATCGCCGCGATCCCGGCTCGCCGCAGTCACCGCCTGTGAGAGGACATCCAAGCCCGTGCCCGAGAACGAACACAGCCTGCCACCAGCCCGCCCGCCGATCCTGGACAAGGAAGAAGCCAGCCGCCGGGCGGCCCTGCTCGGCGACCTGCAGAGCGCACTGGCAGCACAGGGCGTCGACTCCGTGCTCGCCAGGACTCACCGCCTCGTGCTGGAAGGAGCCAGCGCCAAGAGCACGCCGTCCGGCCCCACGGACCCCCAGCTGCGCATCTTCACCACGGGCGGAACCAGCATCGCCACCACCAACGGCAGGACCTACCTCATAGACGGCGACACCTACCCCGCCGGCGATCCGCACGCAGCCGCCGCAGCCGCCTGCCGGAACGCCGTCCCAGTCACGGCGGGTCGCGGCCCAGCCGGCTGGACCGCCTGAATGCCCCCCCGCGACCCGTGGACACCGCCGCACGGCTGCCGGTGCGGCGCGCACCAGATCACCCCCGCCTGCCCGGTCGACTGCCTCCGGGCCGTCATGCCGGCCGCCGCGTTCAACTCCCTCGCCCGGGCATCAGGCGCGCCGTTCAGCCCGCCCGCCACCGCCGGCGACATCGCCGCCCTGCACCAGCAAGACCAGCTCAGCCAGATACGCGGCCTCGGCACCCGCCGGCACCGCGAGATCACCCACGGCCTGCAACTCGCCGGGCTCATCGCCGCCGCCAGCCCGCCCGGCCCCGACGCCCTGGCCGCCCGCCCGCCGCAGCCTGCCCTTGAGAACCACCCCCGGAAAGACCCGGCCCGCCAGCCCCCCTTGCACCCATCAGGAGAAATACGATGCCGGACCGACCCTCGTTAGCCGCCGCCCACGACGGCCTGGCCCCGGTGGCCCGGCTCGAACCCGACGCCATCGGGCTTGCGCAAGATACCGTGATCGGGATGGCGTCCGCCGCCCCGGCGGTCTCCACCGGCCTGACCATGGCCGCCCTCGCGGCGGCCTGCGCTTATGCCAGCGGCCCGGTCATCCTCCTCACAGCGCTGCCGATGCTGATCATCGCGAACTCCTACCGGCGGCTCAACCTGTGGAACGCCAACTGCGGCGCCAGCTTCGAATGGGTCGGCCGCGCGATCAACCCCCACCTCGGGTTCCTGACCGGCTGGCTGATGATCACCGGCT